>MDTC01271239.1_pt1 | contig 16897 bp, 20 predicted proteins | sample 811181 | NCBI WGS metagenome assembly MDTC01 (sample SAMN05326644, study PRJNA326480) | marine metagenome | isolation source: seawater | place: Pacific Ocean: North | collected 2011 | reverse complement strand
ACGGAAATATAGTTAGCACACAAGTATGTCAGAATAATACTCTTGGTGCAACTTATTATCAAAAAGACGGGATAGGTGACATTATAACTGACATATCAGGATATGTTCAAGGGAAATGCTATTCAGCATTAAATTATGAGAATGAAGAGGCTTATTCAAACGCCAACGATGACGAAATACAAGTAAAACACAAGATCCGGAAGATGCTTGATGATTTATTGAATTTTGATTTATTTGATGATGCTAAAACACAAACATGGGCAGAAAGTAATGCAACTGCAAGCAAAGCAGATGTTCATAGTAAATTTGTACAACCTATTATAGGTGAAATACTTACAACACTAAATGATTTTAATCTTAGTGGAACTTCAATTCAAGATGCATCTGATCTTATTGGTAAATATGATTTTGCTACTGAAAATTATACTTTTATTGAATGGTCATCGGATGATTTAACTGATGATGTATATAAAAAAGATGCTGCAAATGTATTGAAATTTATTAGTCCTGATGTACATATTGAATTCTCAAAAGTATATGGAAAAATTACAAATCCCACGCTTTAAGATAGTGAAAAAATGAACATTTATTTATAATTTTGTAGTGTTGCTCTAGTATTAAAGGGACTACATTATTGGAATAATAGATTTTCCATATGTAATTCCAAACATCTTCACATAATTCCATTTTTAGTTAAATAAACAAATTTTCTCCTAAATATGAACTTGCTTTTGAAAAATGTTTACAACCAAACCAACCTCCTCTGTTCGCACTCAACGGAGAGGGATGATTTGCTTCTAAAACGAGATGTTTCTCTCGTGAAATATTCTTCCCTACGTTCTTTGCATAATTTCCCCATAACATGAAAACCAACCCTTCTTTACTTTCATTCAATGCATTTATAACACTTGATGTGTATTCTTCCCAACCCCAGCCTTTATGTGAGTTTGCCGTACCTTCTCTAACCGTCAATACACTATTCATTAACAATACTCCATTCTCTGCCCAATCAGACAAGTCCGTCTTACTTCTTTTGATTCCTATGTCGTCCTCTAATTCCTTGAATATGTTTCTCAAAGATGGTGGAAGTTTCATTCCTTCTGAGACTGAAAAACAAAGTCCATTTGCTTGTCCTTTGTTAAAATATGGATCTTGTCCAATTATAACAACTTTAACTTGATCAAATGGACACAATTCAAGTGCTCTAAATATATTTTCTTTTTCTGGAAATATATCTAGAATACCTTCAAATTTTATTCTGTCTTTTTGCACTTTTTCCAATATCTCTTCTTTGCATAAAGGATACATTAGGGTGTTACACAATTCAAAATTATCGCCTCAATTTTTCAGAGTGACTTTTTCATGAATTGTTTTTTATTCTTTATGTGGGTTTCACAAATTGAATTAGGGTTCTGACCTTTAATTGTTACTTCGCTGTGTAATCTTTAAACATTGATTTTTATTTTATTTGAATTATTATACAATCTGCATTTTGCCCTTTGTTTATATGGCTTCATATCCTTTGGGTCATTATTGTCTAGTGAATCTAACTTGTTAAATGAACTTCTTACAAACATATTTGAGTCGTAATAGTTTTCATTATCAAAATAATGTTCAAACATCAAATCTGTTGTTTTCTTCAACACAGCTGCAATTACTTGATCCACTGGTTGTTTCTCAAATTCATGTCCATTAAACACATCCATCACTGCTGAACGAATATTTGTCAACTTTAAATTCTGATTTTCTGGATGACTCTCATTACAATGTATTTCTCCAATTATTCTACTAAACCCAACATCAACCCCTTTCTTCATCGCATTGAATATTGTTCCCTTTGTTATGTAAGATGTATCTTCCTCTCCAAATTTCCTCAATTGAATCCCATTGTTTTGGATCGTATTTATACTCCTGTTATCGTTATTATTTATACTCCTGTTATCGTTATTATTTATACTCCTGTTATCATTATTTATCTCATTTATGTTATTTGTTATACTTACATTTACGTTCACTGGTCTTCCTGTTTCTTTAGAAATCCTTTGACCTTCCAAAGTTGCTAAATAAATTTGCTTCTTTACGCATGTTTGCTCATGTCTGCTCAAGTTATCTATTCTTGTGAACCTTTCATCGCAATATCTACACGTTAATTTATCACATTCTTTGAAAGGAATTCCCAATTGTATTTCTAAAAGTCTGACTTCATCTTTCCCATATGGGCACGAATTCTCATGCCTTTTCAATTTACTTTTGAACTCCTTTTCACAAAACTGGCATTTAGTATTATTCATTTTTGAAGAGGTATTTTGCCATTCTCCTGAGGTATTTTGTCCTTTGAAAGAGGTATCTTGTCTTTTTGCTGAGGTATCTTGTCTTTTTGCTGAGGATATTTGCCCTTGTAAAGAGGTATCTTGTCCACAGGGTTTGCATGGAAACTTTCCATTCTTATGACGTTCCAATCTTGATGGAAATGTAAATACCTTTTTACAAATTTCACATTCTATCATAATCTTATAATAATAAACATTTTTATTTCTTTATATCTTTTTTGGTTAATTTTTGGTTAATTTTGGTTAATAAAGAAAGAATAATAATATACTAAATGAAGTAGAACATATAGAGTATATAATATACTGAGAAGTGTAAAGACATTATATGTAAATAAATACTAACCAAATTAACCGCAAAAATGGTTAGGGAGAGAGAGCCGAAGTAAAACGAGTTTGGAATTCAAAAAAACTTTTTTTTCAAGAATTGAAGCCCAAATTTATTTTATATTTTGCAGCCAGGTTTTAAAATTAAATTTTACATTTTCTTTAAATTGAACTTTATGGTTTTGTCCCGGCATTACTTTCTCATTTCATTCTCAAATTTGATTCTGTCAGTTTCCACCTTTGTCAGAATTTCTTCTTTGCATGAAGGATTCATTATTGTGAAGTTTTATATGTGACTTTATCACTTATTTTTTAAAATAAGTGTATAGGTTGTTTGAGAGGATTTTTAAAATGTTTTATATTTTATTGAATGGCAGCGAACAATATCCGTACTGTAAATGCGAACAAGGCCCGTATTGTAAATTTGAATTGTGATATTGAAACATTATCGGTATGCAGATTTTATGACTTCAAGCATGACATTTCAGATGTTAAAGTCGAAAAACCAGACATTGCTTTTAAAAAACGCTTTCTGAAAGAAATGGAAGAAAGATTGGTAAATGGAAACTATTTGAGCAAACCTTTTACCAACGCAAATCTTAATCGTAAAGTAAAATATCATTTAAATTATTTGGACAAATTTATTGGGTTTTCACAAAGCAAAAATAGAGTTAGTATTGAAAAGATCTTGAACAAAATATTTAATTTTAATACCACCCCCACTGATGCATATAGGAAAAAAATCAAATTTATGATTATCTATGCCATAATGACAATCTATCAACAAAACATTTCTTATAAAAATATTGTAATGAATAATAATAATAAAAATAAAAAGTTTTTTATGTTAAATCAAAATTTAGGGAATGGCGCTGTCCAAGAATTTCTAAGTAGAATTCAGTTATGTTCTGAAAACTTAGATTCATGCCTTGTTAACAAACAAAACACTATTCACTCAATATTCATGACATCAACAAAAGCTGACCCATCTCACCAAGCACAATTGATTAATCATAAAGAATCTCTTAATACAAGTAAAAATAAAACTGTTAAGTATAAAGTATTAGATTCAAAGAACAAGCCTGTCTATGATATAACAGTTGAAATTGAAGAACGACAACCTAAGAAATTTAAAGTAGTTGCATATAAAATGAATGGCGACAAAGGTGTTGAGTGGGAATTTAAAACTGGGAGAAATACTGAAATGACCAAGAAGTCAGTCATGTCTAAAATCATTTCAAATATTGACTTAGATGGTTCTCACAAAGAATCTATTGACAAAATCTTTTCACTTCTTTTACAAAAACATATTGGTGATTTCTTTCAAGGTATCGAGTCAAAATTTTACAAGATTCCAATTTGGACCGGAGATAAACTCTTTCAAAGAATATTGTTTGCTATTGGTTCGCCTTGTATTGCACAAAGTAGTAACAGTAACCTTGAGTTCATCAACATGGATGTTTACAACAAACGTGATGAAATAAAAAACCGTGTCCTTGATTATGTAAAGTACTTCCGAGAAAAACCTCAAATCTACTGGAAAGCCATGATAAATGGTTTGAATAAATTAATAAACACTAATTTCGAGGTCAACATTGATAATTACAATAATTCCAATAGTTACCAATCAACTAGACCATCAAATGTAATCCTTGCTATTCCCGCTTTTCTTCCAATATTTATTAATAATGCTTACAAACCTCAACGTGTATTAATAGTATCCCATGATGAAAGAGAAAACGGTATCATCAATATAGCTCCATCTGCTATCATCTTTTTGAATGATGACCCTATGGCGGTTTTGTCAACTGAAATTGATAATAAGGCCAGATCAGACATAAAGGGGTTTTTGATAGGTCAAACAAAAGGTGATGGGAAAACCTTAAGGTTAACAAATAGTAAAATGATTGGCAAAAATTTAGAGTCAAAAATAATTTACTTAGGAAAGCAAATAAATCAAAAAAGCAGACCTACCCCGATTAATGGAGGAATAATATATACAAACCCTAGTTTTACAAAGAATTACCCACAACCTCAAATTTACCCACTGACAGGAATTAATGAAAATTCTTTAAAGCATATGAAAGTATTTAATTCAAGTGTAAAGAAATTACATAGTTATTCACAAAGAAATGTGGTTCAACAATCTAGCAATGTCAATCCTAATAGATTCAAAGAAATTCAAAAAAAAATAACCAATTACATGAACTCTAAACATAAATCCAAGGCGTCTTTCAATCTACCAAGAAATGTGAAACGCCCTAAACCAAACAACACGCCACCGCCATCACCAGCTAAAACACCGTACACCTCACGTGAAGCATCTCCTCAACCCGGATTAAGTAAGAATAATGTTTAAAAACAAATTAGAAAATGATATAATTTTCAAAATCCGGATCAATTTTAAAATAAATTTAGAAATGATATATTATTTTGCGTATTATTGTTAATTATATTTGTTATGTTTTGAGGCACAGGTTTCTCTTCTTTCAAAGATTCAACTAGAAAAGAATTATTACAAAATCTACAAATAAGATTGTGGGACAGGAATGTCTAGTTCAATTTCTAAAAGACGAACTTCAGATTTTCCCATTGGAAACAAACTTTCACTTTGTTTTAACATTTGTTTTAATCCTCAACAAATAGATATGGAATTTCAACATCTTTCTTTTTATTTGCTTTCTTAGTTTGAGGAACATGAAACCCAGATTTTTTATAAAACGCAAGTCTTTTTTTGTATTGTCCATTAAGTACAGAATAACGATCCCATATATCAATTATACATGGGTCATTCTTTTTACCAACAGTTTCTCTCAATATTCTTCCAGTTGCTTGATTAACGTCAGTCTTTGGACTTGCAAGTATACATGTATCTAACGCAGGAATGTCTAAACCTTCATGTGCTTGACTAAAGGTAGCAAATATTGCATCACACTTTTCACTTTCAGTTAACTGATCTTGTTTCATACCTCCCATATACAAACCAGACGAATACTCAGATAACTCTGCTTTACACCTTTCAAAAAGATACTCACAGTGTTTTCTGCGATCAGAAAGAATAATAATTTTTCGTCCTTCAGGTAATTTTTCTTTAATTTTATTCATAATAACCTCATTACGAGTTTCAATTTCACATAGGTTTGAAATAACAATTGGAGTTGATACATTTCCAGCTACATTAGTTGGAGGATCTATCAAGTATTCATCACACATAAATGGTATAACTTCAACGTTTACATTTGTTTGATTTTCTCTCATTGCAGTAAAACATATTTCTCCTAAAAACCAATACAGGACTTTAGTTAATCCATCTTTTCTTTCTGGAGTTGCAGATAAACCTAACATGTATTTAGTGGAGTTATTAAGCAAGGCTTGAGAGAAGACTCTAGAACAAATATGGTGAGTTTCATCAATTATAGTTAAGCCAAAACCTTCAAAAATAATGGGATCGTATTCTTTCATTGCTAATGATTGCAGCATTGAAAGGACAATATCTTTTCCAGCAACATCAATTTTATCTTGTCGGATAAGTCCAATTTTAGCGGAAGGGAGGAATTGCTGAATTCGTTCTCTCCATTGATTCATAAGAAACTCTTTATGAACAACAATAAGCGTTTTTACTTTCATTTGACTCACGACATATAAGGCACAAGTGGTTTTACCAAAGCCAGCACTTAAGTTTAAAACTCCACCACCTATAGATTGTAAAGCTTTTATAGTAGCAGCACAGGCCTGGGGTTGTTTTGTTTCTTCTTTTAAAGTGCCTGTGAAAGGGATATCGATAGTTACACCGTCAGAAATCTTGAGCCTAGGTATTCCAAAATGTTGTTGACCATAATGACGAGGAATTCTAAATGTTTTTTCAGATTCTCGATAAATTTTAAAGAACTCATTCTGTGCAAAAGAAAAATTACCTTCAGATACAGGTTGTACAGTCAAATCTTTTACCAATTTATGTATTTGTTTAGGATTTAAATCAGTTTTTTTAACAACATATCCATGGTTTGTAAATTTCATTATAAATTTACAATTGTTATAATTGTTATAATTGTTATATCTTTATGTTCTAATGATTATGTAAGTGAGAGAGTTTGATCGCTTAAACCTTCTGTGATAGCTTGGATTGCATCACTTCTCCCATTGTTTACGTAATCATTGTAACATTTTTCAAGAACAAACATAGTTTGTTTGAACTTACCTTCGTAGGTGCTTCTTTCAACGATTTCTTCGTGAAGTTTTTGTGTTATGAATGGCATATCAACCTGAATAAGATTTTCTATAATGTCTCTCAAAGAATTAAATTTTTCCAAATCTTCAGGACGAATGTAAACACCACGTCTACGCTCACTAAATTTCATTTCATTTTCTTTGCAAAAGATTTCTAAAACAGAAAGTATATGAGATAACTGAACATAAACATTTTCAACTGGCGTAATTTTCTTTTCTTCTTCCATTTTTGAATGATGTTCTATAATTATTCTTTATGTGCTTTCACTTGGAAAAATCTTTCATAAGTTGATCACCATTATGTTGTATAAAAGATCTGTAGTCTTTGTTATTTACTATTTTGTTTTGGATTTGAATATTATTATTGAGTTGACAATTTGGGATGTAACTTGTAAACGCTCTACCATCAGACATTCCAGGACGAGACATTATTATAATTAACATTTTAAATATGATAATAAATCTTTCTTATCATATCCATAATGATTGCAAATAAATTCTTTTTTTTTCGACGTTTGCTTGTTTTTTGTAACAGTATCCCAATTTCTTATGAAAGTGTCAATGAGAAATGAATATGCTTCAATTGTATGAGATTTCAATCGCTTAGATCCAGTAATCACAATGCTTCCAGTTGCAAATATAAAAATACTTGTTTTAACATTATCGGAATGCACGAATTTTACTTTTAGTCCAGGATAAACATCAGGGTCGTATTTAGCATATTCTATGAAGTCTTCCTTTTTCAGTACTTTTTGCAATGTGTTTTCGATATCAATTTCACAGTTTATTGAAAAGTTGGTATTTATCATGCAGATTTCCATAACCGGATTATCTTTCATTGTCATTTCACTATTTATGACAGTTGGTGTGTTGATTAAGATGTTCTTAACTAAAACACATACTTTAAAACATTCATACTTTGATGTAATACCTGTCATTTGTAGTTTGCCATTTTTGAAAACTTTAATATTTTTTTTGCTATGGTCTTCATACATGATTGAAGTGCAGTTGTAAAAGTTCGTCTTTTTACCATGTTTTCCTTTCGGCTTTGATACCGTACAGTGAGGAAATTTAGGACTAATAAATTTTGAAGATAAAGCAGAGATATCAATATCAACATTTAATTCACAAACTATTGTCATTGTTGATATAGATATAGGTGTTAGATTTTTAATAGTTTTTCTTGCATCTATGCATATATTACACAATTCTCTAAAGTCTTCAGTGAACGTTTCCATTTGTATACTACATTGGTTTTAATTCTTTATGTGCTTTTTTTACCAAATTAATTTTTAACTTATATAGAAATTTAATTCCATGTTTCAGTTTTTCTTTATTTGTAGTTTTCACTTTTGTCACATTAAATGAATATATTATTTTAGAGTCCACGAAACTAACTCTCCGTTTTAAAGGAGCATGTTCTCCTTTTAAAAATCTTACAACTGCTTTTTCGGGAGACATTGCATAAACACTAACATCATTTCCGACCATTGTATATTTCTTCATGTTATACTATTATAATACTTTATTATTTTTACAAACTTAAAAACAAAAAGGCTTTAAATTAATAATATAATGGAATTTGAAATATTACAGAAGTTAAAGAAACTAGAAAAGGAGAATAGAACAATAATAAGAAAATTGAATAAACTAAATAACAGGTTTGGAGATGATACTCATGTTTGTTCATTTTCCAAACCAACAAAAATGTCCAAAGAGCTTTGTAAATTTTTAAAAGTTTCTGAAGATACAATGTACTCACGAACAGACGTTACAAAATGTATAAATCAATACATTAATCAGAATTCGTTGCATGGAAAGGATAAGAGAGAAATAGTGTTGGATTCGAACTTGAGAACAATTATTGATATACCGGAAGATGTGGTCTTAACTTACTTTAATTTACAAAAATATCTTGCACCTCATTACATAAAAGAAATAAATTCCATAAATTCTCAAATTCAAAACGAAGGTGTATTGAAAAGAAAACCCAAAATAGTTGTAAAGTAATTTAAAACAAACAAATCTTAGTTAAATAAATGACGGAATTAAGTAAAGATGAGTTGAAACGAGTTTTAAATGTAAATATTAAAGATTTAAATCTGTACAAGCATGCAATGATACATAAATCTGCCTGTAGAGATATGAATTCAGCTTCTAATGAACGATTAGAATTTATTGGAGACTCTGTATTGAATATGGTAATTGCACATTATCTGTTTAATAAATATCCAGATGAAAACGAAGGATTTTTAACTAGAATTCGAACTAAGATGGTAGGTGGTAAAAATTTAAGTTATCTTGGAAAATGTTTGAATTTCCAAGATTATGTAATTATGAATGAAAAGGCAATGAAACAAGAATGGAATCACAATCCTCGTATATTAGAGGATGTTTTTGAAGCTATCATTGGAGCTATATATTTAGATCTTGGTCTTTCTGAAGCTCGTAATTTTATTATCAACACAATGGAAAAATATATTGATTTTAACGATTTAGTAATTGACACCAATTATAAAGATATTTTAATGAGGTTTGTTCAAAGTACATTTAATGATTTACCAGAATACAAAACATCCTACTCAAAGGGACCAGATCATAGTAAACTATTCACATTACAAGTATATATTAAAGGAAAACTTGTCGCTGAAGGAATTTCAGGAACAAAGAAACAGGCAGAACAAAATGCTGCATATCGAGTATTAAAATCTTTACTTATTGTTTAAAAAGTTGCTGCAAGTTTCAACTTTGTTATATAACAAATTGCAAACACTTGGTACAACAACTTTCTTGTATTTGGTTCATTAGTTGTATCAACTTTAATTTCATCCATTTTAACAAGACCATTAGTTGTGCATATTAATAACATATTTATATGATAGAAGTCAAAAACTTCTTTTATGTCACAATTCAAATCACCATTTTCTAAGAAATTGAAAGTTTTATCAAATTCGGAAAGGTATTCTTTGATTAAATTTTCCATTACAAAAAATCTTTCGTCTTTGGCTATTACTCAGAGCGCGTTTTTCTTTTCTATTCAAATTTAGTTCTTTATGCGGATTCTGCGAGAATAATTTACAATTCTGATTAATCTTTGGACATTAATTTATATTTCAAGAGATATAGGACAATGGTCTGATCCATATATTTGATTAAGTACTTCACTTGATTTCAATGCTTGGATCATATCAGTTGAACAAAGAAAATAATCTATCCTCCAACCATGATTTTTATATCTTGCTGTTTTTTGTACATATGGCCAATATGTGAATTTAGTATTGTCATGCATATGAAACAATCTCAACGAGTCTGTAAATCCAATTGATATTAGATTCCCAAAACTTTCTCTTTCATCCAAAGTGAACCCAGCCAAGTGTTCTCTATTTTTCGGATTATGAATATCAATATTTTTGTATGCTACATTCAAATCGCCACAAACTATTATGTTTCCGCCATTTCTTTCTTTTAAACTGTTCACATAATTTCTAAACTGAAGATCCCAAGTGTTAACTCTATAATCCAATCTGCTAAGATCAGCCTTTGAATTTGGAGTATAAACATTAATTATGCAAATATCTCCAAAATATGCAGCAATAATCCTTCCTTCTTGATCAACTTGATTTAGAAATGGATTATCTTTAACAACTACATCTGCTTTCTTCTTTGACCAAATTGCAGTTCCAGAATATCCTTTCTTTTCTTTTGGATAGTTCCAGTACTGATATGGGAACTTCTCTTTTAATTTATCATACAATTCTCCAGATACTTGTTCAGGTAATGCCTTAGTTTCTTGAAAACAAACCACATCTACATCTGTTTCCAACAAAAAGTCTATATTCTGTTTTTTTAAAACTGCTCGGATTCCAGCAACATTCCAGCTTATAAACTTCATTTTTTGTTCTATACTATATAATTACCGTACTTTTTATGTGACTTTATTTTCCACATAAAGAAACAAAAATTTAAAATAAATGAAATGGCAGTAGAACAGGTATTTGACAATCCTGACCTTGTATGGAATATAATGAGGCATATATGTTCAGACACGTGGAAAGTTATAATTATTGATCCGTACAGAGTTAAAGAATTTTCTCGAGAACTTGGTATGTTAAAGAGTGTGACAAAAGTTTGTAACAAATCATTAAAAAAAACATGTATTGATTTGTTCTACTTTTACTATTCTCATAAGATGTATGCCGAACTTTGTGGTTATCCTTATAACGATACACAACGGAGGAAAAAATTACATTTAAGCAAGTTGAGTAAAAAATATGCACATAAAATGTATACGTGTAGCAGTAATATTGATGATTCGATATATATTTTAGCATTTAATTTGATTAATTTATTGAGAAACAAAGCTCTTGCAGAACATACAAAACACGCATGGATATATTTGACTACTTACGCATACAGACTGCGTTTAGCATACATATTCAATAAATTTGTATACAAAATTGACAAAACATTCTATCACAAACTTTCGTTATCATTGCTTAGACCTAACACGTTACGTAATAAATTTCTAATAGAATCACAACAATACAAGAGACTTCCTTTTGTTGCAGAACCAATTATGAGAAACCAGTGGTGGCACAATATTATAATAGGTAGAATTTTACCAATGTTGGCTGAACGAGAAATTGTATAAAGGTTACTAATTGTCAATTATAAAACCGTCTTTATTGAACGAGATTCCATCGAGATCACCAACAGTTTCAGATGCACATGAATTTGTGTTTGGTTTGCATACTCTTTGATTGCAGTCAATACCATTATCCATGGTGCATGTGAAATCAGCAGGACCACAGTTTTCAAATTTCCATTCCCCAACATAAGTATCACCTTTTAGTTTTTGTAAATCAGGATAATCTTGTTTGTATCTCCATTCATTTTGAGATAATCTCCCTCTTTGAACGCTTACTTCTTCAAGTTTATTTGTATGAGTTTTAGGTATTTTACATTGCTTGTTATTGGATTCATCATAAATATATGAACCTGTATAAGAATCACAATTTTCACCAGAGCAATCTTCGTTTCTAAGTTTCCAAACATCATCAATTTCATCAAGTTCTGTGCATGGAAGAGATGAATAATCGTCATTACAGAGTTCTGTTTCAGGTATTAAGAAGTTTGGATTCATTTTCTTTGCGCAAGTTGTGCAATCAAGTTTTTCAGGTAGAATATCTTTAAGAGTTTCTTCTTGTCTATCAGTTGTTGTCTCTGGTTTATTTCGACGACGTGAGAATAATATAACAACTAAAATAACAATAACAACAACCGGTGCAATCCAAGGTATGTATTTTTTGTAAGTAGGAACTGAAGGTTGATTAGGAAGTAATGGTTGATTAGGAGACATGTCTATAGTATAAAAAATATAATAATAAAAGTATGCATCAAAAGATGTATCGAGAAAATACATCATTTGAAACACGTAAAGAACTGTCTCAGAATTTAAAGAGAAAGTATATTGATAGAATTCCAGTGATATTTGAGCCACAAAACATTGAGGCAAAAAAGACCAAATATATAATTCATAAAGATAAACAATTTTCAAGTTTAGTATGTGCGTTTAGAGAAAATAACAAGGAAGTTATCAAAATGTTTGAAGGATTATTTTTTTTTGTAAATGGAGTATTACCAGCAAATTCATGCACAATTGGCTCCTTATACAATATTGATACAGATAATGATGGTTTTTTATATATTTCAGTAAGAAAAGAAAATACTTTTGGGTAATTTACTTTAGAGACTTTTCATAGGCAGCGATCTCTACTGCCTTTGCCTTCTTAGCCTTTTCTGCCATTGCAACATATTTCTCCTTCTTCTTGTCAGTCAATGCGCCCCACTGCTGACCAAGAAGCCTCAAGATTTCAGGCATCTTCTTGTCAGGATTAGCCTTCTTGACTGATTCGCGCTGTTCATTGCAGAACAGAATGTAAGAAGTCGGTGCCTTCTTTGGCTTGTTAGGATCAACTTTACGCTTGACAGTCTTAGGCTTGGTGAGATATTTTTCAATAAGGTCTGCTTCAGCGTCTTCCTTGCCAAGATCCTTGCATATAGCTTGAATTAGACTTTTCTTGGAGTCGTACGAAAGAGCGAGGAGCTGATTGTCGTAATCAGTTTGTTCCATTTTGATATTATACAATATAACTGTTTCTTTAGGTTAGTTACTGTTGTATTGTTTTGTTGTATTGTTTTTCTTATAATATACGCATAACAATTCTTTATGTGGATTTATTATATAATTCTAAGTTGAAACTCTAAAATATTCTAATTTACAAAAGATTTAAAGAAATGTGAATTATATAGAATATAATCATGCGTGTGACTATGAACGTAGTTCTTGATAAAGTCGCGATACGAATGTCAGAATAATCCAAAATTATGTGCAGAGAGAACTGCAATTGAAAATTTAATTAAACAAGCAAAAAAAAAAGGTGTTAGAGATTATAAAATATGTAGTTGGATAAATAGATATCATGGTGAAATAAATATTGAAAGAATACGGGGAGATGGGATTATTGGTACGAGTCTCCCATGTATATTATGTAAACAAAAAATGGATAAAATGAATTTGAGATGGAAAGCATATTATGAAGATCATTGGGTTACTTCTACTGATGATAATTTACCAGAAAGTACATTAACAAGTCGTCAAGCAAATGTAATATTTAAACACCCAAAGATAAAACTTAACAATTGATTTAAAAGTATAACATTATTAATAATAAATATGTGCGGCATATTCTTTATTAGCAATACAGAAGGTTATTCTCAGGATGAAGTCTTAGATGCATTTCAAAAAATTAAACATCGTGGACCAGACGATTCACAGTTTTTATTTAAAGAAAACTCATTTTCTTTAGGATTTCATAGACTATCTATAAATGACACAAGTAATTTTGGAAACCAGCCATTCTCGTTAGATGAAAGTTTATTAATATGCAATGGTGAAATATACAACCATAAAAAGTTATCTACTCCATATAAAAATGAATTGCAAAGTTCGTCAGATTGCGAACCTTTGCTTCATATGTTTAACTCTAACATAGAAGTGAATGACATTTGCAATTCCATTGATGGTGTATTTGCGTTTTGCATTGTTAAAACAGATGGGTCATTTGTAGTTGCACGTGATAGAATTGGAATACGTCCATTATATTGGACACGTTTATTGAACGGTGGATATGCCTTTGCAAGTGAAGCAAAAGCATTAATTCAATTAAATCCAATACACATAACACATTTTCCGCCTGGTTATTATTTTGAAGATGGACATTTATGGAAATATGACAATGCGTCACGTGTAACTTCATTGTTTTCATTAAACATACTGGCATCAATTTTAGAATCTTCTGTTAGTAAGAGGTTGATGAGTGATAGACCTGTTGGATTTCTATTATCTGGTGGTTTAGACTCAAGTTTAATTGCAAGTATAGGAGCAAAATATAATGAAGATCCAATAAAGACTTTTTCTATTGGAATGAGTGTTGATGCTCCGGATCTTTTATATGCTCGTAAAGTATCTGAGTTTATTGGATCTGAACATACAGAGATTATATACTCTTTTGAAGAAGGCTGCAATGCAATTGATGAAGTGATTAGAATACTTGAAAGTTTTGATACAACCACTGTACGAGCAAGTGTACCAATGTGGATATTAAGTAAATATATTTCTGATAAAACTGATATTAAAGTAATACTATCGGGGGAAGGGGCAGATGAACTATTTGGAGGGTATATTTATACCAGAAATGCTCCAAATGCAGATTCGTTTAACCGTGAATGTAACAGGCTAGTTGAAGAAGTGCATATGTTTGATGCTCTAAGAGCAGATAGATGTACAGCAGCACATGGTCTTGAATTACGAGTGCCATTTTTTGATAAAGAACTGGTAAATTATGTTAAGTGTATAGGCACAAATTTAAAAATGTCATCGGAAAAGAAAATTGAAAAGGAAATATTGAGGAAGTCATTTGATTTCAACATGTTGCCAAAAGATGTACTTTGGAGGCAGAAGAATGCATTTAGTGATGCAGTAGGTTACAATTGGGTTGATAATTTGAGAGAATACACTAAAACATTGGTAACAGATGAAGAATTTAAACAAATACGAAATCAGGAAGGGATATGCAAACCAATGACAAAAGAAGAAGCGTTTTACAGGAAAACTTATAACGTGTATTACCCCCCCGAATCATTGACATCAATAACAAAATTTTGGAAACCTCGCTGGACAAAGATAAACGACCCTTCTGCTGCATTGTTTGAGTTTCACAATAAATCCACTTAAACAATTACAATGAACAATTTATAATGATGCAATTTCCGTGGCTACTAGGAAATATTCCACTTATTGTTGCTAGATTGTCTAAACCAAATTACAAACCAGACACATATACAGATTATTGGAACATTATTCATTATGACATTTTAGAAAAGATTTTACGAAAGGCAGTAATGCTTGAATTCATGGAAACATTAAAAAACTTTGAACGGAAATTTGATCGAGTTTCAAATGCGTGTGGTTGTATATGTGAAATTTATCAAATAGATACATTTGACATACACCAAATAAATTCATACAATGATAGTGATGATTTAGTATTGTCTAAACCAACAGGAATAGAAATAATGAATAAAGAATATAAATATGGTTTAGCCTTTACTAAGATAAAATGTAAGCAGTTAAATACAGCTTTGAAATTAAATCAAGTTGTGGGCAGATCAAAGTTTAAGAGAAAAAAAGACAAAATTAAGGCTTTGATGAAGATTTAATAGCCATTAATCTTCAAAGAGTGTATGAATCTGCTACTGAATAGTTAACAGAAAACCCCATATCTTCTAACATAGCAATTGTTATTCTACTAAATGGTTCTGAAACCGAGTTGGAATTTTCTGCCCAACCTGTCATTAATTCGTGTTCCAAACCTGGATGCAATATACCATCATTATATCGGTTATTCTGAGATTGTCCATTCTCAAATCCCTCCTCTGGATGTCCACCAGCAGTACCACCACCGCCATCATCCTCAACTGGAATTTGTGTTATCAAATTTGGATCAGTTCCATACTTGTTATAAACAACTTGTTTATACTCATTAACTGCATTTTGTCCAATATACCATAAATTATCACTTGTGACCAAATTATTTAATCCCCACATTGTCCCAATACCAAAAACATGTCCCATTTCATGTAGCAAAGTTAAATATGCTACAGAATTTCCATCGCTCTTTATCTGTTGTTTTTGTGTTGTCCAATTTAGTGTATTCAAAGTTATTTCTCCACTTATTGGTATTTTATAATTCCCGTAATTTACATAATAAGTTGGCCCTGCAGAACCTAGAATATTTGGTGCCAATTCTTCAAATTTAACTGTTATTTCCATATCCCAATCATCTGTTGCATTATTTGATACAATTGGTTGTAGTATTATGCTTTTCCATTTATTTACAGCACTGTTCACAATTTGTACATCAGTGTTATCATATTGTCCTTGAATAATTGCATTTATTTTGTAATCACTTTGGGTTGGGGTTGGTGTTGGTGTTGGCGTTGGTGCTGGCGTTGGCGCTGTACTTGCAGCAGTTCCGATACAGGAGGTTGTGTAGGTCAGTTTATCTTGCCCACCCATGTATCCATGATATATACACTTATAGCTTACTGTACCGAAATCTCCAAGCACAGTAAGTTTTAAATCACCATATCTTCCAGTTCCATAAGAACCGGAAGCAAGTGTTCCACCTGTCAAATAAATAACAGAACTATTTTCACCTTCCAAAAAGATTGGATGTTGCTGTGGAACATTCAAAAGATCGTATTCTCCGTCATGCAATCCGAGCAGTACATTGGGATCGTTTCCTCCGTTAAATAAGTATTTACCTCCAAGAGTTGAAACAACAGTAGACGGGGTCAAACAAGTAAGAGATGTTGGTGTTGGTGTTGGTGTTGGTGTTGGTGTTGGTGTTGGTGTTGGTGTTGGTGTTGGTGTTGGTGTTGGTGTTGGTGTT
>MDTC01174529.1_pt1 | contig 16899 bp, 13 predicted proteins | sample 811181 | NCBI WGS metagenome assembly MDTC01 (sample SAMN05326644, study PRJNA326480) | marine metagenome | isolation source: seawater | place: Pacific Ocean: North | collected 2011 | reverse complement strand
GCACTGTTGAAGGCGATACCGCTGCTTTCAGTGCCACAGGTGCATGCGACAACACAAATGTGGCAGCTGGTGAAGCAGTCACAGTATGTAAGATCGATGTGACCGAGCCATCAACAGATGAAGTCGGTAACTACGCACCTACAGCTGCCCAGACAACCCCATATGCGACCATTTACAATGGTTCACATACTTGGTATGCATGGAGTGCTGCTGCTGGAACTACTTATGACAACGACCTTCACGGCGCGGATGCAAGTTCAATCGTCGTAGAGGCAACACCTGCTCTTGCAGAAATTCGTTGTTCACACGATATGCCAGCTAACGCTAAGGTTGACAACAACCATCAGCACTATGCAAGATTCGGAACAAGCATGACAATTACTTGTCAGGCAACAAACGGAGCAGCAGCCACTTCTGGTGCCGTTCCTGCTGCTTTGCAGGCTGTTCAGTTGACCCACTCACGTGTTCACACAGCTGATGGATCTGCTGGTAACCCGAACCAAGGTAAAACAATCTTGGCAACATCGACAGTTAGTTACACCGACGCAACTGGTGCAGTATCGTTTACGATTGCTGGACCGGCTGACCCGGCTGTGACTGCAGATCAAATGACAGACACAATTGTTATTACAGAGCTTGGTACCGCTACCGGTGCAAACGGTGGGGCAGCAATTGTCAACACTGTTGGTAGATTCACCGATGGTGGTAGTGACCTAACAATGGCCATCTTGTATCAAGATTCTGTAGCTGCTGCTGCTGCACACACGTCAACAACATTGTCGCAGACTGCATCCAGTGGTGTTGGTCTTGCAACTGGTGTTGCACGTTCAGTAACTGCAACTGCATACGATCAGTACGGAGCAGTTTCAGCAGGTAACACAATTACCTTTAGTGAGGCATCAGCCTTGCCAAATAATCTTGGTGTGATTTGTACCGCTGCAACGCCAACAGTTTGTACTTCAAACTTGGCTCACGGTCTTACCGCTGGACAAGTATTGAACATTGATGCTGTTGGTGCAGCTAACGCTTGTACCGCTAACGGTGTTGGTGCTAACGCAGTAGCTAACCAATTGGTAAATGTTAAATTGGTATCTGCAGCTACAACGTTCACCTTGGACCATGGTGCGACAGGTGACACAGCGCTTGCTTGTCATGCTGCTTCTACAGCTGCTAGCCCGTTGAAGCTTTCAACTACGACTATGCCAACAACTGGTAACACTCGTGTAACCAACTCGGCTGGTCAGGCTTCATACTCATGGACTGACACAATGACAACCAGTGGTGCAAACGTTGTTACAGCTGCTAATGGTGGCGTAACCAAGTCCGCTACTTACTATCGTCTTGCTACAGCAGCGAGCGATATTGAGGAAGGCGACGACAACGCAGCATTGGCAGACAATGACATCATTTCCAAACTTAAAGTTTGGGACGGTACAAATGACGAAATGGTTGTTTGTTGGACAGATGCCAAAACTGGCACTCTTGTAGCAACAATGACAACAGAAGTTTGTTATAAGTACAGTTGGGATGCCAATGATCAGTTCCAGACTGGTGGAAGTGTTGCTAATCCAGTAGGTACCGCTGCAACTCAAACAGCTTGGGAAACAGCAATGGCGACTAAAGCCGCAACTGCTGGTGGAACTTACGGAGATATCGCAAATGTAACTTATGCAGCGCTATCGACCGGAATTTCACGATTCCTATCAGGAGCGTAAGTTAATTAGAAATATTAAAAATGACCTGATTTAAGGTTATTGATGGTGAACCCCCGGTCTAAGACCGGGGGTTCACTCGTTACTGGGTTTGCTTGGAAACTCTCTTAGATGGAGACCTATCGAGGATTTCACCCCATAGAGCCTTTTTAAGTAATAGACTAGATTTAAGGTGTAAGAAACTCTTTACCTATTAGAAAATCCATAAAAGAGGGCAATAATGCGAACCTTTGCACTAAAACTATTGGCGCTGTTAACAACTACTACCCTCATTTCTGTTTGTTTAACTGGGATTGCTTCTGCGGCAACACCAACAGTGCCCACTAATTTGAGCGCTACTGCTGGAACGAACTCAGTCGTTTTGACATGGACTGCATCTGCAAATACACCCACTGATTACATAATTGAGTACAGTCCAGACGATTTTTCAGGAACTACTGTGACCTTTGCCCCAAACACAGTGAGTACCGCTACAACTAGGACGGTGACAGGCCTTACAAACGGTCAAAGGTACCTTTTTAGAGTAAAAGGTAAAAACGGTGACGGAACCTCAGCAGCATCAGCAACGGTATCTTCGACACCGTATTCAAACCACACTCCTAATGATTTAGCACTGTTTGACGCGTGTCCAACAGCACTAATTCCGGCTGCTGGTTTCAGTGACGTAACTTCTGCTGATGTTTCTTGTATTAAATATTACGGAATTACACAGGGTGCAACGGCGACGACTTATGAACCGCTTGAATTCGTTTCACGTTGGCAGATGGCACTATTTTTAACTCGACTTGTTACTGCTACTGGAACGACTCTTCCAAACGGCACGGGTCAAGGTTTTACTGATATTTCAGGTAAATCAGCCGAGATCCAAACTGCTATTAACCAGATAAAGCAGTTAGGAATAACAATAGGTAAAACTGCTACAACATTCGTGCCAGACGACTATGTCACTCGTGAAGAAATGGCATTATTTATCGAAAGACTACTAAAAGCTGTTCCAGTAGGACCAGGGGGTAATGAAGAATTTGTTACGGGTTCAACAACAGTTAAAGAAATAAAATCACTGGATACAGATCATAATTTTACTGACCTTGGAACAGTGTCGTTACTTGGAATGCAGAACGCGATAATCAATCTTTGGAATCTTGGAGTCACAGAAGTAGCGACAGCTACTATTTATGAACCAAGTGTGAACATTTCACGCCTTAATATGGCTCAAATGATGGCACGCGCTTTAGACCATACAAATGCTCGACCAGCCGGATTACATGTTCAAGCAAATGCTTACGTCAGTGCTTCTAGTGGAAATCTGTATATATCTGTTACAAATCGAACATCTGATTTTAAAGCAATTTCGGGAACTCCCATCGATACTTTTAGGTATTTACATACGGGTATAACCGGATATTCTGATTTTAGTGGAGATGGTAGTTGTGCCCAGACTTCTTCAACAGTGATTTCGATAACAGCTTGCAAGATTGATGTTGGAGAATCTGCAACTGACATAAACGGTAATATCACACCGTGGATTACTGCTGTAAATGCTGGGCAACTTTGGGACTACTGGGCTTGGACTGCTACAGCAGGGACACTTTATGACAATGACATTCATGGTTCTGCAGCCAGTAAAATCAGTATCCGCGGATAGTGTAAACTGGTACATCTTTAAATTCTTTAAAGAATTTCTATTCAGGTTCGAAAGTACGGCGGATGAATTTTGACAAAGATTTAAGCAACAACTTTCCAGTCGTTGCTGTACTAATACCTTGTTTAAATGAAGAGCTAACTATTGCTGATGTAGTAAAAGATTTCCGATCTGCACTCCCAGATTCTAAAGTTTATGTTTATGATAATGCTTCGAACGACAGCACTATTCAAAGAGCTTTAGAGGCAGGCGCGATCGTACGCAATGAATTTAGCCGGGGAAAAGGAACAGTAGTGCGACGCATGTTTTCTGAGATTATGGCTGACGTTTATGTGATAGTTGATGGTGACAACACATATGACTCTTCTGCAGCTCCTCTGATGGTTAAACAACTGGTTGAAGAAGAGTTAGACATGCTCGTCGCTATCAGGTCAGATTCAACCAATAGGTTTGGGCATGATTTTGGCAATCGTTCCTTCACGCGTCTTTACAACTGGTTATTTAAATCTAATTCACAAGATCTACTTTCTGGTTACAGAGCATTTAGCAGAAGATACGTTAAGAGTTTTCCATCTATTTCAAATGGTTTTGAAATAGAAACAGAAATGTCAGTGCATGCATCGCAGCTCCGATTGCCAACTGCTGAAATTAAAAGCCATTATCGGTCGCGACCGGAAGGGTCAAGAAGCAAACTTAACACTTACGTAGATGGTTGGAAAATTTTACGTTCGATGATTACTCTGGTAAAAAACAATCGTCCACTATTTTTCTTTTCTTCTTATTCATTTGTTTTAGCTGGCGTCTCATTGATTTTGGGTATTCCTGTTATCATTGATTTCGTTAACACAGGGATTGTTGAAAGACTACCTACCGCACTATTAGCTACTGGATTAGCAGTAGCGTCCTTGTTGTTTGTCGCACTTGGGTTGATTCTAGACATGGTTGCGAAAACAAAAATCGAATTAAAAAGACTTTTTTATCTTCAAAACAGCCAACTCTAGACACCTGTCATAGGATTTAAATATGTCACGGTCGCTTAGCCGGTTAGTTGCCATTCTGGTTGTTGTTTGTTCTCTAGGAGTATTTGCGCCAGTTTCAGCAGAAACCAATAATTCAGAAATAACTATTTCAGGAAAAGGTTGGGGTCATGGCGTAGGGTTCAGTCAATATGGAGCGAGGGCGATGGCCGATAGTGGCATGTCGGTTAATGAGATCCTTTCCCACTATTTTCCGGAAACAAAAACGCGTTCTTTAGACACACTAACTATAGGAAATCCGATTTTTGAAGATCAATCTCCAATATGGGTAGGTTTAGCACAGAATTTAAAAGAGGTAACTTTCAAAGTAGAAAAAGGAATAGCTGATCTTTGTTTCGAAGATACAAACCTTTGTGTAGCAACAGCATATGAAGGCGAAAGTTGGAAATTTTTTCCAAATAATTCGGGACTTTGTAATTTCGCACGCCAAGCAGGTCAAGGAGGCTTTATTTTGTTTGAGCCTGCAGGATCTTGCTCTGCTTCAATAAAACCAATTTCAGACGGTATTTTTTACATACCTCGCAAAGGCAGGTCATACAGAGACACAATTCTCAGAATAAGGAAATCTGACCTTTCCGGCCAATTGCATCTAGTAGGTCAAGTAGGAATTGAAACTTACACGCGAGGAGTCAAAGAACTTCCAGAGAATTGGCCAGGCGAAACCCTCAGAGCGCAAGCTATAGTCACTCGTACTTTTATTACTAACCGACTTTTACAACTAGGACCAGCTTCCGGATTTGATAAATGGCGAATGGACCTATGCGCTTGTCACATATTCGATAATGATGAACAGCAATTTTTTGGCGGCTACACGTCAGAATTGGGAAATATCTTCTGGATCGGCCAGGTAGGAATCAGCGCTGGCAAAGTAATTAGTTATAACAACCGAGTGATAAATGCAAGATTCACGTCATCTACTGGAGGCAAAACAGAAGACAATTTTTCCGATGAAGGCGATTTTTACCCATATTTAGTGTCGGTAGATGACAAATTCTCAACCTCTTCACAAGCAGCAAACCCTTATACGAATTGGACGACAAAGTCCACTCGAGATGAATTAGGCAAAATTTTTGGTTTCACTTCTTTATCTGACGCGAGGGTTATTGAAAGTAACAGATCTGGCACTGTGAAAAGTGTAGAACTTCTTGGAATAATTTCCGGAAAACCAGAAAAACTAATAATCGATGGGAAAGACTTGAAGGAGGCCCTTAATCTTTACTCCACTTACTATGAGCTAAACGTTAAGGACGTTTTTAAGGACATGAAAAGCGATGACCCATTTACTTCTGAAGTGGTTGCAATCAAGGACCTTGGTATTACTTCTGGTTGTGAAGTCGGCAAATATTGTCCCGATGATCCTGTTACACGAGGCCAAATGGCAGCCTTTCTAGTTAGAGCTTTGAACTTAAAGTCTGAAACTCAACAAGATTCTTTTACTGATGATGACGATTCAATTTTCGAATCTCAAATCGAGATCCTTTACGATCACGGTATTACTTCTGGTTGTGAAGTCGGCAAATATTGTCCCGATGACCCTGTTACACGAGGCCAAATGGCAGCCTTTCTAGTTAGAGCTTTGCATGTTATTTAACTTTCTTTTAGAAAAGAATTTGTTTGCCGTATTTTTAAACATTTCTGTTTTCAATTTTGTTCTAAAGTGGTCAAGAAATCACTAAATGTGAAGGTCAAATGAAGACAAAAGAAAATACAAATTCACAACTTTCTAAAAACTTCTTGGTAGATGACCGGTTTCTTTGTTTTTCGCTAGTCCTTCTGATAGTTGGTACTCCAACAGTTTTTTATCGCTCGATGTTTTACACTTTCTACCTCCCTCAACTAACACTTTTCTGGGTTGTCTCAGTTTTGATTTTTTTATTACTCGCACAACGGAAATTTTTATACGGAAAAACTGAAAAGAGTCCCATCTTAATAACAGTTACTTTGGGAACGTTTCTAGGCTCTTTGTTAATAGTCTCTATTCTTTCTCCTCAGTCTTGGGTGTCGTTTACAGGGCTTACGGCTCGAGGTGCAGGTGCATTCAGTTACACGATGTGCATAATTATTTTTTATTCCGTATTCAAACTGGGGGAAAGAAAACCCACCGATTTTCTCATCTCGGCTTTTATTTTCACTCACGCCATTGTGGTTCTTTATGCCTTACTCCAAGCCTTTGATTTAGATCCAATTGACTGGGGTATAGAGACTCAACAGGTAGGAATTCAAGTATTTTCAACTCTTGGTAATGCGAACTTTTCTGCAGGATATGTAGGAATAACCATCCCGCTTGTTGTTTGGGCTGCTTTTGGTTCTGATTTTAGCCCCGTTATAAAAACCATTTCTGGATCTCTACTGGGTGGATCAACTATTGCCTTAGTAAACTTCGGATCCACCCAGGGTGATTTGGCTGCATTACTTTCCTTGTTGGTCGTTTTCCACTGGGCGGTTAGAAGGCCATCTTCTACGCGCTATCAAAGTGCCTTAATTGCGTTACCTATCGGAGTAATTGTTGGAATAATTCCCTTATTTACTAGTGGTTATAGTGTGCGACTACCACTTGTTATTCCAATTGTTACTTCACTTTGTGCCTATTTTGGAACACGGCTAGATAAGGATAAAACATTTTGTGCCTCAGAAAAGTTTCTGAGTAAAAGACAGTGGAAACTTTTGTTGATCTTTTCACTCACAGCAGGTTCGCTATTGGCTTTTCTATTACGGAACCAAATCATTAATGAATTAAAAAGTGGTTTAGAGCAACGTTTTGCTTTTTGGAGAGTCGGCTTTTCGATTTTCGGTGACCATCCAATTTTTGGTACAGGTTTAGAAACATATTTGAATTACTTCACTTCGAATCGAACGAAAGAACATGGAGTCAATTGGGAGGGTGTTATTTCCGATTCTGCTCATAGCGTCCCAATAGGATTTTTGAGCAATGGAGGGATTGTATTATTTGCTGCGTATCTAGGGATTGTTTCTGTCATCGGTTATTTTGGGGTTCAAGCTATCAAATTATCCAGAGGACCAAGACAGCACTTCTTTCTAGCAGTGTTTACTGCTTGGCTCGCATATCACCTGCAGTCGATGGTGTCTATTGATACGACAGGTTTGATGTACACCCAATGGGTATTAGGTGGGATTCTGGTAGCAGCAGGAGTATCAAAAAATCAAGAACCGATGAAAATAGCTGAAATCCAAAGTACGAATAGGAGAAAGGCTCGATCAAATTCGAAAAACTTACTTGCAACTCCTTTACTTATTGTCATTTTCATTCTTTTATCTTTTCCACTGACTTCTCCTTTTCGCGCTAATGTTTTAGCTTTTGACTCTGAGGGTTTGTATCTTTCTGGTGACTTTGGGAAGTCAGAAGAGAAAATCAACCAAGCCATTGATTTAGTTTCTAGAACACCTTCTTATCACCAAATGCTTGCGATAATTTACCAAAACGCTGGGTGGAATGAAGATGCCTTTTTTGAGTTTGAAAGAAATGCTGAACTGCAACCAGGTATTTCCGAGTCAGCTCTTTGGGCAGCTTATTCTGCGTTCGGCTTAGGCAGGTATGATTCTGCAGAGGAGTGGTTTCTAAAAGCATCTGAATACAACCCATACAGCTCCAATGTAATGCTCTCAGTGGCAGGGTTTTACATTGATACGGGTGAAAAGGAAAAAGCACTTGACTTCCTTAATGTATTTGAAAATCTGAGAACGCCAGAGCCTTCTTATTGGGCGAGAGCTAAACAAATGTATGCTTATTTAGAGGAAGAAGAAAAAGCAGAACATGCAGATACGTGTTCAAAAAATTTAGATAAGTGTTTTAACTAGATTGATTTGAGATTGTTTTTCGTTCAGATTTTCTTTCCGTCCAATGTTCGATCCCCATTGCAGCAAAAATTATGGTGCTCCAAATGAACTCGCTCCGGTGCCTAAATGCAGTGCCGAAGTTACCTTCGAAAATTGACCACTTTATTATTAAACCCATAGTGCAAAAAATAAGAAAGGCAGTCTCTGAATTCATTTCTTTTCTCATCTTGAAAACTCCATACCCTGAAAATATAAGAGTTGGATACCAGAGAAGATTTTCACAAAAGGCAAGAATAAGTTCGTAACTTTGTTGCAGTTGATGAGGAAGGGGGTCTAGAAGCATCACTCGAAGTCCGATTGGCAGATAGAAAAGATCCGCCAGTCGCATATCTGAGAAAGGATCTTTGAGTGCTAAATTTCCTGAGGAATTCATTTGACGGGAACTGGACAGTCCATCAGCAGCAAGTTTAAACAAGTTTTGTCCAGCCAGACCGATATCTGCAAGAAACGGAACGAAGATAAAAAGTATTGCAAGCAGAAATATTTTTGCAGTAGCAAAATTTTTTGACTTCCAGGCCACAGCGATCAACAGAGCTATACAAGCAATCAACATAGTATTAGACCGAACGAACGATAGGTAGATGATGAGAATTGATAAAATTAGCCCATAGCTAAGGAAATTTTTCCGATCTGTGTTTTCGTCCCATTTTCGTAAAGTTAAAAAAATTAGTGCAATAGTCATCCAGACCAGAGAATCTCTAAGCACTAGTGATGACCAGAGCACCTGAGAGGGGTAAACAGCAAAAAGAATACCTGCGTATAATGCTGTCGAGGTTCTGGTGTACTTAAGTAATATCAATGTTATTGCCATGGCGGTAATTGCCCCGGCGAAGACTGGGATTATTTGCGCTAAAAAAGTGATTTGACCAAAGATTCTGAATAGAAAATCTATGGGCAGGTAAAAGCCTTTAAGGCGGCTCCAGTTTAACTGATAATCTGATATGAGGTATTCAGGTAAGTTCACCACCCAGTTGTTTCTACGGGCTTCTAATATTGATAGGTAGGATTTTTCATCAACGAAAAGTGTTCCCTCTGAAAATAGATGCACTGAGACCGCTGTAAGTATTCGTGTTAAAAGAGCGATAAAAAAAACTGATAGAGCAGGTCTTGAGGAAAGTTTGTTATGTATTTTATGAAAAAAGTTTTTCATGTTTGGATCTTATAAATTATGACTTTATATGTTGCAGTGTTCATTAGTTGCCAAGCACTCTTTGTTCGGGCATCTTCTTTTTTAACATAGATTGTTGATGCTTTGTGACAATCGGACACTTTGTTTGTGGCCATGGATTATCATGTAAAAAGTTCTTTATATTTGGTGGAAATTATAATGCGTTTATTATTTGTAATTGGTTCACTAAACCGTGGAGGGGCTGAAAATCAGCTGATACTTCTAGGGAGTGGCCTCATTGATCTTGGATACGAAGTTCATGTACTCGCTTTGACTGGTGAGGGGTCTTTAGACGGTAAAGCAACCGAAAAAGGTATAACCGTACATTATTTAGATTCGAAAGTTTTACCTAAAATTTTAAGAGTAACAAAATTAGTTGGACTTATCCGCGAGCTCAGGCCCAGCGTTGTTCACTCTTATATGCCTGGGGCTAATGTAGCAGTATCTTTATTGCGTGTTTTCTTTAGAGATGTGCCAGTGGTTTGGGGAATCCGTGCATCCACGTATGGTCAATTTAAAATAAATAAAAAAGAAAAGTTTTTTTGGTGGTTGCAGGAAAAATTGTTTTCAAAGGCTGATTTAATTATCTGTAATTCGAATGCTGGTAAGGATTACATAATAAGAAAAGGATGTCGCCACGATCTGATTCGAGTGGTAGTTAACGGAGTGGATTCTTCAAGGTTTTTTCCAGAAGAGAAACTTGGCTTACAGTTTCGTGATGAAAATTTGGATGGTTTTCATGGGAAGGTAGTAGGGATGCTTTCCAGGTTCGACTTGTTGAAAGGACACGAAGATTTTTTACACTTGGCAGCCTTATTGTCAGAAAATTTTCCTTCAGCACGCTATGTGATAGTCGGGAGCCACTCGAACAAGAATAAAGAAATGTTACTTAATCTTTCAAACAAACTTGGAATAACAAAAAGCGTCGTAATTTTAGACGATGTTGAAAATCCTGTTGCTGTGCTTAATGGTATTGATGTTTTAGTTTCAACATCGAGAAGTGAAGGTTTCCCTAATGTCATTTTAGAAGCGATGGCTTGTGGTACGCCAGTAGTCGCTACGGACGTAGGTGACACAAAACAGATAACAGGAGAGCTTTGTCCTGTTTTTCAAGTAGGTGAACTTCAAGAGATGTCTAATGCAATTGAAGAAATATTTAACAGGAACTTTCCTTCCGAGTCAGAGCTTAGTTCGTATGCTATAAACCAATTTTCGGTGAAAAAGTTAGTTGTAGAAACAGATATTCTTCTAAAAGAACTATAAGAAGAGTTTTATAGAAGATATTCATTGATTTTAGTTCTATAACGACGAAGAGATTCTGTTGGATGTAATTCTTTAATTTACTCTTGTACGATTGGCTTGTGGTTGGAGAAGAGGTTTTCATACACGAAAGCTCTTTCGTAGATGAAAGGGCTCTTATAGGTTCTGGAACAAAGATATGGGTTAACGCCCAAATTAGAGAAGAAGCGTCCATTGGAGAAGAGTGCATCATCGGCAAGGATGTTTATATAGACAAAGGTGTCCGTATAGGGGATCGTTGTAAAATACAAAATGGTGCATCTATATACAATGGAGTTGAAATAAGTGACGATGTTTTCATAGGGCCCGGTGTTGTATTTACAAACGATCTTTACCCGAGGGCTTTTACTCAGGATTGGGAATTGCTCAGGACTGAGGTGATGAAGGGTTCCAGTATCGGTGCGAATAGTACTGTTATTTGCGGAAATAGAATTGGAGAGTATTCGATGGTTGGAGCTGGGAGTGTCGTTACAAAGAATGTGCCCGACCTCACCCTTGTAGCTGGCAATCCAGCTCGGATTATTTCGAAACTAGATGAATCTGGACGAAAAGTAAATTAGAGAGTGCTAATCTGAAATTTTTTGGTTGTTTATAATTAGGAATGGAAATCTTTTGAAAAAAAATAAGTTGAAAGATTTAGGAGAGGTTCCTCATTCAAGGCCTCATTTAGAACAATCAGAAGTAGATGAATTAAAGAGTCTTATAGCAACTGGATCGTTAGCTGATGGAAGAGCGGTGAGAAATTTTCAAAATAAACTCACTGCCTATTTAGAACATCAAACTGTTATTGCGCCATCTGGACGAAAAGCATTAACAGCAGCGCTATTGAGTATTGACGTAACAGGCTATGAAGTAGTTCTACCCACTTATGTTTGTGAAGCTGTTTACTATGCTGTTTTGCAAGCTGGAGCGCATCCTGTTCTAGCAGATAATGCGGAAAAGAAATGGACAGTCGATATCGAATCGAATCTTCAAAGAGCCTCTTCTAGGACAGCGGCGCTTATAAAGGTCCATCCTTTTGGAATAAACCCATTCGAAGATTTTTCTGAATTTTCAAGTCGCTCCATTGCTGTAATCGAAGATCTCTGTCAAGCTTTTGGCCCAACCTCAGAAAATGCCGATGCAGGCGTCTATTCTTTTTTCGCCACGAAAGAGATCACCACTGGTCAAGGTGGTGCTGTTTCTTGTAGCGACAAAAACTTATTAACGAAAGTTTCTGACCTGTTAAGTGATGAGGCTGTGTTTACTCCTATGACTGATTTGCAGGCTTCGTTAGGTGTTGTACAGCTTGGCAAGTTTGATTACCTGAAAGAACGCAGAGACAGAATTATGTCTGAATATGTATCTGCGTTACCGGAGCATTTATGCGATCCTGAAATACATCGGAACAAATTTGATCTTACCCGCATGATTTTGTGGGATCCTGTTGGTGATTTTGAGCAACGTCGGAAAGAATTTGCTGAATATGGAATCACTATTAGAAGAGGGGTTGATGCCTTAGTGCATAGGAAAATAGGCTTATCTGATATTGAGTATCCCAATTCTGTAAATTGTTTTGATCACACGATAAGCATTCCTGCTGTTCCGTCTTTAACTGATTCGGAAGTCGAAAGGGTTGTCCAAGCTATAAAGAAGGTTTTCAAATGACCGGACATGCATCGAATGATTCGAATGCATTAAGAGAGGTGTATGCATATTCTTGGGTTGTTTTACTGGGCAGCCCTTTGCGGTTAGGAATAGTAGAAGCTTTGATAGAAGAAGGTATAGAAATAGAACTACTTATATTGCCAGAAAGTAGACGTACTAGTTTTAAGGAAACATTTTCACTTTTGCAAGAAACTATTCCTGATTGCCGGTTTGTTTCTAAGGATTCATTTTCAAATGTGTCGGCTGATTTCTCAGAATGTGCAATCCTATCTGTTGGTTACCCTTACCTTCTAGAAGCAGAGGTAATTAACCGTCATCCGATTTGTTTAAATGTGCATCCGACCCTTTTGCCAAAATATCGTGGATCAACTACAGGTACGTTTGTTATAAGAAATAACGAAAAGTTCGCTGGTTCCACTGTTCATATACTCGAAGAAGGTCCGGATACGGGACCGATAATATGTCAGAGTAAAGTCGAATTGACTCGATTCGATACTGTCAGGTCGATGCAAGAAAAAGTTTATGCAGTAGAACCGCAGTTGATTGTTGACACTTTCAGAAAATTAAAAACTGGTTTAAGTCCAGAACCTCAAGATGATAAGAAGGCTTCTATTTATTCACGAAAGAGAGTCCCCGAAGATTCAGAGATTGACGCTGATAAAAGCCTTTTCTTACTTTATGATGAAATACGTTCTTGTGACCCTGACGCTTATCCAGCATTTTTTTATGTAGAGGGTGAAAAAGTTTGTATACGGCTATGGAGGCCAGAACGTGGAGAAGATGAGTCCGATAGTATGGTCTAACTAACTACTTAGGACTTTCACTCACAATGGATCAAGTTGGCGAAAAACCTTTAACCGAAGAGTTTGAAGAAATTTTAATGCGGTTGAATTTCCCAGAAGATGAGCGGAGATTCGCGCGCAGGGTTTTTGGCGGAGATTTTGAAAGATATAAGAATCGTTTAGAACAGTATGGTTTTGTAGGGCATGGAAGAGTTCTAGATGCAGCATGCGGGTTTGGTCAGTGGTCAATGGTGCTTTCTGAATTGAATAATTTTGTTGAAGCAATCGATATTTCTTCGAAGCGTACAGAATTCCTTGATTCTTACGCTCAATTTAAAGGTATTCCAAATCTCTCGACTAGAGAGTCATCACTGGTGTCACTTCCTTTTGATGGTGAAAGCTTCGATGCAGTTTTTTGTTATGGGGCGGTTTTTTTAACAGATTGGAAAAAAACTTTACGTGAATTTTCCCGTATTTTGAAACGAGGTGGCCTTCTGTATTTAAACGCTAATGATATCGGCTGGTATGTAGATCTATGGGAACGTGGTTATGACAACAAATATGTGGATCAAAACTTGAAAGACTATGTTTCGAGGGTTTTAACCAACACAGTTAATTATCAGAAAAATGGCTTAAATGAAGAAGGTTTAGACATTGTGATCACTCCTATTGAGCTAAAAAATGAAATTGAACTATTGAATTTTTCTGTTTTAGCAGTGGGGCCAGAAGGCACTGTCGCGCGTTCTTCAGAAAAAGAATCAGAGGGTTCCTTTTTTGAAGGTAGTTTTAAAGGCTTTACTGCAGTTCATGAGTTGCTAGCTACAAAAATGTAATTGTAAGTAAGTGAAGCATGTTCTTGTCAACCTTTGTTATCATGAAACTCTTCAGATCGTGTAATTTGGCCTTCACAAGGAAAAGCTGAAGTTGCAACTTTTTGATTTGGAAAAATGTCTTTTTGTCTAACCTTCGATACAGATTGGGCTAGTGAGCCTGTTTTAGAACATACACTTTCGATTCTTGAAAGATATGGAGTTAAATCAACAATTTTTGCTACCAATAAATCTAAGGCATTAGAAACATTTTCTAGAAAACAAGTTGAGTTGGCAATTCATCCTAATTTTGAGAAGATTAATTCTGAGCCGATTGAAAGTCTTTTAGAGGTTTTCCCCAAAGCTAAAGGCTATCGCTCACACAGGCTTGTAGATATTCCAAGTATTCGAGAGTCGGCACATGAACTCGGATTAATTTACGATTCAAATTTATACATACCAGAAACCACTATGCCTTTTAAGGACTTTAGTGGTTTGATAAGGGTGCCGTTTTGTTGGTCTGATTATGCAAGCATCGCGACAAACCAAGGGTTTGACTTCAAGTGGGAATTGCCAAAAGAGAAAATGTGTTGTATAGCTTTCCACCCAATACACATTTTTTTAAATTCTGAGGTTATGGATAGATACAGGGCAGCTCTAAAGGTCACAGATCATTCATCATTAGAAGGTTTACGTAATAGGAGTGATGTACCAGGAGCAGAAGATGCTCTTATTAAATTGTTGGAGAGCGAATCAAGTAAAAACGATTTCATTTTCGTTGCCGAAGTTGCTAATAAACCAGTTAAATCGTCTGTGAGTTTTCCTCAGGATTTATAATTTAGAAACTTAGTCTTTATAAAATCGGTCGCGTTAAGAGTTGTTATAGTTCTTAGATCGTGCTTATGGTCAAAAGCAATATTCAGTAAGGCAGGTGTTCAGTGGCCAACAAAATACCACTTGTTAAACCGTCTATTGGTAATGAAGAAATTTTAGCAGTAGAGCGTATTATGCGGTCAGGCTATATTACTCAAGGCCCTGAGGTTGAGGCATTCGAGGAAGAATTTAAATCCCAAATGGGAGGTTTAAATTGTATTGCAGTAAATTCTGGCACTTCAGCGTTACACCTAGGATTATTATCTGCTGGAGTGGAACCTGGAGATGAAATTATATTGCCTTCTTTTACTTTTGCTGCATCTGCTAATGCAGTTATTCTTGCCGGCGCAATTCCTGTTTTTGCAGATATAGATCCTAAAACTTTTTGTATATCCACAGATTCAGTTGAGAGTCTTATAGGTCCGAAAACAAATGGAATAATGCCAGTGCATCTTTACGGACACCCTGCTGAGATGAAAGAGTTAAGTTCTATAGCTCTTAAGAACGACCTTCTTCTTTTTGAGGATTCTGCTCAAGCACATTTTGCTGAATTTGATGGCCAAAAAGTTGGTACGTTCGGTTTGTTTTCTGCTTTTAGTTTTTATGCCACTAAAAATATGACTACTGGTGAAGGCGGGATGATTGTAACTGGGGATTCGTCTTTAGCAGAAAAAGCCCGACTGCTTAGAAATCAGGGAATGATAACTGCTCATAATAACGAAATCGTTGGATTTAATAATCGTATGACAGATATGGCAGCTGCTATTGGACGAGTGCAACTAGGGAAACTCGAGAAAATGACTAAGCGTAGAGAGGAAATTGCATCAGAATTTAATGCGCGACTTTCTGGGGTAACTATTCCCTTTAAGTCAGAAAGAGTTCGACATGTTTACCACCAGTACACAGTTAGAGTGGAAAACCGAGATGAAGTCATGTCGCGATTAGAAAAAAATGCTATAGAAACTGGTATCTATTATAGAACTCCTGTTCATCGTCTCCCTTCGTTTATGCATGAGTGTTCCTTGCCTCAAACTGATCGGGCTTCAAAAGAAGTTTTATCTATTCCTATTTTTCCTTCATTAACTCAAAGCGAGATTGATCGAATTATTGAAGGAGTTAACGGATGAAAAAATTGAAAGCAGCTGTCGTGGGGCTTGGCCAAATGGGTCGGAAACACATCAGAGTGTTGCGAGAACTAGAAGGTGTCGAATTAGTTGCTGCAGCTGATTTAAAGGGTGATTATGACGGGATTGCTTTGGGATTACCTGTAGTTAGTTCAGCGGAAGATTTGTTGGACTATAATTTAGATCTTTGTGTTATAGCTACACCAACTAACAATCACTTTGAGTCTGGCCTTGTGATGGCTGAAGCTGGTGTTAACACTATGATTGAAAAACCCATTGCGAGCAACCTAGCATTATCGGATAGTTTAATTAATTCTTTTGCGAGTTCTGGAGTTATCGCCTGTGTTGGTCATATCGAGAGGTTTAATCCTGCAATCCGAGCTATGAGGGAAAGATTATTAAAAGGTCAACTGGGAAGAATTTTTCAGATTTCAACTCGAAGGCAAGGACCATTTGTTGAGCGTGTGAGAGACGTTGGCGTAGTGAAAGACTTAGGAACACACGATCTAGATTTAGCTATGTGGCTTATGGATGAACCCATTATCTCCGTTGCAGCAAACACTGCTTATCGAATGGGACGAGAAGATGAAGATCTTGCCTCGATCAGTACGATGTTTGAAAACGGAATTATTGGAAACCATCTTGTTAATTGGGTCAGTCCATTTAAAGAAAGAGTAGTGCAAGTCGTTGGCGAAAAGGGTTGTTTAGTCGCAGATACTGTTACTGCTGATCTTACTTTTTGGGCGAATGAAGGATTAGTGTCTGGAGACTGGGATGTATTGATCCATAGTCGAGGGATTTCAGAAGGTGATGTCGTCAGATACGCGATAAAAAAGCCTGAGCCATTGCAAGTTGAACTTGAAGCTTTCCGCGATGCAGTACTTGGGATCCAAAATGACACAGTAAGTTTGGAAGAAGGTAGAAATGTATTAAAGGTTGCTGAAGCCTGTC
>MDTC01012953.1_pt1 | contig 16900 bp, 9 predicted proteins | sample 811181 | NCBI WGS metagenome assembly MDTC01 (sample SAMN05326644, study PRJNA326480) | marine metagenome | isolation source: seawater | place: Pacific Ocean: North | collected 2011 | reverse complement strand
GTATGGAAGTGCCACCACCACCAGGCATGGGTGTTCCTGGCATCCCGGGCGCACCACCACCACCAGGAGGAGTGCCACCACCGCCAGGCATGGGTGTGCCTAACATCCCTGGTGCTCCACCACCGCCAGGTATGGGTGTGCCTAACATCCCTGGTGCTCCACCACCGCCAGGTATGGGTGTTCCTGGTATCCCTGGCGCACCACCACCACCAGGAGGAGTGCCACCACCGCCAGGCATGGGTGTGCCTAACATCCCTGGTGCTCCACCAGGCCCTCCTGGTTTCCCTGGTGCACCACCACCACCGCCAGGTATGGGTGTTCCTGGACCACCGTCAACAAAATCAGCTCAACAAAATAAAAAGTCGTCATCTGATTCAACCATCCGTGCGTATACAAAAAATAAAAAATTACTAGACAAAAGATTTGAACGTTACTGGTGCTACAATGCTCTCTACAATATTCATACCACGAAACAAGATGATTTGAAAAAAATTGTTGAATATGAAGTGGTAACTTTATTAAAAAAAATAAGGTTATCGTTACTGTTACTCAATAGCGATGTCATTCGTCAGAACCAAATGAACATTCAGGGCTCACTGGATGGTTTGAAATGGTTTGAAAATGCGCCAAAGATTGATGATGCAGTGAAGCACCATCAATTATTTGATTTGGTCTTGCATATGCAACATAAAAAGGCATCGTGTTTACGAGAAAACTCTCTTGATTTTCTACAAGGTCTCCTTTATTGTGGACCACAGGATATACGGCTTGTCAAATTGTTGTATATGACAGAGGTATCATTTAAAAATAAATTTAATGCTCAAACATATAATGAATTAAGGGTTTTAGTTTTCAACATAATGAAAAACAACTTTTCTAAGGTGTACCACATATATTTAAAAGTGTTGTTGTCTAAAGCTGTAAGGGACGAACAGAACAAGATTCAAGACATCATTCATGATAACTCGTTTATTGATAATCAACTTAGAGTATCAATTACTGAATTTTTGCAGACGTTGCAGAATCTGTTAAATCAATTTTTTACTGCGGATCAAATGCTGATGCTTAACTTAAATAAATATACACCATTCATCTTCTCACGGTACTGTCGACAGCCTATGCGGCACTACAAAGATAAACAAAGCAACACAAATACAAGAACAAATGCCCACACATTTGGTTGCCCTAATAACTACACAAAACCGTTAACACTAGGTAATCTTGAATCAAAAAACATCAAAGAGACGTTGGTGGTCACAAAATTGCCGTTTTATGACAAAGACGTTATAAAGGCCGTCGAAGACGGAAATAAGGGCTTCAAGCTTATGATGATTGATTCTGCTGATCGTAAGACTGTCAATATACAGCTTGTTGCATTTTTTCACGAGCATACATCATTACACAAATTATCTACTAATGATACCAATGATGAATTCATTCAAAATTCTGCCAATGAGTTGATCACAAAAATCAATCATTTTATACCAATATACAAACTTATCTTTGCTCCATTACTAACTGAATATAACATTTACAACACATTTTGTCGGTTACCAGTGTATTTCAGAAATAAAAATTTAACTGCGTCGTCAATAAAAGCATATGAAAACATTGATTTTAACAAACATGACGATACAAATAACAGCAATACAAATATCAGTAATACCATAAGACTTCACACTCAGTTACGGAGACACTTTCAAACAAATACAGCTACGAACGATGTTCATCTGCTTATTGCACAAATGAGTAATCAGCAAACCTTTCAAAACATTGTTAAGTTGCATAATCAATTAAAACAACTAAACATGACATACACAATAGAAAAGTTAATTGTTTACTTTGAACAATATAAACATATATTGTATATGTATTTTAAGAAAGCAGATGTCCAAATCATTCTTGACGTTTTAATCAATTTAAATGTGATTGGAAAAAGCCAAGGGTTTGACGACGATTTTTATAACCAGTTACACAAACCAGTTGCCACCACATCTACAATCAATGAATCCTCAAGTAATCAGAAGACTGGCAAGAAAAGTGGTAAGAAAACTGGCAAGAAGACTAGTAAGAAAACTGGTAAAAAAAGTGGCAAAAAGAAAGCACAAAACACTTCGAACACCAAACCTCAACGAGTATTCGTTTCTCGGGATCGCCAGTTACACACACTTGCAAAGGACGTGACGTGGTCGAGCTCAGATAACGGTCCGAAATTAATAAATGAAATTAATCAATTAAAATTTACAATTCAAAAAAATGCAGATACAACACAATCAAGCACACCAAAGAAACCCAAGAAAAAAAAGAAAGTAAGAACAAAAAATGATGTGTTAGGTGCAAGACTAATAAATCAAGTGCAATGGATAGCTATTAAACCAAAGGCCATGAAAGATGTAAAGAATTCTGCTTTATTTTTGAAGTTTTTTTATATTTTTGCAAATATGATGCATTCAAAAAGTGAGTCACAAATTGAAAATATTATCAATCAACAAGAAGACCTAATGAAGCAATCATTTAATACTTTGAAACGATATAAGTATAGACCTGATATCGATGATACGGAAATTCAGAAAGGTCTATTTGGCAGAATCAAATCAGCAGCGATAGACCCAACAAATGAAAATAATAGTTTATTTCATAGAGACCTTCTTGTGCTGCAGATAGCAAAGATCTTTTACAATTTTGAAGCTTCATCATCATCGATACTTAAAAACCTTGATGTACAAGCTGTTCTAAGACTTCCTCTATCCAAATATTATATTCAACTACTAATGCATTATAACTTAAGAAAGAAAATTGCAACCTTCACATCAGAGGATGCAATTTTATATAATAAGTATCGAGATTTTGAAAGCGACATAAGAATTGCTTACAAATTAAATACATCTAACCAGAATGTTAGTGATAATAATAATACTTCAGAGTTTCAAAACAAAAAGTTTAACTTCATGATACAGGAAATGCAAATGCAAAATGAAACGTTCAACTCTTTGCAAAACGTTTTTCGTATTACATATTCACAAATAACTGACCTTTTAGATACACTTCAGTTTGTCAAAGACCTTGTCTTTACCATGGATCAAATCAAAAGCAATCGTCTTCCTCAAGAACAAACCAGCGTTGTTATATCGTATTTATCTGAACTTAAAATATCAAAATTTAATAACCCACTTATGCCACCTAGTTTTTCATTTACTGAAGTTGCTGAAACCTATAGTAATTTTAATGGATGTATGCTCAACGATTTTTATGTCCCAAAACCAAGTCAACCTCAACTCAAAGCTGGACAAGCACCCTACCCATCTGCTGAGCATCGCTTCAACTACAAACTCAAAAAGTTAAATTATTATTTGAAAAAAGGATCCATCACGTACGATGAATATCTCTATCGAAAACACAAACTTACCCATGGTACAAAAAAATAGACACAAATTGACACGTTCTTCTAAAGTTTACTTTATTCATACATAACTCCAGTTTTTAGTCTTACGTTGTGTACACACGCATCAATAGTTTCTCTTAGTGGAGAAAAGAATTGCTCATGCTCTGATGATGGAAACTGGATTTTCAAATATTTAAGTACATTCATTGCTTCCGTCTTGTACATAATTGCTTGGTGGGGGTAGTTTCTATTTTTTGGAAGGGATTCAAATTTCTCATCCAAGATTATAAGCTTGCTGACAAGACACACAAGATCACTCCAAGCATGCCGTTGGTCCTCTGACCCTAGTAAAGTGTTAAGTTCAGTCAGACCAAAAAATAACTCAGCATTATGTTCTCTGATGATGTCACAACATGAAAGTGATACCTCATCTTGTTTGTTTAGTTGACTGTATACAAGCGTTGACACACCACCAATCGCGGCACCAAACGCAACGCCTTTCAACAAATTCTTTACGTCGATACTCATTCTGTGTGAAGGGCCTGTTTTCTGTATAAAATGCGTTCTTGTCACTTTCAATTAAAGTAAGGACGATTGTTTTATTTAAAAAATAATTATTTATTTTTTTTATTTTAAAAAAAAAGAGTAAAAAAAAGAGTAATTTATCAAAAAATTATATTAACGCAACAGTCAACTTGTTTATTATGGATATCAAGGAAGCAATGAAAACGTTTGTTCAATTCGAACCTCAAGAAAAAGAGGTATCGACTCAACTCAAACAGATCCGTGCTAAATTAAGGCCTGCGAAAAAAATAATTCAAAATCATTTAATAAGTAAAAAAATATCATCTTTACAAGTGGGATCAACACTTTTTCAACTAAAAAAATCAAAATCAGTATCAATCAACAAACAAACTTTCATGAACAGTACCGTCATTACAGATGACAAAAAACAACAGTTCGTGAAAGAAAACACATCTGAAGGATATTCGATATCAACTAAAAAAATAAAAAAATAAAAATAAATAATTAAATAATTAAAAAATAAAAAAATATATTAAATAATTAAAAAAAAAGGGAAACTAAAAATTAAAAAAATGTTGGCATGTATTTTATTAAATAATAGTAAGCATAACAAAATAAATTATTTGAAACAGTACATTCTCTCTTTAAATCCATCTTATTTTTTGATTGTTCAATCTTTTGATGAAGAATTTGATGACGACCAGACATTTGATCGTTTTAAAACAAAATTACATGAAATAAGTAAAGAGTATAAAAAAATAATTATCTTCAGTTCTGGTTCGGATTTTGACATTGATGTTTTATCATTATTAGTAACACAACGTATGTCATTTTTAACAAATATTTTTAAGCTTGTACAAACCAAGCCTTTTAACAACGTTTTATTAATAACAATTTGTTTTAGTTCTCAAGTAATATTAAATTATTTAAAAGTGAAATATAGCAAAAATCCAAGATGTGAAGGATTTATTTACCTAACACCATGTAATAATAAAAAAGCTAAGATACAAACTGTATATGCTGATTTTAAGTATCATTTTGATATAGAATCTTATAATTTAAAAAACAATAAGCAATTTCTTATTAAACCGCTTTTATGCTTAACAAATAAGAAAATGCATAAGAAGGGTGTACAGAACACTCAATTATTTAAAATAAATAAAAATGTTTACTCTTTCGCATTTCATCCGGAGTCTTTGTTATCAACTCATGAATTAATGAATAAAATAATTAAAAATTATTTCTAATTTGAAATGTTCTTTATAATTCATTTAAAAAGTCATACGTTTTTTTTTTCATTTATAAAAACCAAATTAAAAAACACCACAAAAACACTTCAAAAAAACATTTAAGGTTTAAAACATTTATAATAAAGCATAAAAATGACATCAACATTACCGTTATGTGAATCCAGCGAAGATGAAAATACATGTTGGACACAAGACAATGTAAAATCAGCATGCCCATCAATAAGTGGAAGAAAGCTTGACTGTATGTTCACCACAGGTCTTGGACTAGACTATGATTTAAACACATGTGAATTTAGCAACGACGACGACGCAGACAACGTTCGTAAATGTGTCAGCCCAACACTAAGTCAAAGAAGTGCTTTATTTATTAGTCTAATCGCTCTGGTGCCTGAGATACTAATAATCTTTTTGTTGTTGTTAGTTGTATATCTCAAGCAAAAGCAGTCTCTCTTAGGCAAAGTATGGATGGATGCAGTAGCCCTTCTCATTTTGCTTCCACTTGCTTATGGTATTAACTACGGTGTTCTTCAGCTTGGCTTGTATGTAGATAAAAAAATGACCTAAAAATTTTTATTATTCAAAAGTTATTGTTACATATTAATTGTATTATAATATTTTAAAATATTATTTATTATTCAAGTAACACTGTAGTTTCTATATGTCCATCTAAAACCCCTACTTTGGTTAAAAGACCTTGTAATTTTTTAAAATGGCTTGGAAGCCGATTATAATAAATGATATCATGTGCGAAAAGGCAGCGTTCCCCATAGGGACATCTAAAAATTTTATTTTTTGATTTTTTATGTCTGATATAGAATTTACACCTCATCATTTTAAAAGTTTTTTGATTTACATTTACAGACAAAACCATTTTTTAATAAATCCGTATATCTATATATCTATATATTTATATATTTATATATCTGTGTCTATCTATATATTTATATATCTGTGTCTATCTATATATCTATATATCTATATATCTGTGTCTATCTGTCTGTCTGTCTATCTGTCTTTGTTATATTTGTTATTTTTTAAAAATATATTTTTTTATTTATTTTTTTTATAGTTATATTGTTTTATTTTATATATTGTTTTATTTTATAATTATACCAAAAAAAAAAGTTTTAAAATAAATTGAGATGCTGATATAAATTTATATACTTATTTTGGTATACACCCACAGCACGCACCAATTTTATTGAATAAGTCAATCTTTCCAGTAAATAATGAGATGGCTGTATCAATAAAGGTGGGCACAATGACTTGCATCAAATTTAGCAAACTTGCCCTGTCTTCCTCTGACACTTTGATATCGTACTTGATGACGAGACTCAAAACAGTGAGCAAAACCTGTTTCTTTTTTTTACCTTGACCTTTTTCAGATATAATTTGTTCGACTGCAGTGATCAATGTTGTGACAAACTCTATTATATTACTGGCATTCACCTCGTTGTGAAGTGCCCAGTTTTTTGCTATGCTGTAAAGCCTTGCTGCTTGTGCATCAAGATTCATAACAGATAGGTGACTATCGTGATCGGTACTCTTGTCATTTACACTGCTTTCAACAGCTTCAATTTCCATACTCATCATTTGTAACTTGCGTCGAGTCTCTTTGTATTTTTTATAATATCACACAATATATTTTTTTAAATTATTTTTATCATAAACTCTAGTTTATTTTTGTTTCTAACGTGCATGATTATACAATGTTTTGATACGATTAAGTAATACTTTGTCTTTCGGGTAGAAAAATTGACGCTGAATCGTTGTGTTATTATGTTCATCGGTATTTTGCTTACAGATCAAATTGAAATGCATAAGCCTTTCCCATTCAATAAGGACAGTAGGCAAGTTTTCTTGTTCTGCTTTTTTAAAGTTACTTACCCCGTAATAAAATTGTTTACCTCTTGAATTGTAGAACACAAGATTCAAACGCATTCGAAGCCCAAATATACTGATTTGTAACAAATCTGCCCATGTTCGATGATTGTTCATATCGTGCTTCCACTTACTAAAAGGCGTTACTTGCAATTGGTTGCTAATACCATTTTTTTTCATTTCTTTTTGAATGACTTCAACTGTGTTGGCGTACATTTGCTCATTAATGAGTGACTTAAATTGTTGCCGTAGATATCTGCCAATTTTTGTCTGATCGCTCCTTGATTTATGATAGTACCCGGGAACTATTGCCTGTGCTATACTGTGATACATACAGCTCCCGTCACCTATAGATGGAAGAATACACATTGATTTGTCGAAATGTTTATAAAAAGCGTCTACGTTTTCATTTGGAGTAACACAGGCAATTGATTTGTAGGATGGCATTGTTTGATGGTTGGTGGTGATGTGATTGTCAGGTTGGTGATTGTCAGTTTGATTGTTGATAGCTTTTTTTTATAACTACTATATTCTAATCTGTGGTGATACGTTGTGATAGTTGGAATGGATCAATGAATATTCAAAATAGTAGTCCACACAAACAATTATCAATATTACAATACATACAAATAAAATCACACTTACATAGGCATGACAGGACAGCGAACAACAATCATTCTTCTTCTTTGATTTATCAACAGAAACTAATGGTGATACATCTAACCTATGTGACATACCTGATTGAAGTGACATGCTAATTGCAGGTAGTTACGTATATACTTTTAAAAATGCTACAAAAAGCTACGAAAAAGCGACAATTGCGTTATTACTTGGTGATACACACATTCTACACACACTTTATTCTCACAAACACTAAAAATAACTCTCATCTAAAAGATTAATTCACTCATTTGTGATTTAGTTTTACACGCTTACAAGTACGTCTTTTTATCATGAATTACCTACCCCCAACATCACCTATTTATCTAAAAGTCAGGGACAAAAAAAATAAAGCAAAAACACATTCGCAAAATGAGTCCCCAGCACTTTCAATCTCAGCCCCGTCCGATCTCAGACAAAGCATGTATGTTGAAGGAACGGCAGTATTTCAAAACATAGAAACCCAGAAACTGAATAGCCAAATTAGTACATCATATGTTTTATCAAACGGATATTATACACAACTTACTAATAACTTGAGTAACGCTATTGATCTGCCTCTTAAAGACTTGAATGGTGCATGTTTTCTGGTTGATTCTTGCTTCAAAGATCTGTTGACGATTCGTTTACCAACCGCCAGCGATTTTGGTGGCACCTTGCCACCGTTATCTTTCAACATTTTAATTCAAAACAGTACTATCCAATTTGATACAGATATTTTTGATTATTCAAGCAGTATAATGAGTCAGTCAGCCATAAAATTTCCGCAGCCCCACACCCCGCTTGCAATTGGTGTTGGTCGTCTAAGCATCCAAACTTCGTTTTTATCAAACGAAAATCAGACACGGTGGCTTATCAAAGGCATCATTTTGCGAGATTATAATGTTTAAAATTATAATAGTACATTTACATAGTTCTTTATTTTTATAGTTCTTTACATAGTTCTGTTGTTCTTTTCATTTTGATATTTATAATTTTATTTTTTTTTTATAAAAAAACTTGTTGTATACAAGAAAAATGGAAAAAAATAATAAAGACAATACTAATAACACAAATAACACAAATAAGTTAATGAGTATATACAAGCAAATAGATAATATAAACGATGCTTTCATAATCAAAATAACAAATTTATTAGAAGATGAAAATATACAAAACAACATATTAAATGTTTTGGCAAATGAGTTCGGTACTGGATTTGCAGTTGAAAAATTTAAAGAAATATTTATTGATAATACAGATAACTCGCATTTTGTTAAAAAATTGAAATTGACTGGAGAAGCAGAAAATTATACCAAAACGATTCTTGAAATGGTTTCAAATGAAAAGATTTTAAATTCACAACAGTTGAAAGACGTCATGGATTACGCTAACAAGTTTTGGCCTTTCCCATGTCTAACTGATATTCAGCAAATACAGACAGTCGATGTACAGTCGTCTTTTTCTGATGTTATTAAGGCAACACAAACACCCAAACCACGTCAAAAAACAACCAAACCAACAACACCAACAAAACAGACCACAAAAGTTGAGACTCCTAAAACTCAAACCACAGCACCAACGACACCATCAAATGTTACAACTTCGTTTAAAGATTTGACAAAAGTCAAGTCTAAAACAAACACAACCGACGTGGTTAAACATCGAACAAGTGACAAAAAGGTATTACGAGCTTTACGCCCACCACAACAACCACAACAACCACAACAACCACAACAACCACAACAACCACAACCACAAGTAAAAAGTAGCAGAGCCATTCGCGCAAGCTCGCTTGACATTTCATTTGTCAGTCGAGGGGGAGCAGGTGCAGTCTTCAAAGTGAAGCATGGGAACAAAGAGTTTGCCCTAAAAGTATTCTTTCGAGCTACAGATCATGAAATATCAATTTTACAAAATCCACTTTTCCTTAAAATGATGAGCTCGTGTCAAGGCGTTGTCGTAGGGACCCTTATTCATTCACAAGCAGATAAATGTCCATTCTTAAAGAAGATACTCAGTTCTGAATCAATCAAAAAAGAGTTAACAGCTGAATATTATACCAAGATTCAAAAAGTATTTGAGAGAGAGCATTACCATGTAGAAATGCCTTTGTATGATGCAAGTCTTAACATGGCTAGTTTCAAATTACTTGGTTTCACAGTACCAAAAATTCTAGATGCTTTACAATGTATGCAACAACACGGTTTTATATATACAGATATGAAACTGCGAAACCTGCTGTATTGTAAAAAGACAAAAGAGGTTGTGATTGCTGATTTAGGTGGAGTCTACAAACTTTCACAAAACTCAAGCAGTGCTGCACAACAGAATTTAAGTGCGACATCAACGTATGTGAATGTATTTCAAAAAGGACTAGAGTACAGAAAGAGTTGGGGACGTAGATCGTTAAACCAGCATCAATGGAGTGCCCTAACATTACTGTTACTCGCTTATAATATTCAACCTGTTCAGTGGAGAGCAGCAAATGATATCTTTAGTTACCCTATACAATTGTCAAAGCAACAAAATTTTGCTGAAACAAAGACCAAAGCACTGTCAGAATTGTGGAAGAAATACACATCAATCGACCCCCCTACTTATTCTAAGAGAAAATTGGCTTTACTTCCTCTTTGGCTTGAAAGTATGTGGAACACAGTCAATAACAATCAATTTATTGGCGGTTTTGAGAAACAGTTTATATCCTCAATCAAGAAAACATTTCTGGCTTGCTATGTTGCACCACACTTGAAATGGGTACCATGTAATAATATAGCTACGTCGACATCTATTGCGCCTCAATTTTATGACAAAACGACTAATCATGTTTTGGTTATGTGCACAGGCAAACTGCAAAATAAATTTGTGAAGGTCATCACTTCATACACCTTTGATCGGAGATACAACGCATTTCCATATAATTTCTTTGAATCAAATGAATCAACGATTTCAAAACCAAAATTACGCCAGTCGCATGCCAAAAAGTTTAACACAGCAACAAATATGTATGCCTCTGATAACCAGTTAACAACACACGAAAAAACACTTGTTTTAAGGAAAATAAGCGATAAATCTCTAACCAAACATAACATTTTTCTTGAAAGTCTCCGCAATACAGATGAGGAACAAATCACAACTCCATTATTGAAAGGGTACAAAACAGGACTGCTATCAAAGTGCATTAAATGTAATTCTAAAACTTTTTTTCCACCATACTGTCTAGCGTGTTCTAAACAAATATTGGGCATGACTGTCAAGCCGAGTACAATTCCAAATGCAGGTCTCGGACTCTTTACAACTAAACGGCTTCCATCTCAGCCCTCATACCAGTTACTGCCATTTGTAGGTGAACTGTTGACCACACAACAATATGAACTACGGTATCCTCCATCATCTGATGTGTTTGCACCATACATTATTCCATATTCGCAGCAAAATGTCACATTCTACGTGGATATGATGTATCACAGATGCCTTGCAGCCATGAGCAATCACAAAACAGATTCTCAAACAAATACTCAAACCAACGTGTATGACTTTTCACTACAGTCGTACTCACACCCAAATCAAAGCCCGATATGGCTCTCTTTGAAACCAAGACCTCCCAATGGTATGTATACCACAACAGATTTAGTATCAATCACACACAAAAACAAGAAAGTGCCTGGAAAATTTGAAGTCCTTTCAACACAACTCCATGTTACAACAATACCAGCACCGTCACAGACCCTCATTGTCCAACGATTAAAAGATAGCAAAGCAACCAAAAATTTAAAAATGAAAGTCTCTTCTAAACATGTGTCACCACTTGCTCTATTTAAACATATTTTACCTAATGAAGAACTAACTTGGAACTATGGTCCTGGATTCAAACCAGCGATGAACCCCCCATCAAAAACTACTACAAACAAAACACAAAAGACGATTTCTAAAGATATTATTTCTGATGTTATTGATTTAACACAAGTTGAAGTTAAAACACCATTAAACAAAGCTAAAACAAATAAATTTGAACCAGACAACGTTTATCCAAGTTTAGAAGGTGATTATCTAGTAATCAAAGTTGAAAATGATAAGGATTATCGATTTGCTTACTTGATCAACTGTTTAACACTATTGTATCAAACCAGGACAGAAATTTTAAAAAGAAAAATTTTGTCTCGCCAATCAGGTGAATACATACCTAGTATTTCATTGTTGCAAGCAAAACAAAAAATAAATTTAAAAAGATATCGAAAAAAACTGTTACTTAAAGCTCAAGCATATGCTGAACGGGTAAAAAGTAATTCATTTAAAGTTAATGATACTGTATTTGTTAGTGTTAAATATATACAGAAGAAGGGTCACACATTTCACCCAAGGTCAAAATTTTTTGCTGTCAAACTTCAAATAACAAAAGTGATAAACAACATAATACAAGCAGAACCATATTATGGTTATAGAGATCTGAGAGAATTTGTAATTCAAGGACCTAAAGAAATGTTCGTGTGGCATGCTCCAATCTCAGAGGAATTGGTTCTACTAAATCAATTCAGTGATAAGACTCCCTTTATTAAGTCACGTTATCATAGGTACGATTATCCCGAGGGCTATTATATTCCTCAAGAAACATTTTTAGATAAAAATGGTCAACCAATATACAAAAACACTGAAAGATTTAAAATTATTGATAATTATATGGGGATAAAATATAAAGTACAAGCTATAAATGATGAAAGCCGGGATCATAAGTATTTACAAAAGAAGGACTTACGTGTTTTTACACCATTTGAAGAATACAAAAAAGCACCTAATCGTGATCAAACAACACAAAAGGCAAAATCTCACGATCGCAATATTATTGATGAAGATACACACAAGCAACCACATAAGCAACCACACAAGCGGCCTCAAAACAAAAAAACTATCAATAACACTCGTGATACTATTGTTGAAGTACTTCCTTCCAAACCACCAACCACATCAACCACATCAACCACATCAATCACATCATCACATCTGAAGCAAGAAAACAAAATTAATAAAGCCGTTAAAGCAAGCATGAGTAAAATGATCGATGAATTAGAAAAACAGGAAAAGCAACTAGAAATGCAACAATTTGTAAAAACCCGTAAAGATTACTTCAAAAGCTTACGTAACAAAACGAAGGGTAATGGAGCAGACAAATCAAAGCAAGTAAAGAAATTAAAGAATTCCAAGAAATCAAAGAATTCCAAGAACCCTAAGAAAGCTAACATCGAAGAAGAGGCTGTTCATCGAACCATGAATGACATGTTACGTAAAGTTGTTCACCAAGAGACTGAAACCAAAAAGAATTGGCAAAAGGATCGACAGGAATCTCTGGAAGACGATTATACTTTGTTCTGGGATCCCAGAACACGTGCAAAGGATAAAAATGACGGCCTAATAAATGAACCGTATTTTCCATCAACTCTAAGCTTGAAAAAAATAAAATACAAAAAAGATATGCCACCAGAAATAAAGAAAAGTGTCAGCCAAGCAGTTCAATTAATAAATGAAGACGCCAAGTCAATCAAATCACATCAAAATCAAATATTACAACAGTTCAAAGCATTCTATACAAAGTTCAGTCGCGCCAAGCCATATAATCCTAACGTAAGGCAAGAGCTCACACAATTGTTTTTTGCAGACTTTGTTTCATCACACCTGCTCTACTATTGGGTCAAAGCAGTGCCATCCATTCTTAAAATTGTTTTTGATGCACGATTTCACAAAATCCACGTTGAAGGTGAAAAGTACTTATACTTCGAAAATGAAGTCATACAGAATCAAAATAAAAAAGAATCTCATCATGTTATCACACAAGTGTTTCCAGATTTACAACAAAACTATGTAGCTGCAAGTAATGGAAAACGATTTGAATCCGTAGAATCATATATTGACTACCTGAAGGACCTCATGCCAGATTTTCGGCCCGAGAATATCATGTTTGAAGCCGATGTTAAAAACCCTGAACGCAAATGGAAACAAATTAATGATAGTGATTATATTACTTTTCCACTGCTGCTGTTAAAACCCAAAGAAGATGTAAATCAATCACATGAGGCAACACCACATTTCGAAAGTTTGACAAGCAGTCTGTATTCTAATGATAACCAACACCTTTTTAATCAAGTTATGCAGTTACAAACAGTTTATTCCAACGGTGGTGCAGTTAAAAATGAAGAACAGATAATGAATGCTTTGCATGAACAGTTACATCAAATACTTACAAATGATATGAAATTATTTCAAAACGAGCACGAATATGTTGATTATGAATATCACAATTTTCAAATACTACCAATTAAAGTAAACTACCGTCTTCTTAAAGAGACTTTCGTCTTTCCAAGTCTTGGCATGTATAAGTCTCACAGCGAAAGTCTTTCACCAAGATTTCATGATTACGTTCCATATGGGTATATACTACAATTGATGGCACAAAATACTGTGCAAGAAATACAAGACCAAGCTCCGGATATTGTTGAGCAAATTGGTGACGCAAAATGGAAAAGTATGCTAGAAAAAAGCCGAGATCCACTACCTCAAAATGCTCATGAACTAGAAGATAATTTGACCGCTTTTATGTACGTCAAACGATACACAAAACACTTTGATCAACAAATACAAATCGCTCATTTATTTATTCTTCCTTCTTTATCATCCACAACTACATTACATGATCCATCTCTAGGAGATGTTTTCATTGAAACTAAAAGTAAAATACAATCATTTCAAACAAATACAGAAGCAAATATGATAGCTTTAACAAATCAATTAAATGCAATTGGAAAGGCTGAATTAATTGTATTTGCCTCCTCTAATGGTGCACAAAAGTATGTTGATAGCAACCAAGAAGAACGAAAAAGAATGTTGATAGATGATAATTCTTTATTAGGTTACAACATTTACTTCCAAGAGAAAAAAGATTATTTAGCCTACACAAAGCTTCAAGACCATAAACGTTTATTAACAAATGAGCTATTTCCTTATGTAGATTGTTATTCTTATCACCCAAAATATATACTGTTTTCAAGTCACAAAAACAGGTTCGTGTACAAAAAACTAAAACCATTGCTTACGTACATATCAACCTGGATTGAACAATTCGAAACCAAATTCCAAACATTAAAATTATCATCAGACGAAGCAAAACAAAAACTCAAGCGACTTGAGAACCAACTTCATAAGCAACTTCAGCAAGGTGGTAGCTCAACAAAAATACAAGCGTCCATAAAAAGGCAAATAAAAACCAAGACACAAAAAATTGAAAAATTACAAACTGTCATTGATTATGTCTCCAAGATTATGAATGCAGAAACATCAACTACATCGACTGAAGCCTTACAATTACAACCACCATCTATAAAATCATCCACTTTGATCAAGACCGTTTTAGACTTGTCTCAATATTTATTCCTATACAAAACATCAAAAATAAAAATCCAAAATTATCTACCACCCCTGTATACCAAGGTTGACGAGCATGCAAATTTACAAGATGATGAAGATGATGAAGATGATGAAGATGATGAAAATGATCAAGATCAACAAGAAGAACAAGAAGAATTACAAGACACTACCACGGATACTTATGAACAAGCATTTGAATCAAAACTAAATGAGCTTGAAAAAACGTATCATCAATCTTATAATAAAATAAAACACGAAAGTGGTCTTGAGCTGTATTTTGATGATAAAAATGTTTTAAATAAATATACCGAAGCACAGGATGAAAGAAATAACTATCTAAACAATTTTGGTCGTGATGATGACACCCTCATGATGTTAGGAAATACTTATGTCAAGCTGATGGATTTAGATAAAACTTCAGATAATATTGATCAAGACGTACAGGTCCTACATGAATTCAAAAACTTTCTACGAGCCTTTTACAGTGCGTTTATAAGACACAAAACCCATCCTGATGAACAGCTTATATTAAGCAAGCAAAAAAGCTCGTGGAAGTATAACGACGCGTACAACAAAATATGGGACACTTATAATTTAATCGACAAACATCGAGTACGAATTGCTGAGGCTATCAGTAGAGGTTTCAGTCCGTTTCAATACCTAAAATCTCAAAAATTTTCTGTTCTTCATGGATATGTGAAAGCTTACAATAAGTTTATGTTTCCAGACCCACAGCAGAACCCACAGAACCAACAGAACGCACAGAACGTACAGCAATATAAAGATGCCGTCAAATTTTTGAATGATAATAACCCGAAATTTCACAGCCTAGAATTCACGGGCAACAACGAATTTATTTTAAACGACACTGATTTGACAATGGAATGTGAACGAAACCGAATTAACACCTTTTTAGATTCTATTCAAAACAATGATGCTCTAAAAAACATCAAACAATTAGTACCACTTGAATTAAAGAACGAATACAAAAAGATTTTCAATAACCTTTTTACAGAATTCGAAACAAAATATACAGACTCATATAACGATAAATTAGAATACATGAGTGACATTCGTGAGATTTTTCAGAACCCTTACACTAATAAATGCATCATAAAAAAATCGAAACAACAACAACAACCTGTATTCTATGAATTAAAAATCATGAATGATCCAACTCTCAAGCAAATTCAAAACCACTATCAGACTTTTGTTCAGAATAAAATAATGAACCAGAAACAATACGAACAAAATGTAAAAAACGATTTACGGTAAATTAAAAGACGATGCATGTGATGTAATGTTATGTTATGTATGCGATGTATGCGATCTATGTCACTATTTTTGGTACCAAGTCAGTCTTACACTGTTTCACTCCGATTGTTCACGAGTTGTTATGCCACAACAGTCTTCTTCCAAAATGTGTTGATGTCTGCTTTACCATGCTTACGTTCCCATTTTTTTTGGAGCTGTTTTACCTTGTTGTAAATACAACGATGGCGTATATCTCTGGCCTTTTTTTCTTCAGGTGTCATGCTACGAGATCCATTTCTTGTGGCCTTTCGAAATGCCTGATCTTCTTCATAGGCTTTGAACAGGTCGACATGACGTTTGATCTTTCCTTCTGGTAAGTTGTCCACAATTTCAGTTGCCTTCTTAAGCCATTCCTGCTGTAGTTTCACCATACCTGATTTGTAAGCTTCTATTTTCTGGTCGGTAATAGAAGGACATGCTCGTTCTTGTTCTTCCTTGTAATTTTTGTAGATTTCTTGTGCATCTAGGATTTGATGATAGGCCTTTGTCAATCGAT
>MDTC01100799.1_pt1 | contig 16909 bp, 8 predicted proteins | sample 811181 | NCBI WGS metagenome assembly MDTC01 (sample SAMN05326644, study PRJNA326480) | marine metagenome | isolation source: seawater | place: Pacific Ocean: North | collected 2011 | reverse complement strand
GGAGCGCCCACGTGTCCTCTACGCAGACGGAGACGACCTCAAAATGGGACGATACGCTGCTCAAAGTCAAAATTACTGGCAGGGGGCCCGATGGCATACAAGAACCATCTTTGAAAATGTGAACCCATCTCATTTGGAAATGGACATCACCCCTGAAGGGCTTGAATGGGGGCTTATGCGAACAGAGGATGGAGCTCTACATCAAGTGAACTTCAGCGGCAATTATTGGACCAAATATTTGCTTGATGCAGGCCCAGTTGGGACCGACATGGAATTGAAGGTTGACTCAGATGGGGTCGCTCATATCTTCTACACCCGTGTTTCCGATGGTTCGGCAGTCTTGCTTCGAATTGACGAATGGACTCATGAAACTCAAATTCTCTCCCAAGATGCATTGATGAGTTCTGAATTAGGTATGGGGTTGGACGCCAACAACATTGAGCAAGTGGCGACCGTGCTTCAAGGTCCAAACGGTTTTTCCATTGAGTTGATCCGTTCGCTTGAAGGCCAAGACTCCGGCCGAATCAATCCGACACCCTCTCTGATTATTGACGGCCAAGAGGACACCACAGAAGGAACAATGGCAATGGGCGACTTGAACGGAGACGGGTTCAGTGATCTGGTTGTAGCAACGCCAACGGCTGATGTTCTTGGTCACTCAAATAACGGTCGCGTTGATGTTTATCACGGCTCCAGCACAGGCCTCTCATCCGTACCCGATGTTATCTTAGCGGGCGAGGGCGATGATTTCCATTTCGGAATGGGCATGAGTCTTGGCGACTTCAACGGAGACGGACTTCACGACTTGGCTGTTGGTATTCCAGGCTGGTACAATCTTACTCAAAGCGTGGGTATACAAGGGCAAGTTCAGATTTTCAACGGGCATGATGACGGTTTGTTGTCTCAGCCAACATGGACCGCCTCTGGATTTACCAATGATGGACTTGGAAGTGTTGTACAATCTCTCGAACAGGGTACAGGACATTCCGTATTGGCGGTATCTGCCCACGGATGGGGTAATGGATTAACCGGGACCGAAAATAAATCCGGTAAAATCAGCTTGTTTACCTTTGAAAACGGTGCCATGCTCTTGGAACGTAATTTGAGCCAGACTTCCAATGGAAACATGTTTGGCCGTTCCATGGAAGCCTGCGACATCAACGGAGATTCTTACGACGAGCTGATTGTAGGCAATACCGGTACTTACAACAACGCACTTTCATTCTCTTCAGTTGAATACTTTGAAGGTTCATCCACTGGTTACGATGGCACACCAATTCATGTCATTGAATCCAACCAACAGGGGAGATTGTTTGCCCATACCATCGCATGCTTGGCCGATATCAATTCGGATGGAATGGAGGAGCACATCATTACCGAGCCATTCAACAGTACAGGTGGTGGTTTCAGTGCAGGAAAGTTATGGCTTTTCAATGGAACAAACAATACCATGTCGGTTGAACCCGATTGGACGTACCTTTCCAGCGAGGCAAATGCTCGTATTGGAACTGATATCAAATCGGTTGGCGACATCAATGATGACGGTTATGGAGATGTTCTCATCAGCAAATTGGGCGGTGGCAATGCAGGAAGTATTGAGATTTTCCTTGGCTCAAATGAAGGCCTACAAGCCGAGTCTCAATTACTCGCTCAAGGATCGAGCAATCAATATCTTGGTGCTCTCCTTTCGGGCTATGGAGACGTTGACGGAGACGGTCTGAATGAAGTGGTCTATTCAATGCGAAACACCTCTGAAGGAACCAACTTTGGAGTTGAATATCCCGTCCTTTCTGAGCGAAATTGGGAATCGATTTCCTTCGGTTATGATGGAGTGCTCAACGGTCTTGAACTTGGGACTGCCACGCGAGGTGAGACATCAATGGTCTTTGGTGTTGAAAACAACAACGGCCATCAAATCATGAAACTTGAGCACATGAATGATGGAACACCTACGGGCCAATGGCTTGAGCAATGCATCGTCGCCTCAATTGACCCCTCGACTCAATTTACTTTTGATGTCCGCTCATCAGGAATGCCAATTTTGCTTACTGAAGATGACCACCATATCGTTCTTCATACTGCAACTTCAATGACGGCAGTCCAAATGGACGTGGCAACCACTGGAACCATGGGTCAATACCTTGGGGCTGCATTGGATGATGATGGACAACAAATTCTTGCTTACACTTCTGGAGCAGGTCAGCAAATCTTTGTCAGCCAGGAATCAACAAGCGGGTGGACCCACGAAATGGTCCGTTCAGCAGCCTCGCTTGGAGGGCCAATATCTGTCACAGCAGACGCTTCGGGAATTCCAAGTTTGGTTTACAGGCTCTCTACAGACCAACTTGAACTCGCACAGAAGTCAAGCGGTTGGTCACTCACATCTCTGGGGGCTGAGGGTGAAGCAGTTTCTACCCACCACCCCTCTATCATGATGCCCGATGGTACCCTTTCCATTGCTCTTGTAACATCAGACGGTAATGCAACCAACCTCTCGCTATGGAATTATGATGGTCAGGATTTACAATCGTCATTGATTTCAAATCAGTCTGATCTCGATGTTCAAATTTCAACAGCGCTTCTCAGTAACGGGTCACTTTTGGTGGCGACATTAACCTCCACAGGAGAACTTTCTCTATTCGAGCAATATCCTGGTTCGGCCAGTTGGCAGAATCACACGATTGCACAACCTACGGGCACAGACAATGAGTACCGACTTGACCTCTTTGGGGGGCAACATCCAGTGTTAGCAGTGCGGGCCAATTCAGTATCCTCCATTTACGGTATGAATGAGAGTGGATCTTGGCTTGCGATTGCTGAACGTCCAGCAGCAGCGGTAAACGGAGCCTGGGATGTTCTCCATACCGGCAGCCATTTGCTTCTTCTTACAAGCGAACCCAATACTCAACGAATAACGGTCAACACTCTCGACTTGAATCCAGCCACAAACTCATCAGCATCCTGGTTCACTGTACAATTTGGAACCATTGAATCATCAGGTCCAATGAACGGTATAATCGATGCCAACGGAACTGTACACCTTTCGTTTTGGGATACGGCCGCTGACGACGTCATTGCTCTGCGACTTTATGCAGACCAAGACCGAGACTTGGTGTTTGACCTCATCGATGCAATGCCTGCGGTAGGAAATCAATGGATGAATGCCGATTCTGATAATTACGGAGACAATCCACTTGGTCCGTTAGGAGATGATTGCCCCAATACAGCTGGCGTTTCAGGATGGCTTGTACAAGGCTGCTCCGACTTTGATACCGACGGATTTGCAGACCAAATTGATGATTGTCCCAACAATGGAGAAACATCTTGGATTGACCGATTTGGTTGTGAAGATGCTGACCAAGACGGCTGGTCTGATAACGGCCAAAGCTACATGGATGGTGACAGGTTCCCCGATAATTGGAAAATTTCTCTCGACAGTGACGGGGATACTTACGGTGATAATCACGGCCCGGATTGTTGTGATACAGTTTGGGATACGGCCATTGGAGATCTATTCCCTTACATTGCAAGCCAATACAAGGACAGAGACGGTGATGGCTTTGGAGATAACGATTCAGACAGTGTTCACGGAGACTTTTGTCCCTTTGACTGGGGTGGCTCTTACCGTGACCGAAACGGCTGTCTTGATTCAGACGGCGATGGGGCAAGCGACCCATCCGACTTTGGGACATCGCTTGAGTGGAACGAATCTATGGGGGCCGATATGTGGCCCAATGATGGGACGCAGTGGGCAGACAGTGACGGTGATGGCTTTGGAGACAACGGTTCTCTCAACGCAACAAACCCTGACAGTTTCCCCAACAATATCGCTGTAGCAAACGATTCAGACCAAGACGGTTATCCTGACCAATGGACTCAATTCTATAACGCTACATTTGATGACGACGGCGATGGTGTTGAAAATGCATTTGACCAATGCGGGGATTCCAATCTATCAATGGATGATATAGATGCGGAGGGATGCAATGAATTTGATTTTAGAAATCAAACAAAATCACCTCCTGTCTTGAACAACAAAGGCCTAACGCTTGATGGCTGCCCGACTCAATGGGGCAATTCAACCAAACCTGTTGTTGGATGTATGGATTCGGACGGGGATTCCTGGAGCGACATTAGCGATGCATTCCCTCTGGAACCAACGCAATGGTCTGACATTGATGGTGATGGTTTTGGTGACCAAATCAACGGTTTCCAAGGTGATGTTTGCCCGGCTGAAGTTGGCGTTCTCAACGGCACTGCTGGTGTAGGATGCAGGTACATTGATGCTTCAGATTCCGACGTAGACGGAGTGATCAACCAAGATGATATCTGCGCCAACACCCCCGCTGGCCAATCGGTTGACCAACAAGGCTGTGCACAATCACAACTCGACGATGATAACGATGGAATCACCAACGATATTGATCTGTGTCCTGGTTCGGTTCAAGGAGCGACTGTTGATACAGAAGGTTGCAGTTCCTTGCAGCGAGAGTCCGATTCTGATGGAGACGGTTTAAACGACCCTGAAGATTCCTGCCCAGGCACTGCTTCGGGTGCAGAAGTTGATGGAAACGGATGTTCAGAAGCCCAACGAGATTCAGATGGCGACGGAATATCGGACCTTGACGATGCCTGCGATGATACACCCGATGGGTTCCCAATTCTTGCCAACGGTTGTACTGACGAAGGTGCACTTGATACAGACCTGGATGGTGATGGTTATTATGGCGCTTACTCGTTCAATATTGACCCAGATACATTACTACGAACCAATCAACAAGGAGACCTCTATCCCACCGACGGTTCACAATGGTTTGACACGGATGGCGACGGCTACGGTGACAACAGTTCAGGAGTTAATGGAGACGATTGCCGAACTGAATTTGGGACCTCATTCGAAGATTATCTCGGTTGTTTTGATGACGGCGATGGTTGGCGAGATGAGTTTGAACCTGAAAACCTCAGAAACGATTCAACTCAGTGGAAGGATTCTGATGTTGATGGGTTTGGTGATAATTGGGGCGACCCTACTTGGAATTCTACCCGCGACCCCTCATGGCCTGGAATCTTCGTTGAAGGGGCTCAAAATGCTGATTTGTGTCCCAAAACAGTACCTGCACTGCGTCAAGCCGTTGATGAAAATGGATGTCACATTTCGGAACGAGACACCGACGGGGATGGAGTGTATGACAGTGATGACAATTGTGTAGATGAACCAAAGGGTTCGGATGGATACTCAGATGGTTGCCCGTATGTTCCTCTCTCAAAGAACGATGACGATGGTGGATTGTTGAGTGGTGGGACATTGATGATTGGCCTTGCAGGCGGTGGATTACTGCTCATCGTTATCGTCGTTGTTTCTCTGAGAATGATGAATCTTGAAGATGATGATGATGACGACGATTATGACGGCGATTATGATGATTATGACGATGATGAAGATGATGACGACGAAGATGACGTGTTCAAGGCTCTGGATCGCAAAGCGAGTGCAGGTGCCTCACGCACTGTGAATCGTACGCAAAACCGCTCGTCAGCAAACGAAGTGAAAAAGGGCCCAAGTACACCGGCTCCTCAACAGCGTTCAGCTCCAGCAAGAAAGACTTCATCGAGCCCTCCCAGCCGTTCACCTGTTTCAAGAGGGCCACCTGGTGGAGCCAAGAAGGAAGTCCAGAAAGTCGCGAAGAAGAAGGCTGTGCCTTCTCAAGAGGAACCGTCCGCAAAGGTTCGCAAAGCAAAAATCAATGTTGACTTGAGTATTTTTGAAGACTGGCAAGTCGATGATAGAGATTCTGCTGTTGACTGGGTGGTGGACGAACTGAGTGATGGCGAAGAAGAGCGAGGAATCCTCATGCAGTTGCAGGGAATAGGTTGGTCAGCAGAACAATCGCGGGCTATCTTCAACCTTGCTCGAAATAAGTAAGTCTACCACTGTTAGAACTCATCACCCGTGAGGTCTTAAATGGAGGGCCGCGGTGGAACTTCACGGGGAGGGGTAAAATGGCCGATGACAATACCACCTCCAATCAACAAACCATTGCAGTTGATGATGCTGCAGCCTATTTTGGGGCCACGACATCCTCAGATATGCTGCATACGATGATGTCGATGCCTCGTGAACAAGCAATGGTCCAATTTTTTGATTTGCTTTCTGATATCGTTCTTCGGCCTGGAGACTTTGATTTTGAAGCCGCCAGTGAGCGCATGCAATGTGAAGGGGGAGAAATCTACTATCTTGTTGCAGGCCATCTTGGTCTGATGAGCATGCCTGACCCTCTTTTGGATGCATTAGGACTTCCCAATTCATCGGGTGATGTCTTGGGAGCAAAACTCGCTGCAATCGCCGCACCTCAAGAGTCTTCGTTGACTCAACTTGCAGATCCAATGCGCATGATGAAACTCTTTGCCGTTGCTCATCAAACTGGAAAAGCGGATGAGGTCCTGAAGTATATTTCTACATTTGAATCGTACATGAACTCGATTGAATCATCGGTGGAAACTCTTGTCAGCATCAACAACGAATTGGATGCAGCGCTTGATGTAAGTGGTCACGTACTACCAATTCCATCACTTGCAAGCGGCTCAGCATCCCCGGCCGAACTGAGTTTGCCAGAGGTTAAGGATACCCTTGAAACAGTGCCCAAAACCGTTGTTCCTCTTCCGTCAGTAGAGCCAACCCCCCAACCATCAAGCAACATCGAAGAAGTTGCAACCGTATCTGTTCCCCTGCCCAGTGAATCGGTCGAATTACCAACAGTCAAAGCGGAAGTAGTGCCTGAAGAGCCGATCAACGTTGAGAGTGAAAAACAAGTCGCTCGAGCAACACAGAATGCTTTCGCAGGAGCTTTTGACATCGAGCTTGGAAGCGATGATCAGCCGTCCGATACTGAAGCAGTGCTTGCTGAGGAGAACCCCGTTTCTGACCCTGTGATTGAGACAGAATCATCACCAGAACCAAAACCCGAAATTGGAGAGGAGGCTCCTGAAACAGAGGAAGAATTTGTCAGCGCTGCTGAACAATTCATTGCCGCTGACGAGGATAACAGCGGAGCCCTTTCAGTGGAAGAACTCGCTCATGCAACTGGGTCCACCCTTGAAGAGGCTACTGAATTGCATGCTGAAGCAGATACCGATGGCGATGGTGTCGTGACTCTTTCAGAATTTATTTCCTCTCCAGCAAGTGAACGGTCAGCCAGCATGCCAAAACCGATCGCTCCAGTTCGGAAACCACTGGCAGCGAATCAACAACCAACGCCGACTTCACCACCTGAAGTAAGGCAGAGGCCACAACCCCTTCCTCAACAAAACTGGCAACAGCCTCAACAGCAACCGGCGCCACAGCAAAATTGGCAACAACCTCAACAGCAACGGCCACCACAGCAAAATTGGCAACAACCTCAACAGGGTTGGCAGCAACCTCAAGCACCGGTGGTCCAACCAACCATTCGCTCAGGGGTGCACTGTAGAAGTTGCGGCATAGGCTTGGACCCATATTGGCGATTTTGCCCTATCTGTGGGCAACAGAATGTTGGTTACTGAAGGAATCATTCAACAAGGAATGTACCGTTTTCAACAATCACCGTTTCGTCAAGCCAAATACTTGGTGAATCCATAACCCCCGAAACATGAATCCCAACTGCGGAAGTACCGCCTAGTGTTGTGTTGTCACCGATTGAGAAGTAGGCAGTGCCGAGTCGCTTTTCATCTTCGAGCACGCTCCCCATGAGTCTTGCTTGAGGGTTCATTCCGAATCCGAACTCTGCAACCGTCCAAACATTTTCCTGATCTTTACTTCGTAAGCGTTTGGCAGCTTCGCCAAAAGCTTGACGAATTTGAGCGGCCGCAGTACCGCCTTTAACATCCACGACCAAACCATCTTCAATCTGAAGAACAACGGGTTCGTCAACCAGTGCGGAGTCCCACGACCCATCAATAACCACTGTGCCGTTCATGGTACCTTCTCTTGGTAGGGTGAAAATCTTCCCGGCAGGCAGATTGGTCAGCATCCTTGGACGGTTGCAGATTCCGTTATCATCAAGTTTCCATTCTCTCCAATTGACTTCAAAGGTAACGTTTGTTCCTGCATCTGATTTCACATTCACAATTCGCTTTCTTCGTAACACTGGAGACATTTCTCCCATGTGTTTTTTGATTGATGCAAAGTCTGCTGACATCCCACCTTGGGTAAACATCTCATTGGTCATTCCAGGCATTGTTGCCACTCTAGCACCATCTTTGATGGCTTGTCGGACGGCTCTCGTATGGGTGAGTGAATAGCGAGTTGGTGCGATGACGACCTGTTGTTGTCTCATGAGATTTGCGACAGGAGAGGGGGGCTCTTCTCCATGATGACGTCCTTTGGGCATGACCACAAGCAGTACCCTGTCAGACCGTTTTCCTGCCGCATCGTGGAGGGCCTGACCGATATCGGTGGTGGTTGGGTCGCACACAATCAGAATGTTCTCTCCGCGGCGCACATCCATACAGGTATCGATGACGGTGATTGCACTTTTCCCCATCAGCAGGCGTACGTCCACATCGTTATGGGCATGCGCATCATCATGCGTTTCTTCAACATCCGTGGCTGAATTCATTTCTTCTTCAATGGCAATGCCCTCATTTTCCGCAACCGCATCATCAAGGTCTGAATCGTCGGTAATCTCGGAGGAGTCGTCCTGACCTTTTCGCCGGAAAGGAGACACCATGATACCCGTAGAATTCTATTCTTCTTGAATGTGTGGTTCGTTCCTAAGGGTAAAGGAAAATTTTCATTCGTCAAGGTTGAAGGGAGTGTTCAAGAATACCAAGGTATTGGTAAACGCATGCAAGCCTATGACGACTTCCTTTCACGCGTTCAAGACATCCATAGATACAGTTCATTGCAAGGTCATCTGGGATGGGACCAAGAAGTATTGATGCCTTCTGGAGGCGGTGAATCAAGGGGCGAAATTTTAGCTTGGTTGGCGGGGAAGCGTCACGAGCATCTTACCGCACCAGAGCTGGGAGTCCTTCTAACTGAACTTGAATCACAGGAACTTGATGCAGACCAAGGTGCAAATGTTCGTGAAATGAGGAGGGCATACGATCAGGCAGTAAAACTTCCAAAGGAATTTGTTGAATCTTTCGCTAAGGTTCGCTCTGAAGCCCTTGTTGCATGGCAGGAAGCAAGAGCAGCGTCCGATTTTTCGATGTTCAAAGATACCCTTGAATCGTTGATTGGCATGACGCGAACAAAAATCAACTATCTCGGTATTTCAAGTACGCCATACGATGTCTTGTTGGATGAGTACGAAGTTGGTATGACCGTTGCAGATTATGACCCTTTATTTGCTGGGTTGAAAGAACGTTTGGTCCCTCTTCTACAATCCATCACAGAAGCACAAAAGAACATGGAGGAGCCCATCTTACCCGAGACACTTCGTTTTCCAACTTCGGGACAAGAGCGCTTTTGTGAAGAGATTTCAATCCGTATGGGCTTTGATTTTAGTGCTGGAAGAATGGATGCTTCAACCCACCCATTTTCAGCTGGACTTTGGCCGGGCGATACGAGATTCACGACCCGCTTTGACGAACAGGACCCGTTTTCATGCCTCTACGCAGTCATGCATGAGACTGGCCATGCACTTTACGAACAAGGCTTGGAACATTCCCATCGATACACTCCACGGGGAGCAGCAGTTTCACTTGGAGTTCACGAATCTCAGAGTCGTTTCTGGGAAAATCAAGTTGGCAGAACCGCAGCGTTCTGGGATGTCGCACTGCCGTTGTTTTACAATGAATTTCCAGATGCGCCCGAATGGGATTCCAATACCATGAATCAAATCGCAAATCGGGTCGAAAAAGGCTTTATCCGTGTTGAAGCGGATGAAGTAACTTATAACTTACATGTTATGATAAGATATGAGATTGAAAAACAACTCTTCAATGGAGAACTCACGGTTGAGGAGTTACCAAACGCCTGGAATACGATGTTCAGTGAATGGTTTGGAATTGAAGTTCCTGAAGATCGCCTTGGCTGTCTTCAAGACATTCACTGGTCAATGGGTGCCTTCGGTTATTTCCCGACCTACACCCTCGGCAATCTCTATGCTGCTCAACTTCTTGATGCTATGAAAGATGCTCTTGGAGACATTGACAGCATTATTTCTTCAGGAGATTGGGGTCCAATGCTCGATTGGCTTCGTCCCCGCATACATGAACGTGGAAGCCAGGTGACTCCGAGTCAACTTATTGAGGACGCCACCGGTAAGGCACCGACGCCAGAACCGTTTCTAGATTATGTTGAAAAGAAATATCGCACGCTGTACGGTCTGAATGACTGATCAGTTCCACGGTGTCATCAAGATGGGTTCACCTACTTCTCCAGGTTGAACCAATAATTTTCCTTTTTGTCCCGTACTCTCTGTTCGTTCAAACACCGGTACCCCTGCGACGACTGTGATTTGAGCCCATCCGACAAGTGACCGGCCTCTAAACGGGTTCCACCCGACGCGGCTCCACGAATTATGGTCTTCAACGACTGCCTCACTGCTCATGTCCACAAGTACAATGTCGCCATCATACCCTTCTTCCAAACGGCCTTTGCCAGTCATGTTGTAGCAATCTGCAACGTATGTTGACATCCATAGAACGACGTCTTCGATACTGCACATGCCATTCTTAGCGTGTGTAAGCATGACTGCTAACGATGTTTCGACTCCAGGCATGCCACTTGGGGCATTGGGGAATCCAAGGTTCTTCGCTTCCGTGGTATGGGGGGCGTGATCTGTTGCGATGCATTGGATGGTTCCATTTTTCATGTGCTTCCACAGGAGTTCTCGATCCTTTTTGTATCGTATCGGAGGATTCATTTGCAACCGTGTGCCTTCTCTTAGTACATCTTCTTCATCAAATGTCAGGTGTTGAGGCAGTGTTTCAGTCGTAATGATTGCCCCCTCGCCCTTTGCCTTGCTCGGGAGGGTCGTTCTTCCTTCCAACCATTCGCCTTCAATTCCACTGGTCAAGTGAAGGACATGCAGTCGGTGACCGGTCGCTTCTGCTAATTCTACAGCAAGTTGTGTTGCCAACAGTGCGGTTTTGTCATCTCTCCATTCAGCATGTGCTGCAATATCGGTTCTCGTTTTGTATGTCTCGTAGCGCTTGATAAGACGCTGCTCATCTTCTGCATGAACGGCGATGAGGCCAGCGGTTCCACCAAAAATAGCCTCAAGGGCCTTGCGCTCGTTGACCAAAAGCGTTCCAGTTGATGAGCCCATGAAGATCTTGATGCCGCATATTCCAGGAATCGCTAGAGGTGAATCAGGAGTCCCAACCGCATCTTGCAAGTCAGTGACGTTGTCGGGGGTAGCTCCAATGAAGAATCCATAATTGTTGACGCATTTTTTTGCAGCAGTATCGAGTTTCATGTTCATGCCTTCCAATGTTGTAATAGATGGCTTGTTGTTGGGCATGTCAAGAAATGAGGTCACTCCTCCGCTAACAGCAGCAGCAGATCCTGAGCCCAAATCCTCCTTTTCAGGCTGGCCAGGGTCGCGGAAATGACATTGCGGGTCAATGATTCCAGGGAGTAAATGCAGCCCTTCTGCATCAATCAATAACTCCCCATCGTTATGTGTTAGAGAGCCAGTGATATCGATTGATTCAATGACCCCGTTTACGATACGAAGGTCTCCTGTTGTTGTTTGGTTGGGCAGGACCATCGTCGCCCCCCGAATCAGCATGTTGCCTCTCATGTATATTCTCCAAACATGCCGAGTGCGATTCAGCACATCAACATAATGCTCAAACACTCAGCGTCGTAAGGCACCTTTTGGACGAAATGAATTGCATATCTTTTCGTCCATGTCCATGTAAGGCCCGTTCATCAAGTCAATACAATATGGTACAGATTTCCAAATTTCATCAATGGTTTCCCGTATTGCTTTTGGCCTTCCAGGGAGATTGAATATGAGGCTTGAACCTCTCAAGCCCCCAACTTGTCGGGAGAGTATTGCAGTAGGGACAAACGCCAGTGAGATACTGCGCATTTGTTCTCCAAAGCCGGGCATGATTCGATCGCAGACGGCAGTTGTCGCTTCAGGAGTAACATCACGTTCAGCCGGCCCTGTCCCTCCAGTGGTCACTACGACGTTGCATCCAACATCATCTACCAAGGATTTTATCGCCGTTTCAATGATGGCTTGGTCGTCCTTGACGCACCGGTAGTGAGCAATAAATGGACTTAGGATTGCTTCTTCAAAAAATGAAAGGATTGCTGGGCCTCCTTCATCTTCATACACTCCTTGGCTGGCTCTGTCACTGACCGTAAGAATCCCAAGACGAATAAGGTCGCCTACGTGTCCTTCTTTCCCTTCTCTTGAAGACTCATGCTCCATGGAAACAACTCACTGGTCGCCGTATTTGGCTACAATATCAGCATGGAAGTTGTCGAGGAGCGTGTCTTCAAACAATTCGGTTTGTCTACGCATTTTAGTGGAACGAATATGGAGAACCGCCATCAGAATAAAGACAATAATAATCATCGGAATGAAAACTTCAAGCTTGTATTGATGCATGAATTTGACGATGCCCTCGGCGGTATAAGCCCATGTTATGGAAGCGATGGATCCTCCAATAAATGTTGCAAGCAACACTCGCATGAACTGCATACGTGAAAGGAGCCCGAGCATGGCACCGACCAAGACGCCAGAAGCCATGAACGGAATCCATACAAAGACGATAAGGCCCCAGAATCCCCATTTGTTGATCATTTCTCGTTTCTCGTTTGCCATGTATTCAACCGTGGACAATGTGTCCCCAAGGAATTTCGTTTGAAGCATGCGACCGCCGAGCCCATCTTGACGTGCAATAGCAACGATCCGGTCGTCATTGGCGGATTTTCTCTCCACGCGTCCGGCTCCAGAACGGTCGGCTAGGGTGGAAATTTCGTTTCGAGTCTTGACAATCAATTCCTGACTTCCAAGGTGGTCCTCATTTCGTTCTGATATGAAGGCAAACAATTCATCTCTAATTTGGGTGGATGTTTTGTCAAAACGGAAGAAAGCGAATCGTTGTGTTGGGCGGTAGATGACCGAAACAAAGACGACACGGTCATCACTTGTGACGACTGCCCCATTCATTTCGACATCATTTCTGCGCGTGAAAAAGAGGTCCAAACTGTCTCTTACATCGTCTTCTACTCTTGAAAGGGAGTGCAATTCCGAGAAAAACGAGGAGTAATCCTGTTGCTCTTCTTCCTCAGCCTCAGATACTTCACGGGTTCCAATGCCTAAGCCGGAATCGAAGTCAATGGATTGACCTGCTCCAATTGTGCGTACGTTGAGTTGTACGGGTTTAAAGACTCTAAATATCGCAAATTCTTCCAGTAAATTTCTTAGAATCTCTGCACGAATTTCCTTGGCATCTGAGAGGGTGTTTTCAGTATTTTTGTAGGCAACCATGATGTCAATAGACAGGTCACGCGTTTCAATTTTGAATAAATCCTCGTCGACGTCAATGTTCAAACGGTCTGCGATCTCGTTGACGGTATCTTCAACCAAACGTGCAATGTGATTTCGGGACAGAATATCGTCAGTGTCTTGATGGTAGACCTTGTACATCACAGGGTAGAGGACAAGCAACGAGATAATTGAGAGTGATAGCGAGATAAATGCCATCCACCATGCTGGTATGCCAGCTGCCCCTCCGGTGAGCATGGCTGTTTCACGTCCGCCTCCCAATTCAGCCCCCATCAAGAGGTATCCCCAGTCTCCTAAGTCTTGAACGGTCCAGCATGAGCGAGAGCCTGCATCAGCAATACGAACATCTGAATGTTCAGTGTCGTCAACAAATGGAAGGAATGAAAGCGTTTCTTTGGAAATCGACAACTCAAAAGTCAGCGTTTTACTCATGTCTTGCATAACGATCGGAGAACTTGCATTGTTTTGCTCTCGGACACTGACCCTGAAGGTTAAGTCGTAGTCGCCTTCAGTTAGTTCGGAAAAGGGGGCTTTGAAATATGCACGGCCAGAATTGTTCTCCGTTTCTTCAATGATCCTCGTGGTTTCATCTGTAACTTGGAGTTCCTTGTCGCCATCCGCTTCAACAATTGAATAGTTGAGGAAGGCGACGCCGTTAGGTAAGTTGTGCCCAGCGATTGAGAACAATTCTCGGTCGGGGTCGGGGAAAATATTGAGCCAAGGCTCTTCAGAGATCTCTTCGCATTCATCGCCGATGTCCAAGAAAGTAGTGGACGCCTTATGATCCAGTGCCGTTGTGTTTCCAAAAACGCCTGAGGACATTGAAAAGAGGAGAAGGGCGAACAAAACCCCATAGGCGATGCCACCCATCAGCACGAAATCTTCTATTTTAGAGAGGAAGAGTTTGCCTCCACCCATACGACGTTGCCGTATTTCTTGGAGTTCTTTCGCTTCCTTGTCACGAGATTTTGAGTGCTCCTCATGGGCGTCGGAAGTTGCCTCGTGACCATCTCCTCCTTTGCCCATGGTTAGGGCAAGTCGGAACTTCCTCATGAACCCTTTTCCCTTCTTTGTTGAGGCAAGGCATGAAAGGGGGTCATTCTATAGATTATCCGGTGCGTGAAAAAGCGCTCCAAACTGAGCGTTATATTTTCCAAGGGTTCATTCAGGTTTCACACTGGACCAAAAGTTTCCATCGCTTTCTACCTGGTCTTCCCTCACTTGTGTTCGTTGTTCGGCAGGTGATTTGGAAGAAAAGTAGTCTTCTGAGTTGTTTGAGCGTGTTTTTTCCAATTGCTTTTGAGCGAATTCACTGTTCGGGAAAAGAGCGAGTCGGAAGGCCCCCAATGCGATGATTTGTACGGTAATGCCTGCAAGGAGAAATGGAATTGAAAAGCAGACCATGAAGATACTCAACATTACGCTCTCTCCAAAGACGCCGGGCAGAATGAACAGGGGTGCAAGCGTAAATGGCATTCCAAAGAAAAACAAGAACACGCCACTGATTGCCGAACCCAACCGTTGACTGGTGGGTAATGGGGTCGAGTCAGAATCTATTTCCATGGTTAAACCCCGATACATGTTGGTGGGTTAGGCCGGACTTGAACCAGCGACCTCGGCATCTTCAGTGCCGCGCTCTCCCAACTAAGCTACTAACCCGTGTGTTCTTCGCGAGAACCCTCGCCATATCAAGCCTTCCGATGAGACCGTTTCACAACGATGCCGAAATCACTCAAAGCCACCGTTCAAACTGCATCTTTCAATACATCGTTTTGCATCTCAAATAGGGTCTTCATACCACCATCTGCACTTGACAATAATGCCGTCAATTCTTCAGCAGAAAAGGTCGATTCTTCACCTGTCCCTTGGACTTCAACATACTTGCCATCGCTGGTTTTGATAACATTCATATCAACATCTGCATTTGAGTCAAGAATGTAATCCAAGTCGAGGTAAACATCGCCTTCAATCAGTCCTACTGAGATTGCCGCAAGGTCATGAGGGAGGACATCCATTTCGTGATTTTTCCGTTCAATAGCAGAGAGTTGGGGCGGTGTCCAACCTTCCTTGCGTTGTTCAAATGTGGGGCGAAGATCAGAGGGCAGACAATCACCACTTGCAATGAGGCGTCGTACAGCCAAACGCAAAGCGATGTTTGCTGCAGTAATTGAAGCACAACGTGTCCCTCCATCGGCGTTGAGTACATCACAGTCCAGGTTGAGAGCGACAGGGCCCAATGCTTCAAGATCTACAGCAGCACGAAGTGAGCGCGCAATGAGACGTTCAATTTCTTGTGTGCGCCCTTTTGCACCATTACGTTCCCGGCGAAATCGTGAATCCGTTGACCCTGGGAGTAGAGAGTATTCAGCATGAACCCAGCCCTTGGTAGCGTCTCGAGGAAACCATCGTGGCAGTTTGGATTCCTTTGTACAGCATGCCAAAACAACCGTATCTCCTTGGCGATAAAGTACCGATGCAAGGGCATTTGGGGTGAAGTCCAGTTGAACTTCAATGTCTCGCATTTCATCTTCTTTTCTAGAGAGTTCCAAGTTGGTCTTGAATTTGGCCATGTTTGGCCCAGCGGGTTTGCTTCATCAAGCCTTCTCACAGACCATAATGGCCAACACGCACCTTCAAAGCGTCTTACTAGGTGGAGTATTCATGTCCCAGCCACAAGCAGTAATTTGTGGAGTTGCCCGAACACCCATCGGTAAATTCCTCGGCACATTATCTGGCTTTTCAGCAGTTGAACTCGGTTCGTTGACGGTGAAGGAATTATTGAAGCGAACCAACATCAATCCAGAGTCCGGTATCATTGAAGAAGTTATTTTCGGACAAGTTTTGCAAGCGGGATCCGGCCAAAATCCGGCGCGACAGGTCGCATTGGGCGCTGGATTGCCAGTGACGACCCCTTGTACGACCGTCAACAAAGTATGCGGGTCTTCACTTAAGGCGGCTATGATGGCTGCGAACAGCATTCGTGCTGGAGAATACAAGGTTCTCATCGCCGGAGGTATGGAGAGCATGAGTAATGCTCCGCAGTTGTTAATGGGTCAACGCAAAGGGAAAAAGATGGGTTCATCCACTCTCGTTGACTCAATGATTCACGACGGATTATGGGATGTTTACAATGACGTACACATGGGATTAACCGGTGAAACTGTTGCAAAAGAATGCAACATAAGCCGAGATGATGCGGACCAGTTTGCATTACGTAGCCAACAACGAGCAGCGAAAGCAACCGAAGAAGGATGGTTTGATTGGGAAACCTTCACTGTCGAAGTTCCTCAGCGAAGAGCCGACCCCATATCTTTCGCATCAGATGAAGGAATCCGCGGCCAAACGACTCTTGAATCGCTATCAAAACTGCGCCCTGCATTTGACCGAGATGGCATGGTGACTGCTGGAAATGCAAGCACGCTCAATGATGGTGCGAGTGCAGTATTGGTTGC
>MDTC01085171.1_pt1 | contig 16913 bp, 15 predicted proteins | sample 811181 | NCBI WGS metagenome assembly MDTC01 (sample SAMN05326644, study PRJNA326480) | marine metagenome | isolation source: seawater | place: Pacific Ocean: North | collected 2011 | reverse complement strand
TATGTTAACATTCTCAACTTCTGCATTATCTACTGGAACAGGTGTTCAGTGGGGTGGTGGTGGAGTTGGTATCAGCGACAGAGCAGTTGGCGAATTTGCTGGCTGCACAGTTGTTGTTGACTCTGCTGTTAACACAGTTGCACCATCTAGTTCTTCTGGTCATCAGACAGAATTTTTCTGTTACTTAACAACATCAGGAACAATTCTTGAAGGACAGCAACAGTCATTAAGAATTGAAGCTGAAAGAAACGTACTTTCTAAGCAGGATGTTCTTTCTGTTGATTATCACACTGCATATCATGTTATGGGTACTGCTTGGAGTAGTGCTTCTGATAACCCAACAAATGCAAACTTAGCAACAGCAGGTAACTGGTCAGCTACATACGATGTGGATCTAATTCCATTAGTACAGTTAACAGTTAACTCTCCTCTTGATACATCAACTTATTAATATTATTATTAAGTTGATTAGATTAAACCTCATCAAATATTGGTGGGGTTTTTTCTTTACGCTACAATAAAACTAAAATAAATTACTAATCGTGGCAGCAACTATAGATGCAACTATAAAAGGTGAAAATGCTAATAGCTATGTCACTTTGACTGAAGCTAATAGCTATTTTGAAACTGTTCCAGATTCTTCAACTTGGACAAATAAAACAGATGATCAAAAAAATAGAGCATTGATAGCAGCAACTAGAGAAATAGATAATTTAGTTTTTTATGGAGATAGATGTGATAATGGTCAGGCATTAAAGTTTCCAAGAAATAATTATCAAGTTGATGATGTAGAACTTACTTGTTCAACAATTCCAAACAATATTAAATACGCACAATATGAATTAGCAAGAGCATTAGCAAACGATACTGATGCAATTACTGGTAATACTGGAACAGCAGGTGTACCTTCTGAAGTGAAAATAGGTGATCTTCAAGTTAAATATAATGAAAGTTCTCAAAGTACAGGAACAGTAAATAATATTTTTGACGTTTATCCTTGGTTACAAAGTTTTCTTGGAGCGTATTGTTCTGGTGGTAGTGGTAGTTATCAAGTAAGAGTTATGAGAGGTTAGTATGGGAGCTATAGATAATATTTTTGGTTCTATTCCTGAACAGGTTTTAACACAATTCGGACAGGATTTAACTTATATTAAAACAACATTACCTCGTGTATATGATCCTATCACTGGTGAAGTTTTAGAATCGGATACAAATATTAGTCTTAAAGGAGTTATATCAGAAATTAATTCAAACGAGGATAAAGGAGTTTATCAAGGTAGTAATGTACAAATATTGATAGGGGCAACAGAATTAGGTGACTATTATCCTACACAGGCAGATCGTATAAAATACGTACAATCAGGCTCCGACATTGAGGGTAAAATAGTTTCTATTAGAACTTACAGAGGGGATTTACCTGTGTATCACGAACTTATAGTTAGGATTCAATAATGGCAAGAAATGTAAAATTCTTAGCAGATGATATTAAAAAAGCTGTAGCAACGGGAGGACAGTCAGCTTCTGTTTTAATAATGAACTCATTATCGCAAAGAGGGCCACATTGGACGGGAAGATTTTCTTCTGCATGGTCATCTGTATCTGGTAGAACTAAAAAAGGTTCTTCACCAAGACAAATTGAAGGTCCAAAATTTCAATACAAAATAAATGATGTTAAGAAAGCTGTAATACCAAAAAATGTAAAAGGTATATACAATTTATACACAATATTAAATGAATCGCCTTATGCTGCAATAGCTTTGGATTTAAAGCCTTGGGTTCCAGGTCAGTTAGGTCAAGATTTTGATTTACCTTTTGGGAATTTTGAGCAAAGCACTCGATTTACTTTTGGAATAAGGCCAAAAGGCGGCAAAAGAGGACAATTGATACAATCCACTAAATCAAGGTCTACCGCATCAGATATTGAAGCATTACCGAATAGTAGAAGTGCCGATCTTGATTGGTATTTTGATTATGCTTCAGGAGGTAAATTTGCAAACGATTTTAAAAAAGGCATGAATGAAGGTTTAAAATCAGCCAGTACAAATCCAGGTAGAACATAATGAATTATCAAGCAATTAGAGCAGCTATTGAAAATCCTTTACTCACTGCTTTTACAGGATTATCTGTTCCTGTGTTCTTTGATAATATAACGGCTGTTCCTGTTGGTTCTACATTAGAATATGTAACAGTGAATGTAACATTTGGTGAAACGAATGAAGCTACATTAACTTCTAGTGTTGATACTGCTAGAGGTGCAATAGTTATTAGAGTATTTACTGAAAAAGGTAAAGGACCAGCAAGAAATCAAATACTTATTACTACTGCTGTTGATGTTTTAGAGACTTTTCATAATTCAAATAAAACAAATACAGGAGTATTTTTAAAAGTAGGTAATATTAGTGGCCCTACTTTTTCCACAGTAGATACTACGCCTTTATTTGAAGGTAGAGTAGAAACTTCTTATGTTGCTACTGTTTTAAGCTAAACAAATTACCAAAATCTGCTAACCTATAATTAGGTCTTTTATTTACGTTATGGCAGCTACTTGTTTATCTGGTACTTCTGGTGCTCTTTACTATAAACCTGCTGGTACTATTGGAACTTTTAACTCAAGTGACGTTACTATCGGTACGGAAACAATTACAATTGATCCTTTTTTAAATTTTGAAGTTGGAGATCCTGTAAAGTTTTCTGTTATAAATTCACAGACAGGAGCTTCTGGAACTGGTACTTTACCTGCTGGCTTAAATTCTACGGATACTTTTTTTATTGCTTCATACACTGCTGCTACAGGAGCTTTAACAGTTTCTGCTACTAATGGTGGTTCTGCTTTGGATATTACAGATACAGGAACTGTTGTTTCTCCAAATGCATTTCAAATTGCTTATGGTGATTTTGAAAGTGTTTCGCAAGTTAGGGAATGGACTTTTGAAATTACAAGAGATGAAATTGATGTAACAACAATTGGAGGAACACCAGGTCAGTTTGTTCCATTTAGAAAGTTTATTTCAGGATTTGGAGAAGGATCAGGTTCTGCAACTGTTTATATGACTGATGAAGATACAACTCTTGCAAATAGAATGATTAAAGATGTTTTACAAAGACAGCAAGGAGGAGCTTCATTTAAACTCTATATAGATCAAGTATTTTCTGGTGGTACTGTCAGTGATTCATTAAGTCGTTTTATAAATTTTGAAGCAACATTAACATCTGCTGGATTTAGTGTTAACCCAGATGATCCACAATCAGTAAATGTAGAATTTAAACCTTCTGCACAGCCAACATTTGATCTATCCAAGTCATAGTTATTGATAACTTATATAGAACTGATATAATATAGTAATAAATATATATAATTTATGGCATCAAACAAGACCATGCGAGCGATTGATCGTTTGCGTAAAGCTGCAAATCTTGAAGCAGTAAGAAAAGAAGTCACATTATCTGATGGAACGGTCTTTGAGATGTGGGTTACACCTTTAACTCTTGCGGAAAGGGAAAGAGCTTTGAGAATGGCTAAAACTGATGACACAAATGAGTTTGCTTTACGTTTGTTATTAACAAAAGCACAAGATCAAAGTGGTGAAAAATTATTTCAACTAGGTGAAATTGATGTTTTAAAAAATGAAATTAGAGATTCTGACTTACAAAAATTAATGTTATGCGTTATACAAGAGGATGAAGAGCCTATTGACCCAAAAGATTAAGTGCTGAACTGCGAAAAGATAACTTAATGATGTTGCAGTTTGGTATAGCAAAAGAATTAGGTATGAGTTTATCCGATGTTAGAAAAATGACTCTTGAAGAGGTATTGGGTTGGAGTGCGTATTTTCAAATATTAAACGAAGATCACGAAAAAGAAATGCAAAAGATGAAAAGACGTAGGTAAATATCATATTTTGCTTTAATATATAGAGAATAGTATGTGATAACTTTGTGGCTAATTACGATGCACTGATAAATATAAAGTTAAGCGGTCAGTCTAATAAAGACTTAAAAAGGATAGAAGATGTTGTTGGTAAAATTAATAAACCTATAGTAATTCAAAGTAAAACTGCAAATAGAACTGCAAATAAAACTGCTAAAACTGAAGCACAGATATTAGAGAGCAAAAGAGCACAACAGGACATGATGTCCAAAACTAGAAGAGTTGGTGATTTAGTCCAAAAACAAGTAGATAAAGGACTGAAGATGGGCAGGGCACAAGAAGCAATACAAAAATCTGCCTTAATGAATCAACAGAAAGAATTTGCCGAGTCAGAAAAACTAATAAAAGTTGCTTTAAAGGAATTAAACATACAAAAAGCAATAACTAAGGAAATAGCACAGCAGTCAGTTGAAAGGGGTAAAGTTAGTAAATCCACCGCTTTAAACGTAAAACCATCAGGACCAACTTCTTCTTTAACACGTTTAACAGCAAATACACCTTTAGGTCTAAGAGGTGTAGAGGCTTTTCCTTTGACAAAAGAATTAGGTACGTTTGGGCCAAAATTACCTTTTCTTGGAAAAACTACAGGTTTTGGTAGTTCACCTCTACTAGGAAGTAAAGATTTAGTAGGATCGCCAAAAAATATTTTGGATGTAGCCAAGCAAAATGTTATGCCAGTTAAGGGCACTCCTGACTTGTTTGGATCTCCTAAATATTACGAAGCAGTAAATAAAGAAGCTAAAAAAGTAGCTGCAATGAAAGGTAACGTGTTACCTGTAAGTGGTATGAAGCATATAGTAGGTTCTCCAGAATATTTAAAAGAACAAGCTAGGAAAGCTAAATTACTTAAGGGTGCTTCTACTGGATTTACAGCTACTGAGTACGGTCCACAGAGGCCTGGTATATTTGATCCTGCTAAAGGTGATTTTAGTAGATTAAAAGATAGGCAATCTAGGAATGTTCAAGGCAAACGAACATTTATGAATAATCGTTTTGCTCGTAGAGGATTACCTATGCCTACAAAAGGTTTTGATATGCAGAGTGCATTAATAAGTGGTGCGTTTCCTCTGTTATTTGGTCAAGGTCCAATAGGTGCTGCTGCTGGTTTTGCGGGTGGTGGTATTGGTGGAATGTTTGGTGGTATGGGTGGTTTTGCTGGAGGCATTGCTGCAACTGCTATTGTTCAGCAATTTCAGTCTGCAATAACTGCAATTAGTGAATTAGGTAAAGCACTTGGACCCTTTTCACAAAATACTCAAGCTGTAACAAATGCTCTCGGGTTGCAAGGTTCTGCTCAACAAGCACAGATACAATTAATAGAACAGACTAAAGGCAAAACCGCAGCTTTTAATGCTGCAATGAAATTAATGGCAAATGATATAGGTCAAAGAGGTGTTAATGCTTTACAAAAATTTGGTGAATCATCAAGAATTTTAGGTTCTCAATTTACATTATTAATAACTAAGTTACAAGCTCTTGGGGCAGGTATAGCAAACTTTGTTTTAAGAATAACTGGATTGCAGGATAAGTTAAAAGATACTGATGCAGAAAGAGTTGTTGATGCTGCTGCTTTAAGAGGTAATACAGAAGCTTTAGATTTGCAAAGACGACAAGCTGCTATAACAGCTATGGGTAGTAGAGGAGGGGAAGGTATTAGAAAAAGAAATTTTCAAAATGAATTAGATTTTGAAAGACAAATATTTGCAGCCAAGCAGGAAGGTGTAACACAAGCAAAATTATTAAGCGAAGAATCAACAAATCTATTGACTAAATTACAACAAGAGGTTGATTTAAGAAACAGAGTTGAAGAATTAATGAAAGAAGGCAACAGTAAAACTCTTGCAGAAAAATTAGCAAAAAATGAACAGATATTTGCACAAGATAAAAAAAGAATAGAAGAATTAGTTCAAGGATTACAAAAAGAAATAGATTTCTTGGAACAAAAAGAAAAATTTAGCAAGCAGGATGAAAAGGATTTAGATCGTTTTGTCTCTAAACAAGATGCTATTCTTGATTTACAGGACAAATTTAATAAAGGTTTAATTGATGCAAATGAACTACAAAAACAATTACACACAGAAACATTTAGATTTAGAATATTAAATGAAGAGATAGCTAATATATTGGCTACTAATACCACAAGTGCAATTATGGGTCTTATAGATGGAACCAAGAGCTTAAGTGAATCATTGTCAGGAGTAGCAAGACAACTAGCTTCACTATTTTTAAATAAAGCTTTTGGTGCTATGTTCGGTGGAATATTTCAAGCAGAAGGTGGTTATAACAGAGCAGGTAGTTTTAAAGCTTTTCAATATGGTGGAGTCGTCAGTTCTCCCACTCTTGGAATGATTGGTGAAGGTGGTGAACCAGAATACGTTATCCCGTCCTCCAAAATGGATGGTGCGATGGCTAGATATTCCGCAGGTGCTAGAGGTGGTGCTGTTATTCCAGGGGGTTCTGGTGAGTCTGGTAGTGTCGCAGGTTCTTCTGGTAATACAATCGTTGAATACACTGGCCCTGTCCTTAACTTTAATGGAGATGAATACGTTCCAAAATCTTCTGTTCCGCAGATAATAAGTGCTGCTGCGAAACAAGGTGCTACTTTAGGACAGTCAAAAACATTAAATACTCTCAAAAATTCAAGAAGTTCCAGATCTAAGATAGGTATATGAGTCTTACTGCTATTACTACGTTTATCAAAATTTTTGATAAAAATAATAATGTCGTCAATCGTTTTCAAAACGGGAAGCAAAATCCTGATAACCTTAATGAAAGCAAAATATCAGTTCAGTTTACTGGTGATCTTTTTACTGCTAATTATTTATTTTTAAATTTTATCTATCAAGGTGCTGCTAAAAATAAATCAGGAGATAATTTAGAAGCTGCTTTAATACTTGCTAATAATCAAGTTTCTATGAATCAGGCGCAAGAAGCTGTATTTAATAAATATAGTATTGAGGTTTTTGTTTCAAAAGTTGATCCAATTACTATGACTCCTCAATTAATTTATGGAAATAATTTTTTAACTAGAGATAATTGGTTAGTAACTTCTTTGTCTTATGACTCAGAAACTATTGAAGTAATGTTAAGTAGTTCTATAGATGCTGTTGGTACTACGGCTCCTAATAGAAGGTTAACTTCAGATATCGTTGGAGCACTACCTGTCACAGGAGACATACAAAACAGATGAAACCTGTACATCTCATTGGCATGCCATATCGTTTAGGTGCTGATCCTGTCAAACATGGTGCTGCTGATTGTTTATCTTTAGCTAAAACGGTATTAGCTAGTTATGGAATTAAAACACCAAATCCAACAAGAGATTGGTATAAAAGATTTCGTAAAAGAGAGTATCAAATATTCAAAGAAGAACTTAATAAATGGGGAAAACCAACAGAACAAAGTAAGATAGGTACAGTTGGATTATGTAAATCAAATGAAGGTTTTGGACTTGCTGTTTATTGGGGAGAGGGATGGCTGAGTTGCGGAGAGTCGGAGGTAAGATGGAGTCCTCTAGGATATTTGGAGGTGGTAGAGCGTTATTACCCTATGAAGTCCAACTTTGTGAAGCTTTAGGTATTACAGAAGAAGAGTATTGGCAGTTTATTCATTTAGCTGAATCAGTTAATGGAAAAAGAAGAAAAGAATATGATTTAATTCCAGATATTGTTAATATGCCACCTGCGACTATAGCACCTTTCGTTATTGGTAGTGTAAGTATTGGTTTTTATGGAATGGTTGCAATTGGGGTTGCTTTAACATATATTTCTTCAGCTTTAGCACCAAAACCAAAAGCACCTAAAACTCCTGCAAGTTTACAAACTGAAGGTTCACAAGCATCGAGAAGATTTGCACCTTTATCGAGTTTTAATTCTCTACAAGAACTCGCTACTCTTGGTGAAACTATTCCTTTAATTTTTACTAAAAGAGATAATTCTAAAAATATTGGTGGAGTCAGAGTTAATAGCAAATTGATTTGGTCACAATTAAAAAGCCTTGGTACGTTTCAACAATTAAAAGCTGTTTTTATGCTTTCAAGTGCAAAAATTCCTACTAAACCTGACTTTGAAGGATATGCGATTGGTGATTTACTTTTAAAAAATTATACAAATTCAAAATTAGCTTTGTACTATAAAAGTCAATTAAGCACTAACAATAGATTATTAGAAACAGATAAATATCCAAATGGAACTTTAGCTAGAGAAAAAGATAGAAATAATAATGTTACTAATGATGTATTTAGTGTTGATTGGGATGAAGACAATACTTTTAACAATAAAATCTTTTGTGGAGTAAGAACTCCTACTACTCAAACAAGATTTGGTTGTTACGCTCCAATGCCAAACATGATGAGATTTCAATTGCCTTATGAATTAATCTTGAAAGCAAAAGATGCAAGTAATAAAGATGACATTACAAAAAAAAGAAAAAAAATTGCTAACTATTATCCTAGGTATGCAGGTTTTATGAGGATCAATAATATTGAGGTAGGAGGACGATTGACCTTAAATAAAAATGATGTGGTTCAATATAAAATCGGTCCATTTAATCCAATTAATGATGTTGGTGGAGATTTTAGTCCTTGGGGATTGCAAGATGTTAAAACTGCACTTGATTCTGACAGAGAAAGAATAGACGATAATATTTCAAAAGGAGATTCTTTTTTAATTGGTTCAGCAATAGGAACATGTGCAGATATTGAACCAAATTCATTATGGAGAGAAAATACTTTTAAAAGTTTTAATTTTTTAATTACTGATCTTGGTGCTGACAGTATTTCGCAATTAGACATGCTTGGCAGTAATGAACATTTAAAAGATAGGACAAAAGCTGCGTGGGAAATGAACACGTTACAAAGAGTTTCTATAGCTACTATTTCTAATAATAGAGAGTGTGATGTTACAGAAATAGGTTTAAAGTCAAAAGTATTTAAACAAATTACAGGTTTTCCTAATGTTAATAGTCATCCAGGAGGTTTTAGTTATTCAACTCCAACTGGTACATTAGAAACTTATCAAAACGATAATGGAAATATTACGTTAGGAGCACTAAACAAGTATGTAACAAGATATAGTTTTTTCAGATTACAAGCAAGAAGAGCCAATACTACTGAAGATTTTATAACTATAGATGATGGCAAACCTTTTGCAATTAAAGGTAGGACACCACAGTTTCAATATAATTTTATAAGAATAACTCATCCAAAAGATCAATATGAATTTAGGTTTTTACCATATCCAGGTAATGAAGTTAAGAGAAATTATGTAGATAACTTAAGTCTTGATAAGAAAATACGTTTATTAACTTCAGATGGTACTTTGCAAAGTTTTAGTAATAATACATTGGGATTTTCAATAAATTATTCTGGATTTGATGTAAAACTTACAAAAGGTGATGCATCTAATTCTGAATGGTATTTAGGCACTGTTCCTGAACAAACTTCACAAGTAGTAGGTTTAAGTCAAAACAGTGTTGGTAATGTTGGTAGCGGAACTCAAGAATGGACAATACAAGAAGAAACTTTTGATGGTGATAATTTTACACAAATATTTGACCCTGCAGTATCTGAATTACCATTTAGCGATGAAATAATTGTAAATTTTTATTTTGATGATGGTTTTGAAACATTAACTTTTCCAATTAATACTGATATAAGTGAAATGTTTTATACTGTAGGTAGTCAAAGGTATCGTGTTGGAGGATTTGAGGTAAGACGAGAGGATGACGATATAGAATGGTTTGAACATAAAATCATAAGGGAAGCTTTATCACAAACAGGTGCAACTGTTATCAGTACACATGCTAATGTATCTTTATCAACTGCTTCTGGGCCTGGAAGCGGAGCAACAGTTACTATTCAAGGATTTAATACTGGTGGTCATTCATGGTTTTTAACAAATGGAGGAACAGGATATGCAAATAATTCAACGGTAAATATCCCTCAAGCAGGAACTTTCCCTGGTTTAAATGGTGTTCAAGTAATAACTTCAAGTCAAGAGTTTGTTACAGAACCTTGGCCTGACAATGAAATAGGAGATGCTGAAAAGAATAGAAATTTGCTCCCCTATGGTGCGATAGCTGATTTTATTACTTTTGAGGCTGAAAATCCAAGTCACCTAGATCAGCCAGAGCATGAGATTGTTTACATTAATGAGCAGGTTAAACAATATGGTAGTGCAATGCAATATCCAGACTTATCTGTTGCGGGTCTTAGATTAAATAGTGGTAAAGAATTTTCCACTTTTAGTCAGCTTTCTGTTTATTTTAAAGAAGGGTTGCATATAAAAAATCTTATAGATAATTCAATAGGTGCAAGTAATTTATTTCCTGATATTGTTTTTGCTTTATTAACTGATCCTTTAATTGGTGCAGGTGATTTAATTGGTGTTAGATCTGTTGATGAAGAAAGAATGAGAATAGCATCTAAATTTTGTAAAGCAAATGGATTTTTTTGGGATGGTGTAATTGTTGACGAAAAGAATTTAAGAGAATTTATTTTTCAAAATGCTCAATATTGTTTATTAGATTTTACAATATTAGGTGGTAGATTTTCTTTATTTCCCTCTGTTCCTTTTGATCCAAATACTTTTTTAATAGATAAAACTCAGAAACCATTTATAAAAGCTTTATTTACTGATGGTAATACAAAAAATTTACAGATTAGTTTTTTAAGTGCAGAAGAAAGACAAGACTTTAGAGGTTTTGCTACATATAGACATGAAAAAGAAAATGGTTTTCCTGAAGCTAAAGTAATTAGTAGAAGATTAATTACAACATTGGATAGCGATCCAAGAGAAAATTTTGATATGTCTTTATTTTGTACAAGTGAAACTCATGCACAAAAATTTTTAGATTATGCTTTGCAAGTTAGAAATAAAGTAGATCATGGTCTTAGTTTTGACACTACGCCACAAGCAGCGATGCACCTTGGTCCTGGAGATTACATAAGAGTACACTCAGAAGCTAGTCATACAAGTCGTTTTGCTAATGGTGTAATAACACAAGATGGAGAAATACAGTCACAGATTAATGTAACAAATGGAACAAATATAATATTTTGGAAACCAGGTAGTGCTGTTGTGTCTAATCCAACACCTTTACAAATATCTAATGGTAAGGCTTCTAATTTTGATTTACGGGGATGTGTATTTACAGTACCAGATACATCTGCTTCTGATCGTGTTTATAAGATTGAATCTATATCTTACGCAGAAGATGGTTTAATTAATATTTCAGCAAGTCATGCTCCTTTATTTCACTCAAGCAATTCACAATTAGACGGTAGATTAGCAATATTGCAATATAATAATAATGAAATTGTATAATTATGTCATTTCAAACTTTTCAATCTTTTCCTAATATTCAACCAAGTTCTAGAAGTTATACACCAGGATCTTATCCTCAGACAGAATTTATTTCACAGAATGGTGCTAAGAGTGTAATTAGATATGGAAATAAAAAAACAGATGCAAAACTTTCATTGGGCTTTACAAATATTACAGATTTCCAAGCAAATCAGATCTTAGATTTATATGATGCTGTTAATAGAGATTACGACTATATTTTTTTTGGTGATTCAACTGCTTTAGCAGGAATTAATGACACTAATTTACGTAATAAACAAAAAGAAAATGATAACACTGGAATTAAGTTAAGATATAGATTTGATGGTCCCCCTACAGTAACAAGTGTCAGACCTGGCATTTCTAATGTTCAATGTAAATTTGTCGCATGTCTTGATGGGGATTAGAATGAATTTAAAATTTATTTAAAACGATGGCTGGCTACTATTCAGGAAAAGAAGGTGAATTACTGATAAATGGTACAAAAGTTGCCAAAGTCAGGTCATGGTCTTTTACTTTTAATCAAGCGATATTAGAAACTGTATCTTTAGAAGATACTGATAGAACAATTATTCCAGGAATTAGAAGCTATACAGGAAATGCGAGTATTTATTATTATCAAGATTCTGCTGGATCAGGATCTGGCTCTTTAAGTACTCTGATAAATAATGTCATTAAAACAGGTAGTTCTGCTGGTGATGGTAGTAATACAGAAAGTACTACAAATTTTGTGTTTAAATTAAGAATTAAAGATGGATCAAGTAGCGGAAGATTTATACAATTTGCAGCACAACCTACAAGTTTGACAATGAACAATAGTGTAGGAGAAGTAATGGCAGCAGATTTAAATTTTGAAGTTAATGGAGCACCTACTGGCCTTGCATTATAAATGGCTATATATTTTGGATCTACAGGTTTTATAGAATTAAAACGTGATGCGCTAAATGCAGATTTAGCTACATCATTAGATCCTGCTGATATTAATACAACCAAGAAAAGATTTTCTGTAGAAGATGTTGTTGGTTCCTTAATAACAGGAGATCAGATAGAAATTGAAACTGTAGATAAAAGTAATTTAGAGTTATTAACTGGTCATAATTTTCCTGACTTATTGAAATTTATACATATTGATGAAATGGGTGGAATTAAGTTATATAACAGTTTTGCTGCTTCTTTAGCGGGTGAGACTTCAGATGCTCTACCTCTTAGTGTTCCTTCTTCAAAAAAAGATATTTTAATAAGGACAAGAAATTCTTCATTTAAACCACTTGCAAAAATTACAGAATTTGAAATAACTACTACTAGAGATACTGTTGATGTAACAAATTTAGGACAAGAATTTAGACAGCAGTATGAAAATGGACTTATATCAGGGCAAGGAACAATACAAACTATATGGCAACATAGACATTTTCAGTCTGATACAAATGATTTTATTAGTCCAGAATTTCCTGTTTACTTAAGTCAATTATTGGTAAGAATGAAACAGGGTTCAGATTTTGAAGGTAGATTTTATGTATATCATGATCCAGTACAGACTGTAGATAGTGTTTGGTATCAGTCTTCTTGTGTTGTTACGAATGTAGCGATATCAGTTCCTGCAACAGGAGTAGTTGAGGCGAGAATAGAATTTGTTACGAACGGAGAAATAAGATTACATAGTGGAGCACCACCAGCCTTCTTGTTACAGGAAAACAATAATAAGATCTTGCAAGAAGATGGTAATGGTATTTTACTTGAAGATACTTAAATAGAGATTTATGATGTACTTAACGACTATCTAACATGGCAGATCTACAAATTACACAACTAGCTGAATTAGGTTCAGGTAGTTTACAGGCAGCAGATCCTATAGCTGTTGCAGATGTTAGTGCTTCTGAAACAAAAAAAATCACTGCAAAAAATTTAGTACAAGGTGCATTAGGGCTTGTAGATGCTGCATCAATACCAGCTAATGCTTTAAGTTATCCTTTAAGTGCAGGGGAAATTATTACAGCTTCTCTTGCTAACGATGCTGTAACGAATGTAAAGATATTAGATGGAACGATAACAGGTGCAAAATTAGCTAATAACACAATTACAGGAGCACAGATAGCTGCAAATTCAATTACAGCAAATGAGCTTGTAACTGGAATTATAAATGCTTCTTCTATTGCAGATGCAAGTATTACTGAGAATAAATTAGCTGATTTAGCTGTAACGAATGGAAAGATTGCTAATAGCACAATAACTTTTGCAAAAACAAACTTTAGCAATGGTGATATACCTGGAGCAAAATTAACTTCTGGTTCTATTACTTCTACACAGTTAGCTAATGATTCCATAACTGCAAATGAACTTGCTGATAACTCTGTTGATACAGCAGCTATTGTTAATGGTGCAATATCAGGAGTAAAAATTGCTACTGACACAATAGAAGCAGGTAATATTGCTAGTGGTGCCGTCGGTTCATCTGAGCTTGCAAACAATGCGGTTATAAGTGCAGCTATTGCATCAAATGCGATTACGACTGCAAAGGTTACAGATCTAAATATTACAACAAGTAAACTAGCTGATAATGCTGTTACTGCTTTAAAAATTGCAGATAATACTATTACTTCTACACAAATTGCTGCTAATGCTATTGGAGCAAGCGAATTAGCAGATAATTCTGTAGATACTGCTGCTATTTCTAATTCTGCTGTTACTGATGACAAAATATCAGGTGTTTCGGGTACAAAAATTACAGACGGAAGTCTTACGGCAGCTAAATTAAATACATCAAATCTTGATAGATCTTTAAATGTAGCATCTGGTAACTTAGGAATTAATAATGCTGTAACAGGTGGAGCTTCTTCAAGAAATGGTATTACTTATAATAGTGAGGGTCTTATTACAGCCACAGCAGCATTAGTTGCAAGTGATTTACCAGAAGCAACAGCCACTACCATAGGAGCAGTAAGTATTCCTTCTTCAGGTGGTTTAGCTGTTTCAAACTTAGGTGAAGTATCTATAAATAATACAGTTGTTGGTAGAACTCGTTCAGGTATTACATTTAATAATCAAGGATTAATTACTGGTTCGGTAGATCTTACTGGTTCTGATTTACCTGCTGCGACTTCCACTTCAAAAGGTGGTGTTATTATTCCTGCTGCCTCTGCACCTTTAGCTGTAGATGTTAATGGTATTTTATCAATCACAGATAGTGGTGTTACTCCTGGAACTCATATAAAAATTACTGTAGATTCAAAAGGTTTAGTGACTTCAAGTTCAACTCTTGTATCTGCTGATATACCAGATTTACCCACAAGTAAAATCACTTCAGGGACTTTTGGAACGAACATATTAGCTAATGATTCTATAACTATGGATAAGCTTGCAAACTTATCTACTGGTTTCATACAAGAGGCATCACCTGATATTTCTGATTTACCAACAGGTGTTTTTTGGTTACAGGAATCAACAGGACAATTAAGAATATTTAATGGCAACAGTTTTTTCTCAGTAGGTTTTGGACGATTATCAGAAGAAAACTTAAGGTTCTGCGGTACTTTTGATGCAACAAATGGATTAATTGTTACATTAACTTCTTTTGGAATACAGTCAGGTTTTACTGCTGGTAATGCAATCCCTGCGGGAACGGCTGCTAATACAGGGGCATACTTTGTTTGTCAAACACCTGGAAATGGAACAGCAGTTGTACCAACAGTTACTTTTGATGCTGGTGACTGGTGTTTATGTATGGGTGTCAATGATTGGGATAGAATTGATACTTTATCAGGAGCAGGAAGTGTTAATAATTTAAATGATCTTACTGATGTGAATGTTAACAGCCCTGTCCAAGGTAATTTATTGCAATTTGGATCTACTGGTCAATTTACAAATGTACAAATCCTTGAAGCGGGAACTTTTTAATACGGTAAGATATGAGTATCCCATGTATATGGGTGATTTTATGCTTGTATAAGCTATGGCTTTAAGAATTAAATTAAAAAATAGTGTTGTACAGGACAGAATTCCTACAACATCTGATTTACCTGCTGTTGGAGAGCTTGCAGTAAATGCCAATATCAATAGTATTGGTGGTTTTATGCGAGCCAGTGATAATAGTATTGTAAAAATATTTGGGCCAGGAAGTTTATCTACTCCTTCTGCCAGTAATACAGTTGCAGGTATTTCTGAACTAGCAACTAATGCTGAAACAACTAGTGGAACAGCAACTGACAAGGTTGTAACACCTGCTGGTTTAAATGCTGTAACGGTAGCAGAGAGAACTACTTCTGATAGTACATATCTTGCATTGACTGGTGGGTCGTTATCGGGAGGTTTAACAGTTTCAGGAACAGTAACAGCTACTGCATTAAGTGGAGATGGTTCAGCTTTAACTTCTATTCCTGCTGGAGAACTTACTGGTACAGTAGCTGATGCTCGTATAACAAGTTTGACAGCTTCAAAGCTTACTGGTGCATTACCAGCAATTGATGGATCGGCATTAACAAATTTACCTGCTGGAGGTTTAAGTGATATTGTTAATGACACAACACCAGAGCTAGGTGGTGATTTAGAAACTAATAGTTTCAATATTCTTATTGAGAATGAAAAAGAATTACGTTTATTTGAAAATTCCTCAAATGGTACAAATTATACAAGTCTTAAAGCAGCGTCCTCAATAGCTACGAATACAACATTTACCCTACCAAGTTCAGATGGTTCAGCTAACCAATTTATAAAAACAGATGGTAATGGTAATCTTAGTTTTTCATCAGTCTCCGTTACTCCTACAGCTTTATATGCTTGGGACTCTACAAGTACTCAAGTTCTTTTAGCTAGTAATACTGAAATTAAAATTGGCGGAGCTAGAAAGCTTTCATTTGATAGAGATAGCAGTAACGCTAATACCGTATCGTTTATAGCACCGTCTTCACAACCTAACGATATTACTTTTACGTTGCCCGCAGCAGATGGTAGTAGCGGACAAGTTTTAAAAACAGATGGAAGTGGAGTCTTAAGCTTTACTGATGCAGGATCAGGTTTGGTTGGCAGTTCAAACGAAAAGTTATTTGTTGAAGCAGAAAACCAAATGGATAACAGCTTTACTACGACAGCAAACTTTAACTATGTTGCAGCTAGTCCTATGATTGTTGCTTCTGGTGCTACCCTAACAGTGAGTGCAAACTCCACCATGACCTTTGTTTAAAAGTGGATATATTTATAAATATGATTTACAATAGAAAAAACAGTTTTTAAATATGTCAAAAGTTATTGTTGACGAAATTCAAACTGATACTGCAGATGGAAATGTAAGAATTATTCCTAACGGTACAGGTAAGTTAGAGATTAAGGGTGCGGGTGGAGATGACGCAATGATTCGGTTAAATTGCTCTGCACAAACTCATGGTGTAAAGATAAAATCTCCCAATCATATTGCTGGTCAGTCTTATACAATGATTCTGCCAGATAACAATATTCAGGCTGGTAAGTTTTTGAGAGTAAAAAGCGTTACAGGAACTCCAGCAAATGAAGCAGTAGGACAGTTGGAATATGCAGATGCAGGTGGTGGTGGTGCTTATGATTTTGTAAGCAAAACTTCATTAACATCTACTGCATCTCAAATAGATTTTAACCCTACAGGTGGATTAAGTACTGGTGTTTATAAAATTGTA
>MDTC01207345.1_pt1 | contig 16914 bp, 23 predicted proteins | sample 811181 | NCBI WGS metagenome assembly MDTC01 (sample SAMN05326644, study PRJNA326480) | marine metagenome | isolation source: seawater | place: Pacific Ocean: North | collected 2011 | reverse complement strand
GGTTCCGCTGGCAGAAGTGACCGTTGCGATTCCTGCGCGGGTCGCTGTGATAACGTCGAGCGACGATGGATTCGCCGGGTCAAGGTCAAGTGTGAATGCCTCAAGTGTGCCGCGCATTGAAGTCTCAGCGTCAAAAAGCAAATAAGGGTCGAGGTCTAACGGATTAAAACCGCTTACTTTATAAAGGCCAGAATTTCCATAAACGCCACTTGTCCCGTGAAGTCCAGAAAACCCATGAACGCCAGACTTTTCTGAGAATCTAAACATTGTGGGGTTATTTTAATTATCTTCAACTCTTACAACTGTGACCGCCCAATCGACTCCAGAGGCTGAAGGTGTAAAAGTGACATCAACTTCACTGTTATCGTGGGCAACGCACAATCTAAGACGCTCGCCGTCTGCAACTGATCCTTCAGAGTAAAGCGATCCATTTCTAACAACTTGGACGTTCAGAGAACCGCCAGTTGCTTGAATTGCGTATTCTTTGCCAGATTGAAGTTTCTTAACGACTGGGGTGGTTCCGGTGCTGATTGGCATAATTGGATGCAACCACCATTTTAGGGCAAGATCACTTGTTTCATGTGGTCCCCCTAGAATGAGACATGATTAACTGAGAACCTAGATGACCCTGATTCGCTTCTGTTCAATACGTCATCAGTTAGCGATCCCGTCATTGATGAGCCGCAAATAATGCAACCAAGAAGCGCGTCCCCTCTATCTGGCGACCTTAAGCCCCTAGCTGCCATCTTCTTTTTGGACTCAACGCGAAGCTTGCCACGATCGTCCCACTCAATAAATCGGCTTGTGATTTGTTTAAATGTTGCCGGGTCAATTCCTTCGCCATTATTAGAAACCATATGAATCTTGCCTCGCTCAATCTTGCGCGCCCCTTGAATCCAGACCTCTGAGATTAGGTTAGCGTAGTTTTGTAAGTCTTTCGCCGGGAGTCCTCCATGAAATGCATTAATAGGAAACCCCTCATCCGCAAACAAATCGACCATTGGCTTGCCTAGACCGTCAGCATCACCCCAGCATTGACTACCTGCAAGCCCTTGTTGCTTGGCTAACCGCGTAAACTTACGCACTGCCTGCACTGTGTCTGTATCTGTCCAAGCGTCAACCAGCTCGACAATGTTGCCCTTACGCATATAAAAGACGTTTTCATCTCGTCCGGCTGCAAAGTCAAAGAACGCAACCTTTTCGCCGCCGTAGATCTTGGGCGCTTGTGTGTCGATGGCTTCTCTGAGGTTTGACGCCGTGATGACAAGCCTTTCCTCGTCCTCTGTAAACTCTGCAAGGTGCATTGACCGATAGAGAGGTGAAGTCTCGCCGTGCTTCCTACGATCCCGCTCTCGCTTTGCTGGGTCAATGTGTGGGCATTCTAATGACGTAACCTGACGAGTCCAAAACAAACTGCGATTTGCATGGAACGCCTCATAAAACTCTCCGACTGCTGGGCCGGGAGATGATACCCAAAGTTGAAACAAGCGAGTGCAACGATCAAACGCCTCAAAGATTTTATTTGGCACGGTCTTAGCCTCGTCAACAATAATCATTACGGGATCATCTTGTTTACTGATCTTTGGATGCCATCCCTCAGCTCTTCCCGGTTGGTCTGTTGAAAAACCAAGCGCAAAACCTCCTTCTGGCGTTTTTAGCTCAGTTTGTAGAAACGACCATTCTGGGAAACACTGCGAGAAAACCCGCATGGCAGGCCATAGTTGCTTTTCAATCTGCCTAAACGACCCAGAGGTGACCACAACCTGACCTTTAGGGTAATGCGCTAGAAACCAAAGGACGGCAGGCGCAACAAGGTTTGACGTTTTGCCTGACCCGTTTGCTGCAACTACTGAAGTGGGAAGCCCGCCGCTTTCTTGTAGCCCAATAGACTCAAGGCATTCGATTTGCCAATCATAGAGCGAGCCCATGTTGAGCCTCAGCAGCGCAAACTCGGCAGGCGTTAGCGTTGTCCCTGATGCTGCCACTTAGCTTTCATCCTTGATTTTGTTGCGAGTATCAGCAATCTGCCTGATCTTTTCCTCGTCCTCTTTCGTGAGTAAAAACGATGCCTCCTGTTTGATTGGCCCTCCGGCCTTTCCAGTCAGCTCGTTGCGCCGGAAATCAGAATACCGCTCTGGATGTAGCTTTGACAGGCTCCATTTGAGAGCGTCCACTTCCAGCCTAATCGCTTGCACCTTGGCGCTCGCTTCACCTGTGCCGGGCGCTCCTGTTGCGTTCTGAAATGCCTTCTGTGATAGCTCAATGAGCTTATCAAATAACACATCACCTTGGATTTTACGTGCTCGCGCGTATTGCTCCTTGAATCCTTCGCGATCATCCATCACCCATCCGAGCACTGAGCTAGCAGCAGGAAGGTGATCGTCTCGACATATTGAGCGCAATGATTCCCCTTCAGCCAAACGTGTCAGGATCTCGTCAGCCTTTTCTTCAGTGTAAACTGTCTGGCCTCCCCGCTTTCGCTTCTTCTCCATGCCGTCTTAAACGTTGAGTGAGGTCAGGATTTTATCAGAAAGATAAACGCCTCTTGATTGGCTACCTCTGAGCCTGTCGATCTCAGCCCATATCTCTGGCTTCATTGAGACGCTACGGGTCACGACTGTGCGCCCCTTGCCTGATCCTTTGGGTCTGCCTGCCCCTTTACGGGCTCCTCCATGTGTATTTTTTGTTTTCATAATATAAAAAATCCCCGTCTTTCCGGGGTGTCAAAGTTAGTTTAAAATCGTCTTAAGGATCGGTAGTAGGATGCCAGCCGTTTTGATGTTTTAAGCAAAGCGCATTTCTTGAATTGCGTCAATGCCCAATTACACGAATTTCTTCCAGTCTTTAGCGGCAAAAGCATTCAAGCACAAAAAAGGCAACCCCTAATTTGAACAATTGTCAAAAATCTTATTTTTTGGGCTTTAAAGTAAGCTCGCCTTTCAAGCCAGTCTCAAAACCTAGCGCGCAATAAGCTGCGATAATCGTATCACGCCGGGCGATTGCTTCATCAAGATCTCTCGTTCTCAGCCTGACCTTAATTCGTTTACCGACGACCTTAGTTGACCAAATAACTGTGACGCGCAAAAAATAGCCCCGCCCTTCTTCCCAAGAGACATGATGCTCCTTTCTTAAATGGCTAAGGCTCTCTTCGGGGTCTGACATTAGGTCATGGTTTCAAGGTCGCGCTGGATGATTGCAGCAAGCTCAATGCGATTTTCTTCGTGGGATTTCCACGTTTTACAATCGCACCAAGCTGAAAGGCAACCGGGCTCATAAGTCAGGATCGGCATTTTTTTGCAGATCTTACAAGTCCCAATTTGCCGTTGCGCCATTTTCTTGTGAATAAAGTGCTGCTGCAAAGTTGGATGATATTCATTGTAACCCATTAAAATGGTATCTCGTCACCACTGGTAACTGATGCACCTGATTGGGTTTGACCTTCAAGTCTTGGCCCAAATTGCAGATTCTGAGCTGTAATCTTGATCTTGCTGCGCTTTTGGCCGCTTTGCTTGTCTTCCCATTGGTCCATTGTCAGCCGTCCCTCTACAAGCGCAACAGAGCCTTTTTTAAGATACTGGCAAGCATTCTCTGCCTGCCGTCCCCAGACTGACACATCAAGAAAAATTGGATCATCAACCCATTCCTCTCCCTTTTTGGTTCGTTGGTTTACTGCTAAACCCAGCTCAGTCACTGAGTTACCATTTGGTAGTGCCTTTAGTTCTGGGTCACGGGTAAGCCGTCCGGCAATTATTGTTTTGTTTAGGTTCATAGATTTTCGTTTTGTTGAATGAGCGCCTGCTCTGCTGCTTGGTATGTTGCCGCCAGTCGGTCGCCCGGTTTTGACGTTGCAAGCTTGCGCAGCGCATAGCAAACATTTGCGTGGTTGATTTTAAAGATCTTACCAATGTCGTGCAGGCTCATAAATGTGTGACGCCGGATCAGGATCATAGCGGCAAACCTCGGATATGAGACGCGCCATTTTCTTGTGTATGAAAGCATTTCTTTGGGCTCTATTCCGGCGGAATCACAAACAGCCTCAATAATTCTACTCGCTACAATCGTGTCTTTGATTCGTTTAGTCATTGGATTTCGTTTTTGTGTTTTCGATAACTCTGCCAGTCGCATAGCAAAATGCCCCCGGTCTCCTCTGCTCGGTTCCAGATCGACTCGCCAACGGCAACAATCGCCTCAGAAGGGCTATGATTTGTTATAATTACAGTCGACAGCTTTTCGTCATATCGATGATCAAGAAGATTTGTCAGTGTTCGTTTTTCCCATTCAGTCCCGGCCAGCTCAGACCATTCATCAAGGACAAGAAAATGGCACCTTTTTGACATTTCTAGCTCCTCTCTAGCCAAATCGCTTCTGTGTCGATCATTATCAAACTGCTCTCGAATCTTACAAAGAAGATCGTGGCATTTGTAATAACGCGCGCGCTTCATGTCAGTTGCCACGCTTTGGCCCCAGAATGCCGCCATTTGCGTTTTACCCGGCCCCCGGTGACCGCATAAGATACAAAGGAGATCGCCCGACAGAACGCGAGCAACGTGCTTCTCTGCCATTTCTAGGCTAGGGCCATGCATGAATTCCAGCTTCTCAATGTGGCGGCGTGGGAATTTCCACTTCTTGAGCCATTTTCGGACTTGTTCTTTAGAGGGTTTTGATTCCATTAGTTGACCAGTTTTCTAGGTTTGTTTGCTCATCCTTGATTTGTAAAGCCTTAATATTTTCCTGCTCCCAACCAAGCCAACCCGCTGCTATCGCCCTGTCAATGGCGTCAGTCAAAACAGAGGTAGGGTAAAGCGCCATTCTTTTTAGTGATTTTTCCCATGCGTTCATGCTCTGGAATCGGCTTTTCTTGATCGATCGAGCCTGCTTATCAAATGCCCATTCTCTTGCGGCTTTGGCTTTTCTCTCGTCAAACTCTGGAGGGATTACGTCAATCAAATCCATCACAAAAGGACATCCCCCTTTGGGGGATTGAGGGGGTACTTCTTTCTTTTCTTTCCCTTCCTTTATCTTATCTTTCTTTTCTTTACCTTTCGTTGGGCTTTTGCTTGGCTTTTGCTTGGGTAGTTTGCTTGGGTCTTGCTTAGAGCCATTTATTTGAGCGGCTTTGACCTTTGCTTCAGAGGTTGATTTCCCGCCCTTTCTACCAGCTTCACGGCGGGCAATTGCTGTTTGCTCCATGCTCTTTGGGTAGTAGTTGACGACCAAATGACCTTCCTTATCAAAATAATAAAGCGCGCTTTCAGTCTTCACTTCAAGAAGAGTCACGCCTGCAATCTGTTGCCATTTTCGGCACTTCCAACTCGCTGCGTCCTTAATCACGCCGCCATTTTCTTGAGACGCACACCAGCCAAGCAGATTCAACCACGTTGCTCGCTCGACTGGCTCCGCGCCCAAATAGTCCTCCGATCTCAGAATATCTGTGTTTATGTTTAAGTAGTTCATTTTTGTGTAGTTTTGTAGGGTCTTGATCCTTGTCTAGATGATCCCGCTGGCTCTATTTCGCCAAGCCTTTTCAGCTCTGAGAATCGTCCACTGATCGCATTCATGCCAATTTGCCAATCCTTGGCAAGCTCTTTGCACGTCAAGCCTTGATTTCCGGCGTTGTTTATTGCAAGCAATACCTCAATTTGTCGTTGCCTTAGAGTTGGTTTAACTTTTGTCTGGAAGGCTTCGGCAGATTGCTCATTTCCTTGGTGCTTGTTCTGACAAACATCTTGCCACTCGTCAAAAAGGTCAGGGATCACTTGCGCCCCCCTTTCTGCTCAAACGCTCCGGCTTCCGTAATCGTTAGCTCTACCGCTGGCCCTTGCTCGCGCCTTGTAGAGTCCTGATCTGAAGACGTTCGCTTAATGAATGTCATAGAGTCATCAGTAAACCATCCGCAAGCAACCAGAGCGTCTTCTAGCTGCTTATAGTTGCCACGCAGCACGCTGCTAGAGTCCCAGAACCTTTGACCTTTGCCTAGGACACGCACAACGTGAACATTGACCGGGAACAGGTAAGGAGTCCTTACCAATCCAAGAGATCTAATCTCAAACTCAAACCGTTTCCGATCTTTTGCCGACCCATGCCATGACCGCCCTTGACCGTTGTTTTTGTTGGTAATCTCAAACGGCAGAAAGACGGTTTCTGTAAAAACATCATTCATTAGCGCCTCCTTTCGGCTCAATGCCTGCCAGTTCTTGGATCATGTAAGAAATTGACGCCGGAAACAGCGGATCGAGTAAAACCGGATCAATGCAAGTCTTCCAAGCGTCCTTTTCGCCTTTACGATCAGCAAGGTATCGTTTGCAGACATCCTTGAGCGCCATATCAGCGCAATGCCAGCCAGCGACTAGATGCGCGTTAGGGATCTCATACGGGTAAGCCTCAAAAGGTGCAGTTGTCTCTTGCGCAAGCAATACCGCCTTGCGTTTGTCAGGTAGGCTGTAAAGCTCACAAAGATCTTTTGGCACTTTGGTCGCTAATTGCCTTAACATTTCCAAGTAGATGGCCATCGAAAAGAAATAACCTAGCTTAATCGACTCCTTGCTAAAATCCTCGATATGGATTGAGCGGCAAGTTTTGTAGTCGTGAAGCGTGTCGCCCTCTAAGACAAGATCAGGCCGACCTTTCATTTGCACCGGGATCGTAACACCGGGCGCAACCGTAATGTCAACCACGCAGAAAATGCTAACCTCAACCCGCTTTTCTTTTTGGTCGATGTTTGAAAGAACTTCCCTAGCCTCGTAATTCATCGGCGCAAAATCCAGCGCGTCCTTCATGCCTATAACCGTCTTGTGGTCAGTATAGCTATCATCTAGCACCAGAGCGGTCTCTGATAGGTCTAGCATCTCTTTAGAGTTCTTGTTTAGACCAGAATCAGCGGCCAGCTCTCTCTCAATGCGTGACTTAATCAAAACCTTTTGCTCTGACTCGTCAGGAGTGCGGCCATTGTCTGCCTTGAATGCTTTGGCTTCGGCAAAATTACACATAAATTTGCGCGCTGAATAATCCGAAAAAAGCTGGTCACGTTTGCGTTCTAGTCTTGACGCTTCCATCTCTTTGCGGCGTTCGTCGTTGATCACGATAAACTTGTCAGACTCAAGGATTAGCCTGTGCGCAAGCGTCCCAAGACCTAGAGACTTAGATCGTTTGTTCTCAATGTCTCCGGCAAGGTATGACCGAAGACGGGCAGCGGAGCCTTTTGGCTCACCAAACCCGCCAAGGTCTTCGACTGCTTTCTTGAGGCCGCTAGGTGACAATCCGTCAGCAGATCGATACTCAGTGTCTGGCATACCGATCACAATCTCGTTGCGCGGATTAGTCGGATAGATAATGTTTTCAAATGGGTCTTTCATAGATTTAGTAATTCGTTAATTTTCTCTTCGTTAATTTCGTCATGGTCAATTGCCTCGCTGACTTCGATCCAAAACTCAAGCCCTTCCCGTGTTTTAGACCACTCAGCAAAGCTTGCAACAGCGTCAAAGATAGAATCAACCCTAGATGTAAATCGCTCAGGGTTAGCTTGTCGTATGGCTCTCGTCGCAAGTGGTTCGGGTAGAATGCTGAGTGCTTCAGCAAGTGTGCGTTTTCTCATTATGATTCTGGGGTAAATAGTTTGTCCCAGCCTGACACAATGCGACCTTTAACCTTGTCGCTTTGCTCTTCCCAGCCCCAACCGTCAAGATCAACGCCCTTTTTAGTCAACGCTGCATTGAGCTGATCGCTGGTCACGCCTGCGCGCTCCATCTGCAACTTAATAGCATCTTCAACGGTTGTTTGTGTCACCGTGTCGGGCTTTGGTAAAACGCCATCGGTGTCGTCGTCAGTGAAGACAAGCCCGAGCGCGGCCTTCAAAGCGTAGCGTTCGCCGTAGGTGTTTGTGATGCCCCCGGCTTGAATGTCGCTCGTGAGCTGGCTTTGAGGTTTCGCAAATGGGATTGGGATCGTGGTTTCTGGGAAAGTAAAACCTGAGATATGCAAGACCCGGCAAATCGTGATCTGTTTGTTGTTTTGGATCTCGTGGCTAAACGTCCAGCTTAAACCGTGCTTATCGGCGTAGGGTTTCACAAACCTAACAAGGTCATCCATTGCGCTGTAGCGGAACGCAACCTGACCGCCGCGAGTTTTAGCGCCGTCCCTCATTTTAGGGATCACCGGAACCTCTTGCTTGAACAGGGCTAAATCCCGATAGGCTTCGTCTCTTGCTTGACGATCTTTTTCTTGGTTGTGCAGCTTCACGAGCTGCTCAAGCTTATTAGCGTCAACCTCTGGACTCTTGGCAAGTTCAAGGATAAGGGCAAGCTGAGAATCAGCTTCTGTCTGTTGTGTTATAATTTCACTCATAGTTTTAGTGTTTTATTTCAATTGAAGGTATCGTTTGATGCGAGGCCATACCTTCAGCCTAGATTTTGAGTAATCGAGCCCATCACTCCCAAGAAATGCCCGGATGAAGAAGCCGATTGATAGAACCGTCAGGATTACTGACAGTATAAAGAACGCGAACGTTAATGTTGTAGCCATGCAAGAGACTTATTGACACTGATCGGTGATTGCAATGCTTATTTTGGTTTTTTTACTTTAGGCTTGTCAGCACACCACAAAGGTGTGTTTTCTTTACAACATGAGAGAGTTATTCTTAACAATTGGCGTTTTGCTGACACTACCTTTGATGATTGCTATCATTTGGGCGAATTTATTCAAAACTGAAACCCGCCGCCAAAAAAAGACAAAAGATCGCAACAAATGAAGATAACTTGTTATTATTTTGAAAGAACAACACCACCAGCTTACACTCTCAACCTCTTTATCGTGTATCTAGCAGCGTTAGACCGTTAACTGGGGACCACTAGCAACAATGGAGAGGATCGCTTGCAAAGGTCATTCTCTTTTTCGTGGCTTGGATTACACTAACCGTTGATCACGTTCGCGACCGTTTAGCGGTTGATGAGCTTGGCGCTATTGAGGCAACAGGAGGAGGAGACGGTAACCGTCTGGCCGGGATACTGTTACAGGTCACGGCATTGGTAAGAGCTAAGGTTGCCGCTTGTGATGACAACCCACTTGGTGACGCTGGAACGATTCCAGAAGAATGCCTACACGCTGCCGCCACGCTCGCCAAGCATGACCTGCGCGCAAGCCTTCCTTCTACTGGCCTAGAAGACGAGGGAGATTTGAGAAAAGACGAATACCGGGCTGCGCAAGACTTCCTGTCTGATGTGGCTGCTTGTGACATCGGTATCGAAAAACCAGATGGTTCATATATTGGCGGCAGAGATACCGGATGTTTTGGCGGCGATCCTCTATACAAATTTTAATGAGCGCGTTCCTCGATAAAGCTGATGAGATAAAAACACTCCTTGATGGTGTGTCTGCCCTTTCGTCGGTTGAGGTAATTGTTGATAAACAAAAAGACATTGCTGCCGAGTTTGCTAAAGCGATCCAAAAGGCAAAGGGTGGCGTTATTATCATCCTATTTGATGGCTACGAGCCGAATGATTTAGATGTCAACGATACAACGCTTATTTCGTCGTTTTCAATCACAATTTGGACTCAGCCCATCCTAAGAGGCACTAATCCAAAGAATACCGATTTGGTTGAGGCCACTCACAAAGCTTTACACGATTGGAAGCATGACGCTTTCTGTCAGAACAACGCGCAAGTTTTGCGGGGTCGATTGATACCCAACCCAAAATTCTTGATCCACGAGTTGACCCTTCAATTAAAACATAATTTACCCTAATGAGCGAAGAAGCTAAAAAGCAGGCTAAGAAAGCCGCCAAAACAAAGCAAGCAAAGCCTAAAAATGAGGTTTTGTATTCTTGTGTAGTATTAGAAAATGTTAAAATCGGATCATTGTTTTGCTCGTATGGTGCAAAATTAAATCTACCAAAAGACAAAGCTGAAGCACTTAAAGAACTTGGCAAAGTAGAAATTGAAGGAATCTCCTAATTACATAAAATAAAAACAACTCTAAAACCCTAAAATATCATGGCTCAATACAATTTGCAGAAAACAATGCTAGGCTCAACGCTCTTCTTTATCGAAAGTGGAGTAACAGTTGAAGGTGCAGTGGTAGGCCCAACTATCAAACCAGACATCACGCCTACCACTAATTGGAGAACTCTTGGATGTGTTAATGAACTTACACCATACCAAGTGACTGAAGAAGATACCCCGTTTACTTGCTTTGAAGGAACAAGATACCGCCAAGAATCAAGCACTGTTGTGCTTCAAGATGGCTGGGAATTTACACTCAAAAATCATTGTGAGCCTATTTATCGTCTAATGCTTGGTCTAGACGCTGAGTTTTCTACAAACGCAGCAACTGTAATTCCATATAAGAAAAACATTAGGCAGATTTACGGATACTTGAAATTCCAAGCCAAAAACGTTAATAAAGACCAACAGATTTGGACAATGGACCTCTGGGGTAAACTTGAAATGATTGAGATGCCAACTTACAACGATAAGTCTGTCTTCCCTCGTTTGCGTTTCACTAATGAAGATAGTGCGCAAAACGCAATCAAATTGGAAAATATAGCTAACGCATAACCTAATGGCTCACGTAAAAGTAAAGGTTAAAATAGGAGACACGAGCGCCAACGGGCTTTATAAGCAAGACAGCTCGACTGTCTGGTCTCAAGTTTCACCTAATAACGATTACAAGTTTAATATTGATGCCGGTAAATGGAGGGTTGTAGCTAATTCGTCAGGAACTCCGATTATTAAGGAAGTATCGACTGGGACTCAAAACGCTAACCCAAAAAACGCAACTTGGAACAATTACACAGTAACCGAATGGGCTGACGTAACCACAATTGCAGCTTCAAGCGCAAGCCCTTCAGTTTCAAATATTCCAACTTCAAGCCCTTCACCAAGCGCAGTTTTAACCATTTAATTTATGACCCAATCATCTTATCGCTACACCTTAAACGGCGTAGTTTTATTAGACTATGGCGATAAGATGATTGAGGAGCCAGTGCATCCAATTTCTCAACAAATACAGGAAAGTAGGTTTGTAGGCGCTAAATGGGGGAAAGCTCGATACCGAGGGAACGCAATTAGGTCGTTTTCTTGGTCGCGAATTATGACCTTTACAAGTTTAGCGGAGCGGCAAACTAGACAATTGCAATTGGCCTCTTCTTATTTAACCTTAGGTTCTGGTGATTTGTTGATTGAAATTCAAAACGGAGGATCGACTCAAGTAAAAAACTTTTGCCTTGAAAGCGTAACGCCATCACAAAGGTGGGAAAAAAACCAATTTGATCTTGTAATTGCTTTTGAAGGGTTAGGGGGTGAAGAACTAACGATCAGTGATGGTGGGTATTCACAAAAATGGCTTGCAACAGACAATTCATTATGGGCTGCTAATGACTCAAACAAATGGGAACTAATATAAAATGCAAACTTACACAATAATCAACAAATCTAAAGGGTCTCCTGACAATAGTCAAAACACTCTTCTCCACCTTTACAATCAAACTCTAGGCTCAGGCGCAAGAGTTGCTCAGGGAGACGGCACAGCAACCGGTCTGATTTTGTTTGCTAATGATTTTGGAGTTGAAAACACGGCTGGTTTTTACACTAAAATCGGCACGCTTGCCTCGGCAGACCGAATTGTCAATTACCCTGATGGAAATGGTTTTATTGTCCTAGGGGATGGTACTGGAATCTCTAGCGTTACAAGTTTTAGAGAAGCACTGGACGACCAAAACAAAATTCTTGCCGCAGATTTCGCGACGACAAACAACACGCCTCAAGCTGTAAGCGGATTTAATCTTGCTGTTGAAACTAATAGCGTTTACAAGATTTTGGCTGTTTTAAGAGTGGAAGGTGCATCGGCTTCGAATTGTATTAGGCCACGGTTGACAGGCCCAACTTCGTCGCTTTCATATTTAACGGCAAGGTTTACAGCTAACAATGAGACTTTTGATATTAACGCTTTTGATAACGATGTTAATTTTACTAGTTTTGAAGCCGCTAACACACCGGAAATAATGACTATCGAAGGTATTTTGGCGACAAATTCAGTTAACCCTTCTGCAAATTTTGGTTTATCTATTAAATCTGAAGCATCAGGACAACAAGTCAAAATTCTTGCGGGCTCCTTGTTATCGCTTAAAAAAGTGTAATTAAATGGCTGGTAAAAATGTCGATATTAATTTTCGTACACGCGCAGACTCCAAAGGAGCACGCGAAGCGGAAAAAGGTATTAAGAAAGTTGGGCGCACTGCCATCGACACAGACCGGGCGCTTGATAACGTAGAAGACTCTGCTGCCGATCTTAGACGAGAACTTGATAAGATTGACGGGCTTGACCCAAAGATCAGAACTGACGTTGATAAGCTTGCAGGATCGCTTGAAAAGACGGCTGTTAGCGGTCGCCAAATGGCAACCGCTCAGGGCAAAAACGCCAAATCGACAAAGAACGCCGGACTTGCAGCGTTAGAATTTTCGCGAGCCGTTGAAGATGCTCAGTATGGAATGAGAGGTGTGCTTAACAACATACCGCAACTTGTTCAGTTTATGGGTGGCGGCGCTGGTCTTGCTGGCGCTATCTCGTTGGCTGCTGTTGGATTGACCCAATTAGTTGAGGCTTTATCTAGGTCAGGGAAAGAAATTTCAAATCTTTCAATGATTGTTGAGGTTGCGAGGGATCAAATCAACGAGCTTTACAAAATTGCGGCTAAAGATGGCACTTCTGCGATGCGCGCCCAAATTGCCGCCGTTGTTAGTTCTCTTGATGATCAAAGCTCGGCGCTTGCAAGAAACACAAACTTAATCCAAAAGAAGAGACAAGCAGAGCTAGAGCTTGCTAAGATTACGCAAGACTTAGAGCTGCAAGAAATTGCAAGAGCAGAAGGAGCTTTAGAAATTAGCCCGCAAGAGGCTGATGAAAGGCGCAAGCAGCTAGAAATTGCAAAGGTTCAAAGTGCTGCCGATGAAAAGATCTTACAGGGCAAGGAAAAGGTTGAACTGCTTAACCAGCAAAGACTTGCGGCAGGAGCGGAACAAGTAAAGCTTGATGAGAGGATAGCTAAATTACAAGAAAAAGAGGCGGAACTCCGTAATAAACGCAATGCTTTGCAAAGTCGTCAAGAAACTGCTGAGGAGGCAATAGCAAAAGGAGAAGAAGAAATAAAACAACAGGGTTTTTTCTCCCCTACGAAAAAAGCTATTGGAGAAGCTAGAATTGAAGGGGCTGAACTTATTTTTGGAGAAGAGCAGCGCAGACAATTAATAGAGGTTGAACAACGTTTAAGCCAATTTGAAGGCTCTATTGAGACGTTAAAATCAGCTAGGAAAGCCGCTGAAGAGCAGCAAATGAACTTAAGTGTTGCACAGGGTGAAGCGTTTCAAATAGCTGCGTTGACAGAACAAACCGAGACGCAAGCGGTTGCGCTTAAAACCAAGCTGATAGAAGCAAAGGCAAGCAATGAGGTTGCAAAAGAAGCACGAGCAGAACTTTCTGCTGGTGTATCGGCGCTTGAAACTGCCGCAAAAGACACTTCGGCAATGACTGAAGCCGATCGCAAGCGTGTGGAAATTGCCAACGAACAATTCCGCAAAATTATGGATGACGATACTCTGACCGCTGAAGAGCTAGGTCAGACAAGTCAGGTTCTTGGTCGTCTTACAACTACGGTGGTCGGAGCCACTAAGGAAAACACTTTGATGATTGATCGACTGCAAAGCACCGTTGACCAACTAACCCAGACAATAGCGACCACAAAAACTAAAAATATTCAATTGACTGAGCGGGTCAACAACCAGAATCCCCGGAGATGATTACTATTGCAGGAGAAAAAGGTAAAACGTTTGGGCCTGCACAAATTGATTTTGCAGAAATTGGAGCAAGCGGCTCATTAAATTATCAATCGCTTGGTGTTGATGAATTAACTTTTTCAATCGAACCAGAGTATTTAAATGCTAAAGAGCAAGAAATTCCAGAAGAAGGGCAATACATTGAACTTTTTGAAAGCTCACAAAGGATTTTTTGCGGGATTGTGACAAACGTCCAAAACGAATGGGGGGAAGGAAACTTGTCGGTTGATGTTGTTGTCTCAGGCGCATTCTGGTGGCTAGAGCAAACTGCTCTTTCTGAAATTGTTGGTGTTGGAAGCGAGGCAAGCGAAAGACCACAATTTAGATGTGAGATTGGGGGGGTAGAAAGCCACATTCGGCGGTTGTTTGACAGGATGCAAGATCTTGGTCTACCTGTTGCTCTTGGCGAAATGGACGCTTGTTATGATATTCCTACAACCACATTTCAAGATGCTTCGTTTGCAAGAGCCTTGTCTGAACTTCTTAGAATGGTACCAGATGCGGTCGGTTGGTTTGATTACTCAACAACTGGTCATCCGGAGTTTAGAGTTTCGCGAAGAATAAACGAAGAACTGCAAAAAATCTCAAGACCGGAAGACGCAACATTTAAGTATATTGGCAGCGATTTAGGCGCTCCGGGTAATTTAAAATTTCGAGGTATTGCAGAAAGTAATGGGAAAATTTTCTGCACTCCTTACAATAATAATCACATATTATTAATTGATCCTCTAGATGATACTACTAGTGAAGCTGGTGTTGTTATTGCCAATTTAGGGGGTAATATGATTGACACAATCAACGCAAGTGACGGTTTTATTTATGCAAACCCTGCTAAATATAGTTCCTACTTTAGAATTAATCCCTCTGCTGCTGGTACCGTTAGCGACCCTTACATTAGCCCACCCCCTCGGGTTGCTACAGACTCAACTGATTCTTATTTAGGTTTTAACCCGGAAAATGTAAGAGGAGGCGCAGAAATTAATGGGAACATATATGGATCCGTTTATTCTAGAGCCGCAAGTGTAAACAATGGTACACCATACGTTTTAAAAGTTGATATTGATCATCCAAAATTGGAGGCGCACAGTTCTACCCCCCCTAATGCTTATGGAAGAACCTTGCTAGATATTAATTTCCCTGTTGACAATAACGGCAATAGGAATGGCGGTATTTATGAAGTTCGCCCAAATTGGGAAACGGAAATTGCCGGGTCTGATTACACATGGATTTATGATAGCTATTATGGCGCTACAAAAGCGGGAAACGGAAAAATTTATTTAACTCCATATGGTGCTGATAAAATAGTAATTGTTGATCCTGTAACTGATTCCGTTTCAGTTGGAAGTGATTTAATAACAGGAAATGAGCCCTATTTTACTGCCGCAAGCTGGCCAACAAATTCGAGTCAAGTACAAGACATTAGTATCCATTTTACTTATTGGAGTAAATACTCTGGGGGAACTTATGTCCCAGAAAATGGTTGTATTTATTGTTTTCCTCGACACGCCAATGCAATATTAAAAATAGACACAAGTAACGATTCAGCGGTTGAAATACCTTTGCCACCTGCTTTACGTATTTATAAAAATACTTATTTAAGCGGAACAAATTTCCAATTCGACGGATACAAATTAAAATCTTTTTCTTCTGTATTAGGTCCAGATGGAAAAGTGTATTCAGTGCCTATCGAAATTCCATTTCTGTTTTGGATTGACCCTAAAACTGACGAAATAGGTTACAGAGACATTTCTGGATTGCTTGAACAATCTGGTTCAAATGGCGTTGAGTGGTTTTCGTATGGTGTAACCTATAAAAACGCAATTTACTTTGCCCCAATGAAATCAAGGTATGTTTTAAAACTAGAGTTTTCATACCAAAACGGTGCAGAATTATTAACTTTAGGATCTGATCCAGTAATATCTGGATCTTTAGAGGCACAATATTCATTAAAAATTGACAGCGTTTCTGTGCCTTATGCTGAAAGGCTTCTTGATGGGTCGATTTCATTTAAAGAAATCTCAGCAGGTTCAACTTCTGGAACTCGTCAGGTCGTTCCCGTTAGTGGGCCTGAGCTGGTTGATTTTGTACCTCCTGATCCTATTGATGGCGTTACGATAAGCACAGCCGACGCAATGGTAAACTCGTCAACCGTACAAAAAACAACAATAGAAAAAGTGTTTCCTGTTTGGTATCGATTTGAGTCTACCTATCCATCAATAGCCGCGACAAGAAATTTAAATCTTTTTTCTAACGATGCAACCTCACAGCTATACTCCGCTGGGGTTGTTCCGTTTATTAAACTGGAAGACGGCACAGATTTAGACATAAACACTCATAACCGTTTTGCTGTTATTTATAACCCTAATTCTGAAATTCCAAGTTGGTTGTCTGATGTTGAATCAGTGCAAAAAGCAAGACTTTCGGGAACAGTTTGGATCTTTGAGGATAATGCTACGATCACAGACGATTGGATCGTTGATCTAATTAATGATTCTGATTTTTTTAGCAGAGTAGTGGGGGGTCCAGACAATAATGACACAACTATTTTCTTTGATTTAGATGTTGAAATCCTTTTGCTTAATCGTCAATTGGCAGATCAGACCTTTTACAAGCCACTAAGCTACATTTTTGAGACTCCCCCGGGTGACTTTGCTGAGAACCTAAGAGCGGCGCAAAACTGGCTTCCTTATATTGGAAGCGTAAACCTAGAATCAGAAAACCCGCCATTCGTAAGAAAGACGGGCTCGACGATCAACCTAGCAGGCGGTAGATCTGTCTGGGAGTCGATGGGAGGGCTTGTACAGGGCGAGACGTTCGATTTGTTTACTAGAGAGCAAAGTTTATCCCTTGGCCTTCCTGAGCGGCTTACAGGCTCAACACCAGTAACAAGGCTTGAGCGATCCAGCTCTGATAGCCTTATCATCCTTTAGGGCAATCTCAGCCTCTTCGCGCCACTCAGACACAGACAAATGGCTCATTGCTGAGACGTAGACCGAATTTGCCTCAAGGGCTCGGTTGCTGGCAATGTCTACAAAGTAGAACACGCCATCGCGGCCACCACCTGCGATCTCAAGACCGAGGTGGCTAATGGCT
>MDTC01088614.1_pt1 | contig 16914 bp, 10 predicted proteins | sample 811181 | NCBI WGS metagenome assembly MDTC01 (sample SAMN05326644, study PRJNA326480) | marine metagenome | isolation source: seawater | place: Pacific Ocean: North | collected 2011 | reverse complement strand
GAGCGCCATCACGAGGGAGACAACGAGCGCCACCACGAGGGAGACCGCGAGCGCCATCACGAAGGAGACAACGAGCGCCGCCACGAGGACGAGCTCCATCACTTTCTCCGGCGGCTTGAGGAACGCCTCTCTCACATCGAGCGGCGCCTGCAGCGTCTCGAAGGAGCACAGCGCCCGCAGCAAGGGCCAAGAGGCCCACAGCAATCTCCCAAGAGAGGCAGGTAGTCCTCCTCCTTCTATATTCTTACCTGGCATCAAGGAGAGGGCTGCAAGGCCCTCCCTTTTTTTCGGGTAACCCGACGGGAGGAACAGAGCATCATAAGAAAGGGAGAGCAATCCGCTCTCTCTTTCGAAATCAGGGTTCCTCACCCTCTCTACACCATGATCCGGTGGATTGGTTTGGCTCCCTCCACTCCGACCAGCTTCTGGTCGAGTCCTCCGTAGAAGTAACTCAGGTTGTTTTGATCCAGTCCCATGCGATCAAGCACGGTGGCGTGCATATTCCGGACGTGGAGCTTGCTGTCCGGCAGCGCAGCCGAACCGATTTCATCCGTTTCACCGTAGGATGTCCCACCCTTGATGCCACCACCAGCCATCCACATCGTGAAGCCGTATGAGTTATGGTCGCGACCGGTGCCCTTGGCATATTCGGCAGTAGGTTGACGACCGAACTCCCCGCCCCACACGATGAGGGTTTCATCCAGCATACCCCGCTGCTTGAGATCCGAAATGAGCCCTGCTATGGGCTTGTCGGTGTTCCCGGCATGGAAGTTGTGATTCTTCTCCAGGTTCCCGTGAGCATCCCAGTTGGCATCGTTGTGCGCGCCCCCCGAGTAAATCTGGATAAAGCGCACCCCGCGCTCCACGAGGCGACGAGCGAGCATGCACTTGCGCCCAAAGTCGTCGGTGCGGCCTTCTCCGATTCCGTAAAGCTTTCTCACATGCTCGGGCTCGGAGTCGAGATCGATGGTCTCCGGAGCGGTCGTCTGCATGCGGTAGGCCAGCTCGTAGCTGGCAATGCGGGAGGCGAGATCCGACTGGTCTTCACGCAGGCCCAAGTGCCCCTGGTTCATGCTACCGAGGTAATCAAGGAGGGTACGTTGCTGCTCACGCGGCATGTTCTGTGCGTTCCTCAGGTTCAGGATGGGATCCCCCTTCGAACGGAACACCGTCCCCGCATAGCTCGCGGGCATGTATCCCGAAGTCCAGTTCTTTGCTCCACTGATCGGGCCCCCGCTGTTCTCGAGCATGACCACGTAACCCGGAAGGTTCTCGTTCACACTGCCGAGACCATAGTTCACCCAGGATCCCAGCGAAGGTTTCCCACTGATGATCGACCCGCAATTCATCATGAGCATGGCCGAACCGTGAATGGGTGAGTCGGCTGTCATGGAGTGAATAAAGGCGATATCATCAACACGTTTGGCCAGATGCGGGAAAAGAGTCGAAACGTGCTTGCCGCATTGGCCGTATTGCTGGAATTCCCATTTGGGTCCGACCACCCGGCCCTTGTTCTTCCTCCCGCCACGCCCGAAGGTCTCCACATCGATGGTCTTGCCATCCAGCGGGTAGAGCTTGGGCTTGTATTCAAAGGTATCCACGTGACTGGGCCCGCCATACATGAAGAGGAATATCACCGACTTGGCACGCTGCGGTAACATCGGATTCTTGGGCGCGAGGGGGTTACCGTAAGAAGTGGCCGCTCCGGCTTTGTTGAAGAATCCGTCCTGGGCCAGCATGCCGGTCAGGGCCAGGGAGGTGAATCCTCCCCCAAGGTGACGAATTGCCTCCCGGCGGTTGATCTGACCACAGAAGGTGTTCGCTGGTTTATTCATGATCGTAAGGAACTTGAAGGTGAGGGGAAAAGGGGATCAATCGACAAAGAAGAATTCGTTGAGGTTGAGAACCAGGAGGGTGAAGCGGTTGAAGGCCTCCTCCGGGGAGAGCTTGTGTTCGCGCATCATCACTTCGATGAACTCCATTCCATAATCCAGTTCGCGTGCCGTGGCGGAACGGGCAAGGGCGAGCTCAATGGCCAGCCCGATCTGTCGCCGGGGGTCATCTGGTGCTTCAGTTCGCAATCGTTTGGCAAAATTAACCGCCTCCTCGTTGGTAAAGGCACTGTTCATCATGGCGAGGGCCTGGCCGGGCAGAATGCTCCGGAAGCGAACCGGACAGGCTGCATCGGTATCCGCGAAGTCGAAGTTCTGGAGGACCGGCGGTACCAGCGAGCGCTTCACCTTGATGTAAACACTGCGCCGGGTCTGTTCTTCCTCAGGCGAATTCCCCCACTTCCCGCCCTTGGTCGAGGAGGTTGCCAGCACTTCGGCAGGCAGCTTGATGAAAATACTCGGCCCACCCATCTTCCTGTTAAGCCGGCCAGTCACCGCCAGGAGCGCGTCGCGCAACTCTTCTGCCGTGAGGCGTCGCATGTTGAACCGCCAGAACCACTCGTTGCCCGGATCCTTGGCGAGTCCCTCGGCCTGTCCGCGCGAAGACATCTGGTAGGCCTGCGAAAGCATGATGGCCTTGTGCATGGCCTTCAGGCTCCACTTCTTGTTAACCAGCTCAGTGGCCAGCCAATCGAGGAGCACCGGGTGGGTGGGGCGCTCCCCAAGATAACCAAAATCGTTGGGACTGGCGCAGATCCCGCGTCCGAAATGATGCTGCCAGAGGCGGTTCATGATCACGCGGGAGGTGCGCGGATTGTCAGGCCTGGTCACCCACTGGGCCAGGGCCAGGCGCCGACCACTGGTGTTGCGTCCATGCGCGGGTGGCGTGGCTTTCAGTTCCTCTCCCCCGAAGATGATCGGAATGCGGGTGGTCATCACCGCCTCGTCCTTGACGTGGGGATTGCCACGCATGTGGATGTGGAGTGGCGGAGGCGTCTTGCCGTGCTCCTGCACCACCTGGGCATTCACACTGGTGGGCTTGGGGCGCCGGGTCAGGTGCTGCGCGATCTGTTCCTTGAGCTTCTTGCGCTTCTCGAGGAGTCCCGCGTCCACCCCCTTGGCCTTCGACATCGCCAGGGCGACATCGATGGTGAATTTCTCGCCCTGGTGGGCCTTCACGCCAAAGTCGAAGGACTGTCCACCACTCGTCTGCCGCACGTGGACAGTTACCACGTTGCGTCCGGTCTGCAGGGCGGAGAGAAACTTTCTGTCCGCGTCAAACTCCTTGTAGGATGCAATGACTCCGCTCCGCTTCAGGACATGCTGCCCGTTGAGGTAAAGATCCACGTCCTCGTCGTGAATGAGGGAGAGTCTCAGTTTCTTCGGTATGCTCTCGAGAAGAAATGTCCCCTGGGCCCAGAGTTCCTTGCTGTCCCACTGGGTGTTGATCTTAACTCCCGGTGTTCCGGCCTTGCCGAAGCCCGCCCGGCCCCTCTTCCACTTCTGGTTCTCGGCACGGAAGTTCACTGCCGACCAGTTGTTCCCCGGCTTGGTGGTGGTATAGAACCATTGCGACGGACTTGGCTCCCGTCCATCCCCAAGCAGCACGAGGAACTCACCATCGGAACTGCTGAGCCTTCCCTTCAGGCTCGGGAAGGCCTTGATCAACTGCTTCCCGATCAGTGCCTCGGCAGCCTTCAGCTCAACCTTGGTGCGCTCGCCCTCTTCATCGTGTTTCAGGAGGGCAGCCTGGTAACTGGCATCGCCTTCCCCTCCCCCGACCTTCTCAATGTTGGCTCCACCCTTGCCCGGTTGCTTCACCCCACGAAAGAAGGCCATGAGACTGTAGTAGTCCTCCTGGGAAATCGGATCACCCTTGTGATCGTGACAACGCCCACATCCCATTGTTATTCCCAGCATTCCTTCCGCGGTGATGCGCAGATCGTCGTCAAGGTTGTCAAAGAGGTGCAACAGGCGATCCGCGGGCTCATCATCCCACTGCATCAGACGATGATAACCGGTCGCGATCATGGATTGTGAGGTCGGCTTCTCGATCTCGTCGCCCGCCAGTTGCTGCAGGAGGAACTGGTCGTAGGGCAGGTCCATGTTAAAGGCATCGATGACGTAATCCCGGTAGCGCCAGATGTGCGGTTTCTCAGAATCACGCTCAAAACCGTTGGATTCCGCGTAGCGCACGATGTCGAGCCAGTGCCGTGCCCACTTCTCGCCGTAGTGTGGGGAGGCCAGCAGGCGGTCGATGACCTTCTCCCACGCATCCGGGGACTTGTCGTTCTCAAAGGCCTCGACTTCCTCCAGGGTGGGAGGGAGCCCGGTCACTCCGAAGCTCGCCCGCCGGATGAGCTCGCGGCGGGAGGCTGATTCGTTGGGCTTCAACCCATTCGCTTCAAGACGCTTGTAGATGAAGGCATCGACGGGATTCGCGCTCCATTGGGGATTCTCTACCTCTGGCACCCTCGGTCGGCGGAGCGGCTTGTAGGACCAGAAGGCCTTGGTAGTGGCATTGACCTTGGTGATCTCCTCAGCAGGCAGAAAAATCGCGAAAGTGAACCAAAGCGGGAGCGTTAGCAGAAAGGCCTTCATGCAGTGACAGAGAGATCGGGCAACCCGGAACGGGGCCAGTTTTTGGGTTTATGCGTTTGTAGAGCAGGCAATCGCCTATCGACGAAGTCGTGGATTATCTACATAAGCATTTGGAAAACTAGGCCAAAATATGGGCGCGCCATACAGAAAAAACATGCCACATGAAGGTGACCCATCTTGGAATTAGGCTATATGTGGATCCGCCTCACGGGAAAACATGTCACCTGAGGGTGATCAGGCCCCTCGATTTCTGTTGTTTAGTGTCCCTTCCCGAAGGACCGCACCCTTTGAAGGGCTCCCACCTATCCCGCAGCCCAAACCCAATGGGGCCAGTCACTTGAGTAACCGCCATGACCGACTCCCTATAAGCCCAGCCACATCCGCCCCAGTGAGATTACCACGGGGATGGTGACGATGGCCGCCACTGAGGTGGTCAGCACCACATGCACCGCTGCGGCCGGATCGGCTCCGTAGTGACGGGCATAGACGATGGGCGTCACCGCACTGGGCATGGCAGCCTGCACGAGAAGGACCTGCTTGAACTCGGTGACGATCGGCAGGAACTTGGCCAGGGCGAGGATCACGGCTGGCATGACAACCATCCGCACCACCAGGCTCCCCACGCCAACCCGCGGTGAATAGCGCTCCTCGCCCAGTAAATCAGAGATCACCGTTCCGATCAGCAGCAATCCCACCGGGAAGGCGGCCAGTCCCAGCCAATGGAGGAGATTGAGGAGGGTCTCGAAGACAAAATCCGCCACCTTGGAGTGTTCGACCAGGAGATCGATACGGGCGAACACCAGAGCCAGGCCAACCACGACCGCTACCATGGGACCGGAGAGAAGCTCCCGGGGTGACTTCATGGGCCTTCCCCGCAGGATGAGCATCCCCAACGTCCAGACTCCAAGTTCCACCCCGAGGCCGTGGGTGAAGAGGAGGCCCAGAACCGAGGATTCATTCCGGGGAAAGAAGACCATGAGGAGAGGAATGGCCACGTAGCCGTAATTCTGCACTCCCGCAGTCACGGTGAAACTGCGCCAGCCCGTCCCTTTCCGCAGGCCGATCAAGCGTCCGACGACCAGGGCCACCGCCAAACCGGTCACGATGACGGCAAAACCCACCCCGATGGCCCAGAAAACCACCTGGGGATCACGCAACAACTCCGCCCGCAGAATCTTGTCCAGAATGAGAGCCGGGTAGAGAACGTGGATGACCAGTCTGGTGAGCCCGGTATCCATCTGCGGCCCGAGAACCTCGGCACGCCGCAACCCCCCGCCCACCACCATGAGGAGGTAGATCGGGATGACTGCCACCAGAATCTGCGGAAGGCTGTCCACGAGATGGAGCGTAACCGTTGGGAAGGGAACGCAAAGCCGATAGATCGGCCCGGGGGAAACCCTACTTCTCCATCCGCATGAAGTCGTCGCTCAATCTGATTCTGCTGCCCTGTGGAGCAAGGTGATCGAGTTCCTTCGTGAAGAAGCGCGTGCTCAGGATGTAGGGCGCCTCACCCTTGGTCCAGTGTCCGTAGGTCGTCACGATCAGGGAGCCGATCCCGTCGGGCAGCACTTCCACACCGGGGTAGGTGGTATCGTGACCCTTCCTGTTGTCCAGAAGCCGGAGGAGGTACTGCCCCGGTCGGCCCTTCACCAGGTCTTCGTAACGCCCCACCCAGGCGGCGCAATCCCCGTCGGTGGGAGGAATGGCGTTTCCATTGGCATAACGCCCCCGGAAGACAATCACGAGTCGTCCGTCGGGTGCGTAGCGGCAGGTGTGGCGATCGCCGGTCAGGGTCACGGGAAGTTCGCGCGGTTTACTCCAGGTCCTGCCCTCGTCGTCGGAGAACATGATGTGGGAGTTCTTCCGCCGCGCATTCTCCCGCAGCAACATTGCGATCTGCCTGCCGTCGGGCGAACGCACCAGACCGGGTTCACAGAGGTGCACCGCAGCATCACTCTGAAAGGCCTCCGGGAACGACCAGGTCAGTCCTCCGTCCCTCGTCACTGTCTTGTAGAGGGTGAACACCACCGGCTTGGCCACCTTGCCTCCGGCGGCGAAGAAGCGTCCGTCATCGTGGAAGACACACATGTAATGACCCTTCCCGGTCTTCAGTTGCATGTGGCTCCCCATGACTACTATCCCGCCCCAGTCTCCCGCCTTCTTCAACTCGCTCCAGGTCCTGCCCTCGTCTTCGCTGATGGCGTAACGAGCCGGGTAGAGCCCCGACCACAGGATGATCCTCTTCCTGCCGTCCGGTCCCGTCATGCGATGCAGGGTGGGCACTTCCTTCGAACTCTCCCACGATGCGGGCGTGGGCAGGCGCTCGCCCCAGCTGTTACCGCCATTGACGCTGCGCTTGTAGACGATCGGACCGCGTCCGTGCCCCTTGGGGTAGACCGCCAGAATGGTCTTTCCATCGTCGAGAAGGCAGGTCGAGACATGACCGAGGTATTGTCCCTTTTCACGATCCACCAGGGTGATCCGTTCCGTATCGGTGGCCAGATCAATCACGGTGATTCCGGACGCAGCAAGGGCGGAACCAAGAAGGCAGACGAAGAGAGGGAGCGTGTGTCGCATGCTTTAATCTGTAATGCCCCCGGGTATTGCACAATGAAGTTTATCATCCCGCCTTCCGGAGGTGCGGCCGCAGAGGATACCTGCAACCAGGCGGTCCCTCCCCACCTCGACAGCAGAAAGACGGGTCCCGGAAGCGGCGGCACCGGAACCACGGACATGGTTGTTGATCCTGGCCTCCTGGATGCTCCCTACTCCGGCACCTCCACCCAGCGGCCCTGCTCGACGGACTGCCAGCTCAGCTCGGCCAGCTGCACCCCCCTGGCCCCTTCCCTCAGGGTCCAGGGGAATGGCTCCTCAGCCACCACATGTCTGAGGAAGATCTCCCACTGCGTCTTGAAGGCGTTGTCAAACTCCTCGCCCGGTCGCACTTCCTGCCAATCCTCGAAAAAGTCGATGGGACTCTCAACGTCGGGATTCCACACCGGGGTTGGTGTATCCGCACGCGACTGCACGACACACTTGCGCAGGCCCACCGTGGCACTGCCCTCCGTCCCGTCCACCTGCATGGTGAAGAGCTCATCGCGCCGCACCCGCACGCACCACGAGGAATTGAACTGGCAGACCACCCCGCTCTCCGTCTCGAAGATGGCGTAGGCTGAATCGTCCGCGGTGCATGAATAGGGATGGCCCTGTTCATCGACGCGCTCCGGAATGTGCGTGGCAGCGTGGCTGAAGACGCGGGTGATCCTGCCGAAGAGGTTGTCGATCACGTAGCGCCAGTGGCAGTGCATATCGATGATGATTCCGCCCCCGTCCTCCCTGCGGTAGTTCCAGCTCGGCCGCTGGGCGGGACGGTCGGAATCGTGCCCGGGATAGACCCAGTAGCCGAACTCTCCCCGCACCGAGAGGATTTCCCCGAAAAATCCTTCATCGCACAGGACACGGAACTTCTGGATCCCGGGTAGCCAGAGCTTGTCCTGGACCGTTCCGTTCTTCACCCCGGCCGCCTCCGCCTTCTCGGCAATGGCGAGAGCTGCCTCATAGGAGGTGGCGGTCGGCTTCTCACAGTAAATATCCTTCCCCGCCACAATCGCGCGTTCAAGAAAGGGCACCCGGCAGGGAGTGCCGGACGCATCGAAAAAGACCTGGTAGGAATCGTTTGCCAGCACCGCATCCAGGTCGGTGGTGTAGTTTTCCACCCCGTGTCTTTCCGCCAGGGCCCGCAGTTTTGCCTCGTTGCGCCCCGTCAGGATAATCTCAGGCATGATCACCAGGTCCCCGCACGACACCCCTCCCTGCTTCCGGATGGCCAGGATCGAACGCACCAGGTGCTGGTTGGTCCCCATGCGCCCGGTGACGCCGTTCATGATGATGCCGATGCGGTGTTCGCTCATGGTTTCGATTGGGTCACGCGGGAAGACTGACCGGACTCACCGGCCGGGGTGAAGTTGAAAGTGAACGAAATTGACGATCCCGCCCGCCTCCTTCGCTCTCATCTGCAGTTTCAACTTGATCGGTAAATCCCATCATAGGCTTCCAGGATACGATCGAGGAAATTGTCCTGATCGCGCTCCCACCATTTCCGGGAAAAGATCTCCACTTCGCGTCGTCCCTCGAAGCCAGCCTCGTGCACCCACTGGTCGATCTGGCCCAGGGCGATGGAGCCCTCGCCCATGATTCCGCGATCCAGCAGGACATCCTCCTGGTCGGGTTTGAAGTCACAGATGTGATAGGCATCCAGCCAGCCGTGATCAGCGCAGCTCTGCAGCTGATCCCGCAGGTCGACTTCCCAGAACACGTGGTAGACATCAACCGCCACTCCCACATTCGGCAGCGACAACTCTCCAGCCAGGTTGTTCGCGTCCCGCAGTGAACAGATCCCGGAACGATCCCCCGCGTAAATCGGATGGAGCGGCTCAATCGCCAGGCGGATTCCCAGATCGGCTGCCTCGCCCGCAATCAGTCCGATGCCGTCGCGGATCTGCTCGTAGTTCTCCCGGGCGGTCTGGCCCGGGGTGGCACCGCAGACCAGCACGACGAGGGGCAACCCCAGGGCTCCGGCCTCCCTCAGGCATTCACGGTTGTTCTCGACCGCGACCGCTCTCTCTTCCGCGGATGCACCGGTAAAAAAGCCCCCCCGCACCAGGGAGAGTCCTTCCAGGCCGGCATCCGCGATGTGCTTCCGGACCGTGCAGAGATCCTCCCCTTCCAGCGTCTCCCGCCACACGGAGATTCCCCCGATCCCCCGCCGCGCATAACCCTCGATGCACTCGGACATGGACCACGAGCGCGTGGTGAAGGTGTGGACGGCCAGTTCGGGATAGGACATGGGAAGGAATTCCAGGTTACTGATTCAGTGTCACGGGTCAGCTCGTTTCTCCCTCCACGGATCCTGCCTGAGCCTGCGGCTGGTAGCCGAGGCGCAGGGCACAGTCTCCCATGATCTCCGCCTCCCAGTCCGGACGGCGCGGACAACTGGGGTGTGGTTCGCTGCTTGGGATCCGGCCCAGGAGATGCTGGAAGACCGCACAGCTGTGCTTGTAGGCGGGCACCGCCGCACGGAAGCCGACGTTCCCGAGATACTGCAGGGCATCCGCCAGTTCATAATAACGCTCGTCCTGCTCCTCCCAGTAGCGATCGCGCTCCGCAAACTTCTCCGGACAGAAGGCGGCCAGCCCCAGCAGGTAATCCGATCCATATTCGATCATGTCGATACCAAGATCGTTCCCGGTATAAATGCGGAACTCCGGTCGAAGTTCATCCCGCAGGGCGAGACGCTTCAGTTCCTCCGCACGACTCAGGGAACTGTGCTTGATCCCCATGAGGCTGGGAATGCTCATCAAGCCGCGGATGATCTCTTCGTCGTAAATCATCCCGAAGGGAGCAAACACCCTGCCGAGTTCAAACCCGATCACCGCCTGATAGGGTTCACAGATGGTGGCATAGAGATCCACGATCCGCTGCGGTTCCCAGTCGTGGAAGCGGGTGGTCTGGAAGATGACGGGGGTCCCTCCGAAAGAGGCAATTTCATCCATCTCCCGCCGGTAGAGCTCCACCAATTCGCCCTCTTTCCCATCCACGAAGGCACCCGCCGCAAAAAACTTCCCGCTTCCGAGGGTTCCGGTGGTCCAGCGCAGAACCGCCGTTCTCTCTTCCGCTGCAATGTAGTTGGCGTAGCCCGTGTCCATGTTGACCGCGCAACCAAGACCCGCCCCGCTGGTGCGGGCCACCGCCTCCCGGAAGGCCGTCTCTGCCATCTTCCCGTCCGGTTCAAAGGGAAGCAGGCAGGCCGCCAGGCCCTCAACCCTGCGACCCGGACGCTTCTTCCCGAGCCAGTCCGGCACACTCATGGGACTGTGATGGTTGCAGGCACCAGAATCCGCAATACCAAAAACCTCATGAGAGAATTTCGAGGGCACCCGGGCACTCCCGGTCTCCTGCCCGCGAATGGCACCCGCATCCATCCGGGCCCGGCCGGGACGAGGTGACAAGGATACACTTTTTCCTGTCCTCCGGTCATTTCGGATTTCAAATCACGGTTGCCAGATTCCAGAGTACAGCAATCTCAGCCACCCGGTCCGGTCCCACACATCATGCACCCTTCCTTCCTCTCCCTCGCCGCCTGCCTCCTGCTCCCGGGTCTGCTGACCGCTCAGCAGCTCCGGCATCCACCCGCCCGTCCCAACATCCTCTGGCTGGTGGCAGACGACATGAACTGGAATTCGCCGGGCTGCTTCGGTGGCGTGGCAGAGGGGGTCACACCCCACCTCGACCAACTGGCGGAGCAAGGCCTGCAGTTCTGGCATGCCTACGTCAACATCGCCATCTGCACTCCCTCCCGCAGTGTGATGCTGACCGGGCTGTATCCGCAGAACAACGGGGCGGAGGGATTCCAGCGTATCCGCCCCGGCACCTCCACCCTGCCTGCCCTTCTGAGCGAAGCCGGGTTCCTCTGCGGCACCATCGGCAAGCCCCTCAACCAGCAGGAACTCTTCCGCTGGTCGGCGACCTACACCTGGCAGGGCAAAGGCGACGAGAATCTCTGGGGGCGTGACCCGGAAGTTTACCGCCGCTTTGCGAGGGACTTCTTTGCCGCCGCCAAGTCCGCCCACCAGCCCTTCTTCCTGATGGCAAGCACCCACGATCCGCATGACCCCTTCGCCGTCCCCGGCGCGAAGGGCCGGCATCCGGACAACCGCCACTACGAGCGGGCGGAGTCCTCCCGGACCTACACGCCCGCCGAGGTGCGACTGAGCGCGGGGCTGCCTGACCTTCCGGAGATTCGCAGGCACCTGGCAGCCTACGCCAGTTCCGTCCGACGCACCGACGACATGGTGGGTGCGGTCCTGCAGGAACTGGATCACGCGGGACTCACGGAAAACACCATCGTGCTCTTCCTCTCCGATCATGGGATGGGCTTTCCCGGGGTGAAGGCCAATTGCTACCCCGACAGCACACGCTCGCCCTGGATCATTCGCTGGCCCGGGAAAGTTGCCAGGGGCCGTGACGACAGGCACCACATGCTGTCCTGTGTCGACCTGCAGCCCACCTTCCTGGAAGCGGTGGGGTTACCCCCGGTGAAAAAAACGGATGGCCGTTCCTTCCTGCCGCTGCTCCAGGGAGAGACTCAGGAGAACCGGGATCACGTCTTCACCCAGTTTTTTCACATTCACGGAAAAGACGCCTATCCCATGCGGGGGGTTCTCTCCCGCGACTGGGCCTACCTCTTCAACCCCTGGTCCGACGGCAAACGCAGCTTCCCGCGACAGTGGAACGGATTCGGAGCCTTGCAGAATCTCGCCCGGTCCGACCCCGCCATGCGGCACCGGGTAGATCATCTCCTCCACCGGAGCGTGGAGGAGTTCTACAATCTCCGCCAGGATCCCCACTGCCTTGCCAACCTGTTGAAAAGACCGGCTTCAGCCCCACCCCCCCTGCCCACTGACCAGTTCCGCGCCAGGCTCCGGGAATTCATGCTCCGGGTTGAGGATCCCGCCCTCCCCGCCTTTGATGGGCGCCAGGACCCGGAAACGCTGCAGGACTTCATGCGCGACTACACCACCCGGGCCACCCGGGAAATCGAGGAACTGCGTGCCTACGAACAGGTGAAAGGCTACCGCTTCTGAGAAGAGCGGGCTGGGCTAGTCCCTCCTGAACCCCTCGCGTCTGCGCCGGGCCTCCTCCGCCTTCCTGCGTTCCCTCTCGGCCTTTTCCTCCGCCTTGCGCTCCGCCAATTCCCGGGCTGCCCGCTGAAAGGGCGATTCCCCGGGCCTGACGGGCGCAACTGGTCGACCGTTGTTTCTCGCCACCGGAGGGGGCTCAAACCTGGGGCGCTCCTCTCCCTTGGTCAGAAACTCGCTGGGCTTGAGGGAATCGGAGGAGAACCGCAATTCGTCCAGAACCACGGGCGAGCCCCCCACTGCGACGCGGAAATGCTGGCCGCTTGGCTCCCCGAGACTGCTGACGGGAACCAATGCGGTGGCCACCATCCTGTTGTCCAGGAAGATTTCCATGCTCCCGTGCGTGCCAGAGGCACGCGGATTCCACACCGCCGCAAAATGGTGCGGCAGGCCATCATAGATCGGCACATTATCCGCCACGGCCTGCATCTTCTCCGATCCCGTGTCGTAGATGAAGGCGAGAAAACCCTTCCCGCTCTTGGCGGGGCTGAGAGCCAGCCGCCAGCCGGCGGCCTTCTCCTCGTTCGCCGCCGAGACCGTTCCTCCCAGCGTGCCGGCCGTCAGTCGTCCCACCTTGACCCAGCCCTCGTAGGTGAAAGGCACATCGACCCTCATCTCAAAACTACCAGCCTCATCCTTGCTCTCGGCGATGTGCGACACCTGAGCCGCCACGGCATTACGCTTCAGGATAAGGGGAACGGGATTCGGCGCAATGGCCTTGACCGGCTTCCAGCGGGCAAAGGCCCCGAGGGGATGAGCGCCAATGCCGTCGCTGAAGGTCCTCGTGGCCAGCTTGTCGTTATCGAATCCCCAGTGCGCGATCGCCCTCGGAGGGGTCATGATGGCGGTATCGAATCGTCCGAAGCGATAGAGAACACATCGCTCATCTGCGGTGAACCTGCGGGACCAGATCGCCGCTTCATCAATGCAGAAATCCGCATCCTTGCTGCCTACCTGCACCGCTGCCCCCCCCGCCGGGGCGGCCCCCAGTTGCCCGGCCACGACCTCCGATTGCACCCGGTGATCGAGCCAGATCGAGGTCTTGCCTTCAACGTGCTCGACGAGAACGTGGTGCCAGCTCAGGTCCTTGGGCAGGTCCATGGTCGCAGTCGCGTCCCCTTTCCCCAGGTCGGCCTCAATCTGGTCACCAGCAACCCGTACTTCACAGAAACCATTGAGACCCACCAGGGTCGCGTCCGGCAGCGCCTTCATCCCGGCCGGAGCACCCGGCTCCGGAGGCGCCTGCAGGGAGGAGTCCGGTCGTCGGAACCAGAATGCAATGGTGAGATCCTTGATTTCAGGAAGAGGCTTGGCGGGGGAAAGCATGGCCTCGCTGCCATTCTCCTTCACCAGGCGGCAGGCCAGCCCGATCCGCCCGACCATCCCGGGGCTTCCGCTGGTGGCATCAAGATCCCGTTCTCCGCCCGAGAGATCACGCACCCGGAACTCGGTGGATTCCTCGTCGAAGGGGGCGTAGAAGATGAGGCCGCTGGTGAGAGGCGTGAGCGAGGCCACGTTGGCGGGCTCCGGCGGAATGGGCGCCCGGCCTTTCGGCAGGACGGGCTTCGGCGCGGGTTCCGGTTCCACCGGGCCAGGCTCCGGGGAAGGCTCCGGACCGGGATCAGGCCGGGAGGTGGGCGGATCGTCGACTATGGCAACCTCACCACTACCGGACGGGTCATCCGTTTCAACCTCGGGTTGGGGATCGGCGGGCTCCCCCGGGTCACCTGCCAGTTCAGGAGCGGAATCAGGCTGCTCTTCGACAGGATCGGGGACCGGGGGATCCGGCACGGGAACGGGAAGCGGTGGGTCCGCAGGCACGGTGGGAGGATTCAGACCCTTGTTGTCGCTGGCGGCCAGCGCTCTCCCATCTTCCCGTATCTTGTAGAACACGAAGACGCCAATGGCAGCCCCCATCACGATGATCACGACCAGGGCCAACCAGGCCACCACGCCACTACTACGCCGGACAGGTTCCGGCGGCGGGGCCATGGCTGCAGGAACAATGGGAGCTGCTACCGGAGCGACGGAGGCAACCATGTCTCCCCGGAGGGCAGCTGCTGGAACAGCAATCGGAAGCTGGACTACGGGAAAGCCGTCCTCAACCCGCTCCAGGCACCATGGCCGGAGGGCCAGGCCCGCGGCCAGAAAATCGGACCGACAGGCATGGGCGTTGAAAGGCACGCGTCGAAAGAACACCTCCTGAGTCCTGTTGTCATAGATCAGGTAGGAGGCGGAGACATCCCTGGCACTCACCGGCTCCCCCACCGAGCCCACCTTGACCAGGAACCGGCAATCCTCGGAGAGCACCCCATCCTCGGCAGGCATCTCCTCGATCCTCTCACCTTCGCGGAGACAGAATATGCCCGGCTCGCCTGCATGCCCGAGGAAGGTGACCCGGTGTTCCGTTGCCGCGAAGTTCTCCCGGGCCGCTTCCTGGTCCGGCACTCCGCGATACCGGCCCGGCTGCACACACTCACCATGGACGAAAAGGACTCCTCCGGTTTCCAGGGCCAGCGGACGACCGGCCAGATAGGCGAGCGACTCCCGGTCGAGATGAGCGCGGGTCCATTCAATGGCCTGGCGCGTGGCTTCGTCAAAAAGCGAAACGTCAATCATCCCGGCCACCGCCGCATCGAAGTCCCCCAGGACGATGTTTCCGGTCCGGCCGCGGAGGCCACACAGGATTTCCGGCGTCCCCGGTCCGTAACCCGCCACATCACCCAGGCAGATCGGCATATCGATCTCCAGGCGGTCGAGATCCTCCAAAAGGGCCTCCCACGCCTGGCGGTTACCGTAGATATCTGAGAAGATCGCGTAACGCATCGGAATCAGCCAGCCTCCGGGGAGTATTCTCAGTTACCCGGGGCTATCCTGCAATTTCCGATTCAAATTACTCCCTGGTAAAATCCGCTACCCTGAGAACCAGATAAGGCCTCAGAATGAAGAGAATCACGGCCAGCTTGTACTGTATAACAAGGTGTAGTGGATTTCATCAAAGCGCTCTACAGAAATCCTGAACCACTGCGTGTGCACCTTGAGTATGAAGTTGTGCGCAAAGACAAATACCAGAAACCACCACAGCATTACCGCCATGTTGATGATCACACACCACCCCAGAAGGGTGCGAAGATTTTAGATCGTTATCGGCATGATCTCACCCTGCCCTTCCTGCCATGATCTTCGGACATTCAGAATTGGGCAGGCCTCCAACCAAAGGGAGCGCTGCCAAAATTGATCGTGCAATCTTGTTCGTCATGGGTCTCATCCGGGGTCACTGCGGATTGCCGAACTGATCTCCTCAGATTTTTTGCGTCAACCCGGATTTCCTACTGTCGGAAAAAGTCAACCCAGCTCAGATCGATTTTCTTTGCTCCGGTTTTCAACGCCATTTGCGGTACTTCGGCCTCATAGTAACCGGCAATGCGCTCCTGGGAATCAGGACCGGTAAACTTTAACAGATAACGACCCTTGAGCGGGTTTCCTTCTGCATCAAGCATCCGGATTTGGAGACGATCTTTGCGAGACGGAAAATTCTCACCATGGTATGCCCCGGAAAACGTCTTGCCTCCGACCGTGACCTCAAACCCCTCCAGGCCGGCCAGGTGAATACGGATCAGGACTTTTTCAGGCCATTGCCCTTCGATCAGACTTATCGTTCCCCCGCCAATGCCGGACTGTTCAGCCACATCAAAGACGACCGAACCCTTGTCCAGGGTTGACTTGATCCGCCTGGCCCCATCGCGTGATCCCTTCTTCCTGTAATCCAGTTTGAATTTTGGCTCTGAAATCTTGGCGGCTTTTTTCTTTCCAGGATTTTTCGGCTCAATCTCATTCATCAACTGCTTGAGTTGGGCAACAATCTTGGGGTGCTTGGCTGCAAGATTGATTCGTTCGCCCAGATCGGCTTCCAGATCAAATAGTTCATCGACCTTCTTGCGACTATCATCAATCGCATACCCGTGAAAGTGTGCATCGGCCTTGAGATACTTCCATTTGCCCTTTCGCACACCAGCTTTGTTGAAGTAGAAAAACTCGCGCCCGGTTTCACGTTTCCCCAGGATCAGATCAGTCTGGTCCATCCCATCAATGCGCCGATCCTCGGGCACTTCAAACCCGCACAGGTTCCCAAAGGTGGGCATGAAATCGATGGTGGCAAAGATCGCATCGTTCACCCGACCCACCGGCACCTTGCCCGGCCAGCGCACGATACAGGGCAGGCGGTAACCGGCCTCATAAGGTGAACCCTTGCCATTACGCAACGGACCCGCTTCCCCCCAGAAGATGGAGTCCACCGGGTGGCCCTTCTTGCGTTTGGTATACTTGTCCTGATTCCACGGGCCATTGTCACTGGTGTAGATCACCAATGTATCCTTGGACAATTTCAATTCATCCAGGGTATCGAGCAGGCGACCGGTTTCATAATCAAATTCCTCGACTACATCACCATACAACCCACCCTTGGATTTGCCGCGAAATTTTGGAGAGGCATCGATGATGGTATGCATCATGGTATGGGCCACGTAGAGGATGAAGGGCTTTTTCTTGTCGCGTTTGTTCTGCAAAAAATCGATGGCCTTATCGGTATAGAGGCGGGTGAGGCTACCCATATCGCGGGTATTACCCGCCTTTTCATTATTCTCATGAAAAGTAACTCCCCCTCCGTCATTGGCGCCAAGGGTTCCAAAATAATAATCAAAGCCCTGGGCATTGGGCATGCGCGG
>MDTC01130170.1_pt1 | contig 16915 bp, 13 predicted proteins | sample 811181 | NCBI WGS metagenome assembly MDTC01 (sample SAMN05326644, study PRJNA326480) | marine metagenome | isolation source: seawater | place: Pacific Ocean: North | collected 2011 | reverse complement strand
GAGCTCGCATTGCCGCCGGCGATGAGGTGCAGCGCGGGTCCGGTCCCCTGACCGCCGCGCACCAGCACCTCGCGGGTGCGGGCGACGAGGGGGCGGGCGGGCTGCTCGCCGGTCAGCTCATCGCGCAGGAGCGTCAGGTCCACGCGGGCGGTCTCCCGGTCGGGCGCCTCGTCGGCGAGGTCGTCCACGAGGCGACAGAACGCGTAGACCACCGCCGCGTCGTCCAGCTGGGCGCGCGGCAGGAACGCCCCCGCCCACCGGAACGAGCGCGCGTGGGTCGACAGGACCTCGCGGCTGTCCTGCACCAGATCGACTGGCTGTGCGGGCAGGGTGGCGTTCACGCGCTCTTCCTCACCTTGCCCGGCAGGGGCAGCGGGTGCTCGGCCGGGCCGACCAGGTTGTCGAGCACGGCGGCGGTGCCGAGCACGCCAGGCATGCCTGCGCCGGGGTGGACCGAGGCGCCGACGAAGTAGAGCCCGCGGACGTCGGGGGACTTGTTGTGGTAGCGGAACCAGGCCGACTGCGTGAGGATCGGCTCGATGCCGAACGCGGCGCCGTCCTGGCTGCGCAGCTTGCCCTCGAAGTACCGCGGATCGACGTGGAAGCTGAACTTCAGCTTGTCCTTGATCCCGGGCAGCTCACCCTGGTCCAGGGCGTCGAGGATCGACTGCCAGTAGGGCTCCGCCGCCTGGTCCCAGTCGATCCCAGACTTCTGGTTGGGCACCGGAGACAGCACGTAGAAGCCGTCCTTTCCTTCGGGCGCCAGGCTGGTGTCCGTCCAGTTCGGACGGTGCAGGTACAGGCTGAAGTCGTCGGACAGGGTCTTGTTGTGGAAGATGTCCTTGAGCAGGCCGCGGTAGCGCGGCCCCATGATGATCGTGTGGTGCCGGGTCTCGGGCCACACGTCATCCGCGGCGAAGTAGGCGACGAACAGGCTCATCGACTGCCGGCGGCGCGCCACCCGGCGGTCGGTGTTGGTCCGGCGGTGGGACGCGTCGATCATCTTCGTGTAGACCACGCTGGGATCGGCGTTGGACACGACGATGTCGCAGGGGATGCGCTTGCCACCCTCGAGCACGACAGCACTGGTCTGCCCGTGGTCCACCTCGATGCGGTCGACCGGGCTGTTCAGGTGCACCTCGACGCCGATGTCGTCGAGCAGCTGCCCGAGTGCCTTGACCATGGCGTTGGTGCCGCCCTTGGGGAACCAGACGCCCCACTTGCGCTCCAGCCAGTGGATCAGCAGGTAGATGCTGGACACATCGAAGGGGTTGCCGCCGATGAGCAGCGGCTGGAAGGTGAACACCTGGCGCAGGCGCTCGTCCTTCACGTAGTGGCTGACCATGCTGTAGACGGAGCGGTAGCTGCCCAGCCGCATCATGTCGGGCACGGCCTTGAGCATGGTCGAGAACTTGTGGAACGGCACGTCGACCAGCTGGTCGTAGCCGACCTCGAAGATGTCCTTCGACTTCTGCGCCAGGCGCTTGTAGCCGTCGACGTCCTGGGGAGACATCGCCCGGATCTGGTCCAGGATCCGGTCCTCCTCGCCGACGTAGTCGAAGTGCGAGCCGTCCTGGAACTTCACCCGATAGAACGGGTCGACCGGGATCATCTCGTAGTAGTCGGCCGGATCCCGGCCAGCCATCTCGAAGAGCTCGGCGAAGAGGTGGGGGGCGGTGACCACGGTGGGCCCGGCGTCGAAGAGGAAGCCTTCGCGCTCGAAGACGCTGGCGCGCCCGCCCAGCTGCTCGTTCGCCTCGAGCAGGATGGTCCGGTAGCCCTTGCAGCGCATGCGGACGGCGGCGGCGAGTCCGCCGAAGCCGGAGCCGATGACGACGACGGTCTGCGGGGTGCTCATCAGAGGTTCTCCTGGGCGCCGGCCAGGGTGGGGCGCGGCGCGGTGTGGGCGATGGGAGCGATGGCCTTGGCGACGAGCGCCATGGCGACGGAGTGCAGGCGGCGCTCGCGGCGCAGCGCGGGCCACGCCTCGACCTCCTGCTCGATGGCAGCCATGCGGCCCCAGACGGCGGCGAGTGCGCCCCCGTCACGGAAGCGGGCGATGGCGGTGTCGACGTCCTCGGGGCGGGTGTCGGTCCGCGGGGCGCGGAGCACGGACAGGAGCCACGAGCGGTCGTTGGGGTGCAGGCGCAGGTGCTCGCTGACCAGCGCCGAGACCTTTCCCTCGTACAGGTCGGAGCCGATGACATCGCGGCCCTTGTCCCCGTACAGGTCCAGCACGTCGTCCTGGATCTGGAAGAGCACGCCGATGCGGCTGAAGGGCTCGGCGAGGGCGCGGGCCTCGGCCGGGGTGCGGCCGGAGAGGATGGCGGCGCCCTCGACCGGCAGGCCGAACAGGGCCGCGGTCTTGCCCTCGGTGGCCGACGCGTACGCCTTCCAGTCGAGGCGCTCGTGGATGAGCAGGTCCAGCTCCGACGCCTGGCCGCGCACGATGTTCTCGGCGTTGCGAGCCAGGATCCGGGTGAGGCGCCACTTCACGCCGTCGTCGACGAAGAGGTGGTCGAGCACGGAGTAGGGCAGCATCAGCATCAGGTCGCCGGCGTTGATCGCCTGGGCGAGGCCGTGGCGCACCCACACCGCGGTGCGGCCGCGGCGGACGCGGTCGCCGTCCTGCACGTCATCGTGGAGCAGGGTGGCGTTGTGCAGCAGCTCGCAGCTGGCGGCCCAGGGGATGGCCGCGGCGCGGTTGCCGCCCAGCCCCTCGGTGGCGCCCAGGGCGAGCCGGGCGCGCAGGCGCTTGCCACCGGTCGCGAGGTGCTCGCTGGTGATGACGCTCATGCGATCGAAGGTGTCCGCGGCGCACACGCGCACCATCAGGCCCTCGACGGCGTCGAGGCCGTGATCACTCCAGATCCCGCGGGGGACCGCCGGGCGGACCGGCTCGCTGATCGCCGTAGCGACGGGCTGGGCGTATCCGGACACCTTGTTCACGAAGCACCTCCAGACTGGGGTGTGATGGCGCCGAGCAGCAGGGCCGGACCGCGCCCGAGGGCGTGGAGCGCGACGGCTGTGCGCGGGGCGTTGGGGAGGGCGGCGAAGACGCGACGCATCGCGCCCGCCACCTCGAGAGGTGAGGAAGTGGCGTCCAGGTAGGCGCGCCACGAAGGCTCTGGAATCGAGAAGAATGCGGCGAAGAAGGCCTGGATCTGCTCGGAGTCGAAGTCGAGCAGCAGGCCGAGGCCCAGGTCGTGGAGCGCCCGGGTGCGGCGCTCGGCGGTGGGCCAGATGGCGCGCCAGGCCTGGAAGGCGGCGTGGTCGGGGGACTCGTCCAGCCCGGCGACCAGGGCGTCGGCGACCGCCGGGGCGGCGCGCAGGGCCCGGGTCAGCTGGTAGCCGGTGGCGGGATGCACCCAGCCGGCCGCGGCGCCGACCGCGAGGGTGCGACCGCGGGCGGGGGGCGCCACGTCCATGGGAATGAGGCAGCGCTCGGTGTCGAGCACCTCGTGCACGTGCACGCCCAGGTGGTCGAGGCGCCGGTCGAGGCGCGCGGCGAGGCGGTCGAGCGGCACGGCAGGTGCCGCGGCGAGGCTGGTCTCCTCGACGAAGACGTGCTCCGCGTCGACGGGCAGGGCGTACAGGAAGCTGGGCGGACCGGCGGCCTCGGCGGGGTCGAGGTGGGCGGTCGAGAAGTCCATCAGCGCGGCTTCGCCAGGCGCGAAGGGGTGATCCGCCCGCACCAGGCGACCCAGGGCAGCCTGGAACACCCGGGGTGCGCGGGGCGTGGCGACCAGTCCGCCGCGGCCGGTGGCGTCGACGACCGCGCGGCTGCGGATCCGGCGGCCGTCGGCGAGGCGGAGCAGGCTGCCGTTCGGGTCGTGCTGGACGTCGACCGCGCGTCCGGCGATCAGGGCCGGCCCGACGCGGTCGCGCAGGCTCTGCTGGAGCGCGCCGCGATCGACGACCGTGTAGGCGCCGGGCAGCACCTGGCGACCCTGGCCCACATCGACCCAGGTGCGGGGGAATCGGCGTTCGACCGGGATGTCGAGGTCGCGAAGGTCGTGCTCCCAGGCGCCGTAGCGGTTGGTCCACGGGGCGTCGGGCTCCGGGTCCACGACGATCACCCGCACGCCGCGATCCGCGAGCGCGGCCGCCAGCGCGAGTCCGGCAGGACCGGCTCCAGCGATGGTGATGTCGGTGACAGAGGGCGACACATGAGCCTCGACACAAGGTGTGCAGAAGGTATACAAAGCGTATACGGATCCTGCAAACCTTTTGAACACCCTCGGTCACTTCGTCGGGGATTCTGTCGGGGAGATCACAGCATGCTCGGGCTCGCAGACTCCCAGGCTCCACTCGACCGGACGCTGCTCGACGCTCCCGGTGGGTTCGCCTGGTGGTACATGGACCTGTTGGACGAATCCGGCAGCGGCTGCGTGCTGATCTGGTCGTTCGGACTACCGTTCCTGCCCGGTCGCGAGGGTGCCGCGCGGACGGGCCGGCCCAGGACCGCCCGTCAGGATCCGAGCCTGAACATCGCGGTCTACCAGGGTGGGCGACCGATCCTCTACCTGCTCCAGCAGTCCGACGAGTCCGCTGCTGACTGGGCAGGCGCCGAGGGCATGCGCATCGGTCGCAGCACGCTGGAGACAAGCTGTGCACAAGGTGTACGCCGCCTGCGTGCGAGGCTCGATGTGGACCTGCCCGATGGCCGGTCGCTGACCGGGGAGCTGCGACTCGAGGGTTCGGCTTGCGTCCTGCCCGATGGGCTGCCCCACGATCCGCGTCACCAGTGGAGCCCGCTGTGCACCGCCGCCCCCGGGGAGCTGGAGCTGCAGGTCGACGGGCGCCCGCTCATCGCCGTGCGTGGCCGGGGCTACCACGACCGCAACGGCTCGACCGAGCCCCTGCACGCGCTGGGGATCCGCCACTGGCTGTGGGGCCGGGCGCCGGTCGGGAACGGCGAGCGCATCTGGTACCTGCTGTGGCCCGAGCGCGGCGAGCCGGTCGCCTACGGACTCGAGGTCGACCCGTCCGGCGCAGTGCGGCTGCTGGACGGACTGGAGGTCCGCCGAAGTGGAGCCCGGCTGGGGATCTTCGGCATGCCCTGGGCTCGTCGGGTCGCCTTGTCCCACGAGGGCCGACCCTGGCTGCACATCGACCACGTCGACCTGGTCGACAACGGCTTCTTCTACCAGCGCTGGCTGCCTCGGGTCACGGCGCCGGATGGGTCGGTCAGCCGCGGGGTGGCCGAGGCGGTGCGTCCGGGCCGGGTCGACCGGGCCTGGAACCGCTGGCTGGTACGCATGGCCGTGCACCAGACCCACCGGCCGAACTCGCCCTTCCTGCCCTTGTTCGCCGGAGTCCGCGGCCGTCCGGCCCTGCCTGCCCCCGCCGAGGTGACCGCATGATCACGGCCCTGCTCGCGCTCGCCTGGACCGCCGCCGGCCTCGCGGCCCTCGCCGCGCTGATGACGGCGTTCAACCTGCTCACCTGGCCCCGTGGCCGCCAACAGGTGCGCCATCCGGGCCGGGTGAGCGTGCTGGTGCCCGCCCGCAACGAGGAGGCGAGCATCGGGGCCTGCGTGGACGCCCTGCTCGCCCAGGAGCACCCGCTGCACGAGGTCCTCGTGCTCGACGACGGCTCCACCGATCGTACCGCCGAGATCCTCGCCGCCCGCGCCTCCGACCCCCGCCTGCGCGTGCTGACGGGCGACGGCCTGCCCGACGGCTGGGTCGGCAAGCCCCACGCCTGCCACGTGCTCGGCCACGAGGCGACCGGCGACCTGCTGCTCTTCGTCGATGCCGACGTGACCCTCGATTCCGCGGCGGTCGGACGCATCGCGGCCCTGCTCGATCGCCACCGCGCCGACCTGCTCACCGCCGTACCCGGTCAGGTGACCGGCTCGTGGATGGAGCACCTGATCCTGCCCCTGCTCCACCTCACCTACACCGCGTGGCTGCCCCTCGTGCTGATCCATCTCACGCAGGATCCGAGGTTCCTCGCGGCAAACGGGCAGATCCTCGCCGTGCGGGCCGACGCCTACCGCGCCATCGGCGGCTTCGAGGCGGTCAAGAACGAGGTCGTCGACGACATGGCCTTCTGCGGCGCCGCCAAGCGGGCGGGCAAGCGTGTGCTCTTCGCCGACGGCAGCACCCTGGCGCGCTGCCGCATGTACGCCTCGCCGGGCGAGGTCTGGCGCGGGTTCTCCAAGAATCTCTACGAGGGGCTGGGCGAGTCCCCGCTGCGCCTGCTCGCGGTGGGTTCGGTCTACTTCCTGGCGTTCATCGCACCCTTCCTGCTGCTGCCCCTCGCGCTTGCCGTCCCGCTGCTCGCGGTGCCCGCCCTCGTCGGGGTCGGACTGAACGTCGTCACGCGGGTCGCGCTCGCGGTGCGCTTCGGTCATCACCCCCTCGGGGTGCTGGGACATCCCATCGCCGTGGTGCTGCTCCTGGGGATCGCCCTCAACTCCTGGCGCTGGGCCCGGCGTGGCCAGATCGAGTGGGCGGGGCGCACCTACGCGGCCCGCTCGGCGAGGGGGGCATGATGAGCGACGCGGTCGTCATCGGGGCTGGTCTGGGTGGACTCGCCGCGGCGATCACCCTGGCCGGGCGCGGCGTCGGCGTCACCCTGGTCGAGGCGGCGGATGGTCCGGGGGGCAAGGCCGGCGAGGCCTGCGTCGACGGCGTGTGCTTCGACACCGGCCCCAGCGTGCTCACCCTGCCCAGCCTGTTCCGCGACCTGCTCGCCGATGCCGGTCTCGACCTGGACGCGATCGTTACGCTGACCCGCCCCGACCCGGCCTTCCGCTACCTGTGGCCGGACGGCACCGAGCTGCTCGTGCACCAGGAGCTCGCCGCCACCGAGGCCAGCGTGCGCGACAGCCTGGGCGGGGGCGCTGCTGCCGAGTTTGCCGCGTTCATGGCCTACTCCAAGCGGATCTGGGATGCGGCCGCGCCCTACTTCGTGCTCGCCGCAGCTCCCTCGGTCCGGGGCATGGCCAGCCTCGGCCTGGGAGGGATCGCCGCCCTCCGCGACATCGACGCCTTCCGGACCATGCAGGGGGCCCTCGAGGCGCGGGTCCGCTCGCCGTACCTGCGCGATGTGTTCGCCAGGTTCGCGACCTACAACGGCAGCGATCCGCGCAAGGCGCCCGCGACCCTGCACTGCATCGCCCACGTCGAGATGGGGCTGGGCTCCTTCGGGGTGAAGGGCGGCATCCACCGCCTGCCCGAGGCGCTGGCCCAGGCGGCCCGTGAGCTGGGCGTCCAGGTACGCTACGGCGCGCCGGTCGAGGCGATCGAGCTGGCTGGCGGGCAGGTCCGCGCGGTGCGCCTGCGCGGGGGCGAGCGACTTCCGACCCAGCGGGTGGTCGCCAACCCCGACGTCGCTCACACGGTCCTCGACCTGCTCCCCGAGGGATCGCGCAGCGGGGTGCGCGCCGATGGACCCCGCAGCACGTCGGGCTACACCGCGGTCTTTCGCGCTCGGCGCCGAGCGGGCCCTCGCTTCGCCCACACGGCCCTCTTCCCGGCCACCTATGCCCACGAGTTCCGCGACCTCTTCGACCGGGGGCTCCCTCCGGAACAACCGACGGTCTACCTCTGTGATCAGGCGGTGGCGCACGGTCGTGAGGGCTGGAAGACGGGCGATCCACTCTTCGCCATGGCCAACGCCCCCGCCGAGCCCGCAGACGGGCAAGCCAGCGCGGCGGTGATGGGGCTGCTCGCCGGCACCCTGCGGGAGCGGCTGCTCCAGGCCGGGCTGATCGCCGCGGGGGATCCCGTGGTCTGGGAGCGCACCCCCCGCGGCCTCGCCGAGCGCTTCCCCCGGAGCCGAGGCAGCCTGTACGGCGCCGCGTCCAACTCGATGTTCTCGGCCTTCCAGCGCCCGCCCAACAGGCTGCGTCGCCCCGAGGGCCTCTATCTCGCGGGCGGCTCTGCCCACCCCGGCGGCGGCATGCCCTTGTGCCTGCAGTCGGGAAGGCTGGCGGCTGATGCGGTGCTGCAGGATCTGGGAGGTGCGCGATGATCGTGCTGTGGCTGACCGTGCTGGGGCTCGCCGCCGATCCCCCGTCTGCGAGCGCGCCTGGCGAGGGCGCCTACGCGATGGTCGTAGACGTCGCGAGCCGCTCGAAGGTGCCGGTGGCGGGCACGGCGGAGGTGACGACGCGATCGCTGGTGCGGATCGACCTGGTGAAGGGCGCGTCCGGATGGGAGCAGCGCCAGCGGGTCTGTGCGGTGGAGATCGTCAGCGACACCCGCGCCGAGACGGTGCTTCCCCCCGCCTTCGTGCGCGCGCTGCCCATCCAGCGCTACCCGGTGCAGCTGTCGCAGGATGGCGGATCCTGGAGCTACTACGCCGATCCTGGGCCGAACTTCGTGGGCTTCGATCCCAAGGTCACCGGCGGTTCGGTGCCCGCCAAGCGGGACGCGCCGGGGGTGCTCGACCACGAGGGCGACGGCTACCCGGGAGCGACCGTGCTCCTCGACGTTCCCGTCCTCGGCGACATCCGCATCTACGTCGCCCAGAAGAGCTGGTCCCGCTACCGCGGCCAGGTCCAGCCCGACGGCGCCATCGCTGGTCAGGTCGAGGTGGTCGAGACGGTGCAGGAGACGCTGGGGGCCTCGGTGTCGCTCTTCGCCGCGAGTCCCACCATCGAGCCCGTGCCTGCCCGGAGCCGCTTCCGCATGGAGCCCGTGCCCGCCGCCGAGACCTGCGCCACCCTCGCCGCGCGCTGGCAGGGTGGGTTTTCGATCGATTGATCGGTGGACGACGGGGCCTCTCGCGGACTTCGTGCTCACATCCCGGACCCGTGGGCCGAAAGGAACTGGGAGACCCTTTCGGATGCGGCAGGAGGTCCCGGTGGCACAGGCAGCACGGTCCAAGCAGGACGACGACACGGCGTCGAACATGAGCGACAAGGTCCTCGAGATGGTGGACAACATGCCGCTCAACGTCATGATGACGGATCTGGACTTCACGATCACCTGGATGAACCGAGCCTCTCGCGAGACCCTGCGCAAGCTCCAGGACTACCTGCCGGTCGCCGTCGACGACCTCATCGGGACCAACATCGACGTCTTCCACAAGCGGCCGATGCACCAGCGTCGCCTGCTCGCCAACCCGGACAACCTGCCCCACAAGGCGCGGATCCAGGTGGGCCCGGAGACCCTGCAGCTCGACGCCAGCGCCATCTTCGTGAAGGGCGAGTACGTGGGCCCGATGGTCAGCTGGAGCATCATCACCGAGCAGCTCGAGACCGAGGCCCAGAAGCGCGCCCTGCAGAAGGGCCAGGAGAACTCCGCCCGGGAGCTGCGCGAGAAGGTCGACGAGCTGCTGAACGCCGTCAAGGCGGCGACCGCCGGCGATCTCACCGCCGAGATCGGAGTTCAGGGTGACGACGCCATCGGGATGATGGGCGAGGGCCTGCGCCAGTTCCTCCACGAGCTGCGCGGGTCGGTCGAGAGCATCCGCGACACGTCCGCCCAGCTGGCCAGCGCGTCCGAGGAGCTCTCGGCCACCGCCGGCGTGCTCGGCGACTCGGTGTCCCAGACCGCCGACGAGGTGAAGATGCTGTCCGCGGCGACCGAGGAGGTCGATGGCAACGTGCAGGCCGTCGCGTCCGCCGCCGAGGAGATGAGCGCGTCGATCTCGGAGATCGCCCGCAACGCGTCGCAGGCCAGCGAGGTCGCCCAGGACGCCGTGCGCATGGCCAAGGAGACCGACCACACCGTCTCCAGCCTCGGCGCGTCCAGCCAGGAGATCACGGAAGTCCTGCGGGTCATCACCTCCATCGCCCAGCAGACCAACCTGCTTGCCCTGAACGCCACCATCGAGGCGGCGCGCGCGGGCGAGGCGGGCAAGGGCTTCGCGGTCGTCGCCGGCGAGGTCAAGGAGCTGGCCAAGGAGACCGCGCGGGCGACCGAGGACATCCGCAAGCGCATCGACGCCATCCAGGCCGACACCGAGAAGTCGGTGGAGGCGATCCGCGACATCGGCGGGATCATCCGGAAGATCTCGGAGATCCAGGACAACATCGCGAGCGCGGTCGAGGAGCAGTCCGCGGTCACTCACGAGATCAGCCGCAACGCCGGCACCGCCGCCGCAGGTACGACCGAGATGAAGGCCTCCACCGCCCGGGTCGCCGAGGCCGCCGACCTCGCGCGCCAGGCGGTCCGCGAGGCGAGCGTGGCGACCCAGGAGCTGTCGTCGATGGCGGTGGCGCTGGACGGTCAGGTGCAGCGCTTCAAGACCTGAGGCGGGGGCTGTCGAGGAGCCGCTGCGATCGCAGGATCGCGGCGGCTCTTGTCGTCTTGGCAGGTGTGGATCTCGGAGCGGAGCGGCGGTTTGGGGGGAGGGGAGGGGCGGTCCCCAGTCTCCAGTCTCCAGTCTCCAGTCCTACGGCAACACAGTTCGTTCGTGCATCGTGGTGCACGCGGCCCGGAATCCAGCGTCGAGCACCCATGCGCGCAGCCCACCGGCGAGCCGAAGGGCACCGTCCCCGCGCGCCGGGGCTCGGCGCCGCTGGGACTGGGGACTGGAGACTGGGGACTGGAGACCGCCCCGCCTCTCCCTCGTTCGAAGCGACGGTCTCCCCCGCTCGCCCCAAGCCCAGCCACTCCCTTGCCACAAGCCACGGGTTCCCCACACGCCGCTACTCTCCGAACCTCTCCAGCCACCCGCCGAGCCTCAGCTTCCGCTTCGTCGACTGGCTCGTCATGTAGCGGATCTTCCCGTAGATCGGGCGCTCCGGGCCCCAGGCGCGGTCGTAGCGACCCAGCACCCAGCAGATCCCGCCGTACGAGTTGGGATCGCGGCCGTCCAGGGCGTAGCGGTTGTTCAGCTCGACCAGCCAGTCGAAGCACTGCTCCGGGCTCTCTGTCCACGCCAGCACACGCTTGCCCCAGAGCATGCGCACGTAGTTGTGGATGATCCCCTCCTCGAGCAGCTGGCGCTGGGCGGCGTTCCAGATCTCGTCGTCGGTCTCGGCGCGGGCGAGCTCGTCCAGGGTGTAGAGGTGCTCGCGCTCGTCGTCGCGGTGCTCGTCGAGGGTCTTCTGGGCCCAGTCGGGCAGGCCCTCGTAGCGGGCGTGGTCGCCCGGCTCGAGGAAGGCGGTCTGGAACGACAGCTCGCGCCAGGTGATCACCTCCTCCAGGAAGGCCTCCGCACCGGCCGAGAGACCCCAGGCACCCTCCTGTTTGGCGAAGCGATCCGGGTTCATTCGCTCCGGCTTGAAGCCCTCGGCGTCCAGGATGGCCCACGCGACCTGGGCGCCGCCGACGTGGCCGAAGTGGAGCCAGGGGGACAGGCCGCTGGCCACGTCTTCGTCGGGGTGGTTGCGCTCGGTGTAGCGATCGAGGCGCTGGTCGAGGAAGCGCTCCAGGCGACGGGTGGCCTCGGTCGGTCCGCCGGGGCGGGAGGAGACCACGCCGACGTCGTGATCGATGGGCAGGTCCGCCAGGCCTCCGTCCAGCAGGGCGTCCGGGTCCGCCGCGGGCCAGCGCGTCGTGATGTCGGAGATGTCCGCGTCGAACGCCGGGAGATCGGCTCCATCCAGCGGGTCGGGCCGCGGGGGGACGGGGGGCGCCTTGCAAAAGCGCTTGTGCACCGCGCGGCGGTAGTCGTAGGCGCGGACGTAGCCCTTGTCGAAGGCACGCATGGGCAGCACGCCCGCGCCGTCGACGGCCTCGAGGCGGGTGTCGAGGACGCTTGCCGCCCGGGCGAGCAGGTCGGGGAAGCGGTAGGCGGGCCGCTCGTCGGTGACCACGACGCAGGCGCGCTCGGCGAGGGCGGCGAGCAGGCCCTGGCCCGCGCCCGCCTCGGGCTCGACGTAGGGGTGGTAGTGCACCGGGGTGGCGGCGAAGTGGTCGCGGTTGTCGCGCATGCCGGCGATGACGAAGGCGTGGAAGCGATCGCTCGCCCAGCGGTAGGTGCAGTCGAGGGGCTCGAGCACCAGCAGGGGCACGCCCCAGGCGCAGGCGTGGTGCACGGCGTGCTGCAGGCCGAAGCTGTGGGTGGGGCGGCGCTCGGCGATCATCCAGTACAGGACGAACTCGCCGTCCTCACGGACCGGGGCGTCGACGAGCACGGACAGGCGGGAGTCGGGGGCGGGTGTCATGGGTGGCGGCTAGCGCGCGGGGAGCGGCGAGCCGGCGAGGAGTGGGGCTGTGGTGAGGTCGGCGACGGGACCGCCTACTACAGCTCCCCCTGCCACAGGTCCGCGTACAGCTCCGCGTCCGTCAGGCGCTCCCGGTGCTCGTCCGCGTCGGAGCCGTAGTGCATGCGGATCCGCCAACGAGCGGCACTCTCGGGCAAGGCCACCGCGCGGGGCTCGCCCGGCTGCAGGCTGGTGTCGGCGACCTCGTGCTTGGACCAGGCGAGGGTGAGCGGGTCCTGTACCTCCTCGAACGTGCGGCCGATGCGGTGCACGGTGGACCAGCGGCCGTCGACCCGGGCGTCCACGGTGAGGTTGCGGAACAGATCGCCGGTGGGCAGGGCGTGGCCGACGCCGGTGCTCGTCAGGGTGAGGGTGCGGCCGTCCCGGGTGACCGCCACGGCGCCGCGGACGAAGTCGAGGTCGTAGGCGCCGCGGAAGGCGTGGTCGCCAGCGGGCATGTGACAGTCGACGCAGCGCTCGGTGCCGCCCGCGGCCCTCCACGCCCGCCACTCGGACGTCGTGCCCTGCATGATCTCGTCGGTGAGGATCCAGCTGCCGCCCTCGAAGATGGGCATGTGGAAGTCGTGGCAGCCCTCGCACAGGCTGCCGTCGGACAGCGCTGGAGTGGCGGTGATCCCATGGGGCGCCCACTCGGCAGTGTCGGCGTTCGTGGCCAGGATCTGGCCGTCGCGCACATGGCAGGCGACGCAGTTGACGCCCTCGGCGGCGAGCGGCTCGGGCAGGCGGGGGCGGGGCTGCAGGCCGCGACTGGGGTCACGGGCGACGTAGTGGCGCAGGTTGGCGAGCACCTCGGCGGACTGCTCGGGCAGGGGTGCGTGGCAGTGCACGCAGAAGGGCGAGGGCTCGTCGACCAGGCCGGACTGGTAGATGGGGTTGTCGTGGGCGGCGCGGTGGCGGCTGTGCTGCCAGCGCTCGGCCTGATCCTCGTGGCACCCGATGCAGTCAGCCCCAGACGCCTCCCGGCCGGTGCGCACGGGGGTCAGACCCTCGGAGAAGCCCCAATCGAAGGGCGTATCCGCGAGGGCCGGTGCGGTGAGGAGGGCGAGGGCGAGCAGGCGGAGGATCACGTCCGGGACCACACCGTCTGCGTGGCGGTGGTGACCTTCTCACGCTCCTCGTTCGACCAGTCGGTCTGCCGACTCAGCCGGGTCTCGGTGGCGCGGACGAGCCGACCGCTGGGATCCCGCTCGACGACGAGGCGGCGCTCGACGGTGTCCTTGGTCCAGGGGTGCGCCCACCGCACGTAGAGCTCGCTGGGGTCGCCGTCGCGGAAGGTGACCAGGAACTCGGTGTCGGTGACCGAGGTGCCGCGGCCGCGGACGGCGCGCTGGACGGTGAACGCGGCCGCCAGGGGTCGGTCGTTGTCGTCGAAGCGCGCCTTGTACGTCGATCGTGTGAGGGTGATGCTCCCGCCCAGCGCGTCGATGGGACCGGTGAGTCGGGTCGCGACGCCGGACTGGATCTCCCTGGGCTCGACGCCGACCCAGTCCTCGTCGAGGCCCTCCATGACCACCAGCAGGTCCTCGCTGACCAGGGTGAGGGCGGGGTCGGGGTGGGTGGGGCCCATGTGCCACGTCTCCTGGGCCAGGAGCTGGTCGAGCTGGCGCCGGAAGGGCTCGAGCGCGCGAACGGTCTGGTCGAAGTCGAGCGCGCGCTCGGACGTGATGCGCATGGCGCGCGGGTCGACCCGGTCGTGGCGGGGAGCGGGTTCGACGTCTCCGGGGAGCTCGCCGACCTGCTGCGCCCGGGCGACCCGAGGGGCGGCGGCCTCGGCGAGGACGACCTCGTCCCCGGCGAGCGCCAGGGTGCAGAGGAGGAAGAGCAGGATCGACATGGGACCTCCGGGACAGCGGACCGCGAGCATACGGGATGGTTGGGGTCAGTCCCGGCGGGTCCAGGTCGTGCGGGTGGCTCGCAGGGTGTCCCAGGTCGTGCGGGGGTCGTTCTCCGTGCGGATCATCATGCGGTCGACCGCCTTCTCGCCGTAGACCTCGCGCTCGACCGCGCCGACCACCTTGCCCGAGCCGCTGAGCTGCAGCTCGAGGTGTCGCTCGCTGAAGGCCAGTCCCCAGGGGTGCACCGTGCTGATGAAGACCTCGCTCGGGCGCTCGTCCTCGAACAGGACCAGGACGTCGGTCGACGTGATCGCCACCCCACGGCCGCTGACGGCCTGCTGGATCCCGAAGGCGACGGCCACGGTGCGGCGGCGGTCGTCCTCGATCAGCTTGTAGTGGGTGCGGGTCCAGGTCTGCTTGCTGTAGAGGCTGGTCTCGAGCACGAGGCGCGCCGCCACGATGTCCTCGTCCTCCGGGAGATCGTCGAACAACAGGGTGTACCTGGCCAGCGGCTCGATCAGCGCGAACGGGTCGTGGTCCTGGATGGTGGGCTGGCGGCTCTGGGGACCGGCGGTCCACGTCGGCACCGCGAGGACCTCGCGGAGGCGGTCGCGGTAGGGCTGGAGCGACGCCCGGGTGGGGCGGACCGGCAGGTCGGTCGGCTCGCTCGCGTGCATGGCGCCGGGATCGACGACCGGACGGCGGTCGGCCCGCACGTCGCTGGGCTTCGACCGGGCCGCCAGCGCAGGCCGCACCGTGGGGACGGACTCGGCGAGCGCGGGATCATCGGCCGCGGGCGCCGGGGTGAGCAGCCAGCACAGCAGGATCAGCATGGGACCTCCCGTTCCGTGCGACCGGGGGCGGGGGCCACGGTTCCGGGCGGGAGGAGGCGTTGACCGGGCGTTGACCGGGGGCGGCGCCGACCGATCAGGGCTCGGACGTCACGCTGTCGATCACGGCCTTCAACCTGGCCTCTGCCGACGCGAGGCCCAGTCGCGCGCGGGCCACCTCGGCGAGGGCGGCGGCCTCGGCGGCCACGGTGGGCTCGTCGTCGAGGAGGCGGCGGATGATGTCGCGCACGGCGAGCACGTCGTTGGGCGGCACGGGCAGTCCGAGGCCCTCGGTCAGGGCGCGCACGCCGGGGAGGTCGGACCAGGCGGCGGGTACGCCGGAGACGAGGGCGCGGGCGAGGGGGGTGTGGGTGGCGGGGGCGCGCAGGGGCAGCGCCAGCAGCAGGTGGGCTCCGACGAGGGGGTCGGTCGGGCCGTCGGCGTCGGGCTGCAGGGCGACCGGCTGGCCGTGGGCCTGGACGCGGAGGTGACCCAGGTAGACCGGATCCTCGACGTGGCCGGTGATCCGCAGGTGCACCCGCGCCTTCTCGACCGGCGACAGCCGGCTGACCGCGTCGATGGCGAGGTGCTGGCCGTGAGCGGGGCCGATGGGTCCGCTGCACAGCAGGCGCAGGGTGTCGCCGTCGGGCGGGCTGCGGCGCACGGCGGCGGCCCCGGGTGGGCTGACGAGCACCCGCTCCGCAGGCAGGCCGAGGTCGACGAGAGCGTCACGCACGGCGTCCGCGGGGACCAGCACCCGCGCGAAGCCGGCGAGGCGGGAGAGCCGGGCCCGGGTCACGAGGCGGTCTGCGGGGTCAGGGAGATCGGCGAGCAGGGCGACTGCGGGCACCCCGCAGCGGGGGGCGGCCGGCGCGGTGGTGACGACCACGTCGGGCCCGAACGTGCGCGCTCGGCGCCAGGCCGCCCGCCGCAGGGCCCACGCCGCTCCGACGCCCCGCTTGCCGCACAGGTCGACGCCGAGTGCTTGGGAGGGGATCAGCCGCCGGTCGCGTCGGTAGCCGGCGACCACGTCCACGAGGTGGTGCCTGCGCAGGTCCCGGAGCCAGTCCGCGTGGAGCTGTCCGGCGGGCGACGGCTCATCGGGGGCCAGGGCGGTGGTCAGGAACAGGACACGCACGGCCCGGCGCATAACGGTTGCGGAGTGCGCTGCGGATCGCGAAGAGGGCGGTCTACGCGGGAACCCTGGACCTCCGCCCTTGTCCTCTTCGTCAGAACGTGGCAAAAGACCGCGCTCCTCTGGAGGTCCCATGCCCGCACGCTGGACGATTCCCTCGATCGTCGCCCTGGGCCTGGCCGGCACGCTCGGCCTGTCCGCCACTGCCCTCGCCGACGACGTCGTCGTGCCGCCGCTGGTGCCGCGCGGCTCGACCCAGGTCCGGGACGTGGCCAACATCACCCAGCTGCTGGGCTCCGAGCTCGACTTCATGCGCGAGGTCGAGAACGTGGTGACCCTGGACAAGGTGCCGGACGGCTTCGGCTACGCCTGCCTCGACAATGCCGGTTGTCTTCGGACCATCGGCCGCTCCAACAGCACCAGCCACGTGCTCGCCGGCTCCCTGCGGGTCGGTGACACCCAGGTCGACATCGAGCTGGTCTACCTCTCGGTCAGCACCGGGCGCTTCGTCCGCCGCAAGACCTTCACCCTCGACAACTCCCCCGAGGTGATCGCCGACAACATGGGCGACATCGCGCGCGAGATGGTCACCGGTGAGGGCCCGGGAGGTGGAGATGCCGCCGCTGACGGTGAGATCGACCTGATGGACTTCGACGAGGACTTCGAGGTCGACTTCAACAAGGACGACTTCGCCGAGGCCCAGGCCGCCGAGGCGGCGGAGAAGGCTCGTCGTGAGGAAGAGGCCCGCCGCCGTCGCGAGGAGGAGGCCCGCCGCGCCGCGGAGGAGGAGGCCCGTCGCGAGGCCGAGGAGGAGGCTCGCCTGAAGGCAGAAGCGGAGGCTCGCCGCCGCGCCGAGGCCGAGGAGCGCGCCCGTCGGGAGGAAGAGGCTCGCCGGGAGGCGGAGGCCGAGGCCCGCCGCCGCGCGGAGGAGGAAGAGGATCGCCGCCGGGCCGCCGCCGCCGAGGAGCGCCGCCGCCGG
>MDTC01068877.1_pt1 | contig 16917 bp, 20 predicted proteins | sample 811181 | NCBI WGS metagenome assembly MDTC01 (sample SAMN05326644, study PRJNA326480) | marine metagenome | isolation source: seawater | place: Pacific Ocean: North | collected 2011 | reverse complement strand
TTGTTAATTCTCTTCTTTTGATTATCTGTTCGGCAAAGGTAATTTGCCTGTTAATCATCGAATATACGTTGGATATGAGTCTCTTGTCTCCAGGGGTGAATATGGGGTTTACGGCTGCAACTTCCATGAGTTGGTTGACTTGGGACTTAACTTGCAGTGCAGTAGCCATACCACTTTGAGTGTCGACTAGATTTAGGTTGAGCTTAAATCCCTCTCGCCTTGGGTCAAGTACTTGGCGACCATTTACCTCGAGTGCCTGCATCAATGCCTTTGTGATGATTGGTGAATGGTTTCCTGGCCAATGCTTTGGCCACTTGCCGAGGTGTATTCCTGGTTGTTGAGGTAGTTTAGGTACAGTTATGTTTTCTGTCGGCATGGCGTTCCAGTCCGATGGAATGGAACCACCGCGTCTACCGTTGTCGTCACCAAAGTATCCCTCAGGCATACCGTCGTTGTTAGAGTCGGGGTTATACTTCTTTGCTGCACCGCCGCGTCGGGTGCTCTCGAACACATCAAGTGGTGTTCGGTAGGAAGGTGTAGCATATCGTCGGTTGCGCTTTGCTTGTTCAAGTTGTTCGTTTTCGCCTTGAAGGTAAAGCCTTCTGTAAGCGGCTTCCTGTTTACTCATCAAGCCTTGAGTGACTCTTTGTGAGAGTAGTGTAAGTTGTCGCTTGTTGAAAGCAATTCGCTGATTGAGAAGATTGATGTCAGCAACTGTCGAGGGGAGTCTTCCGGGGATAATTCTGCCGAGCATCATTCAATCCTCCCTATGATTCCCATGACAAAGATAGCACCGAAGAGACCCGCCAAAAATCTGCTAGTGGTCTCACTCAAGTTAACACCTCAGTAGAACTTTTTGTAAAGCAAAACTGCGGCGATACCGATTAGTACGTTGGGTACACCTTGAGTGCTTCCCGTGACAATGTCCATTGCGCCGTACATTCCAGGGGTGTCTTTGTGAGTTGGGTTATGGGTCGAAGCGCCGTCATTGCCGGGAATCAACATCTCAGCAGCTTGGAAGTCAAGTTCTGCGCTTCCGAGTCCATAGAAACCATTCATAGGAAGGTCGGACTGACCTTCACCATTTCCGTAATAGTGTAGTTTACCGTCTCCGCCTGGTCCACCATATCCGTAGAAGCCTTCGTAAGTTGATGTAGGTCTGCGACCTCTAAATCCGCGATGAGTATTACCATACATATGTCCCTTGTAGGAAAGAGAGTCTTCTGTCTTTGGTAGTTTACCTAGTCGTCGTTGTGTTGCTACATTCATTGCTGCCATAGTCATTCCTCATTTGTAATATCGGTTAAAGAGTAGCACCGTTAATAGGCCGAGTGAGGCTCCACCTATAAGGACTCCCCAAGTTTCTCCTGTCTTCCATTCAATGTCTCCCATCTCTTGGTACTGTGGTGCTTGGAGTATTTTGTATGCAGCATCGGACTTTGGTATTGCTCCTAAGTTACCTATAGCTGCGCGGTTTCCTAGTTCACTGAATATACTCATATTACTTCCTCCTAATACCCATGAGGTTGCCTAGTGGGTGGAAGCCTGCTAAGCCTTTGATGCCACTGATGGCTTTACGCATAATAGGTGAGCGTGCAGTCTCTACGTTAGCCATGAGTGGGTAAACTTGTGAGATAGGAACAGACTCTCCAATTTTAAACTGGGGATAAATCAACTCGATGGGAATCCAGCTGTTGCCAAACTCTCGAGTTGGGCTGAAGGTTTTTGTCACCAACATAACGTGGTTCATGATGCCGTCGTTATTAGAATCTACAATCAACGCACCAACTGGGTAGCCTATTGCGCCAAGTAGTGCACCTCCAAGGATAACAAAGTCGTCGCAGTCTCCAGCAGACTTACCTTCTTCAATATCTCTGATGAGTCTCCTACCTGTGTGAAAGAATTCTACTCCGTAGCCATCCTTCCTGTAAATCATGTTGGTTTGTACCCACTTGGTTATTGCTCGTATCTCTCCCAACTCATCGTGACCCCTAACACCAGCGTTGTTTAGGATTTGAACTGCCTTTTGTCGGACAAGTTCGTCACGCATACCGTCTTCGATTAAGTCGGTGAGGATTCGGACTACTCCTTCGAATCGCTTCTTTGCGGAGACTCCGGGTTTGAACTTGACCCTTAGGACTCTACCGTCTTCCATAGGTATCCGATAGGGCACTTAGTTATATCACCTTCTTTCCGTATAGGTGATAAATGAGATGAAGTGTATAGGGTTCATGGGGAGAAAGATATCATTTACCATTTCAGGTGAACCCGTCGCACAAGGTAGACCTAGGTTCAGTAATCGCGGTGGCTTTGTCAGAACATACGACCCTGCTAAGTCACGGAACGCAAAGGACCACATTCGCTTTGCTGCCTCAGAAGCAATGGTACAAGTTGACGGGAAGCCACTTGAAGGGGCCATTCACTTCAAGGCTCAGTTTGGTATCGAGATGCCTAAGTCTATGGCGAGGAAAAGGACGCCTCGGCCTCGACAGTGGCGGATTAAAAAGCCCGACCTGGACAACTTGTTGAAGACTGTCAAAGATGCTTGCTCCAAAGTAGTTTACCTTGACGACAGTCAAATTGTCCGAATCACTAGTGAAAAGATTCAGTGTGCGCAGGGTGAAGCTCCGTTCACCAGGGTTTCATTTGAGGAAATCAGCCAAATCGAGACAGAGTCAAATCCTTAGACTTCTTTGGTCGTGATGGGTTCAAGTCCTTCTTTTTCGGCTCATCGAAGAAGTCATCGTCGTCATCGTCAAAGTCCATCCAGTCATCTTCGTCTTCTTCCGGGAGGTTGCTGATGATATCATCAATGGTGGGCTCTTCCACTATTGGTGGGGTTGGTAGAGTTGGTAGCTTGGGCATCCCTACCGATGGTTTGGGTAACTTTGGCTTGGGTGCGGATGGGTCTTGTGTATTGATGAATGACATTACCTCCTCGACGCTGTTTAGAAGTTTTGTCCACTCAATTCGCTTTGCTTGGTCAATGTAAGCAGTTACATCAACTACCCGTAAGTTGTCAAGGACTTCTCCCAGTCCGTCTTTGTTTTCCTTTAATTTTTCAACAACTTCAGCGACCGGCTCTAAATCAAGGTCTTTAATTTCTACTCCGACCTTTCTGAAAAGTTCTCTGGCTTCTTCTAAGTCATCGGTGAATGTGTCGACCTTGGCATTGGCTTCGTCTAGAGTACTTTCAAGCCTGTCCATTTCAGACATGATGGTGTCGAGGTGCTCAAGTGCTTCTGCAGACTGTCCATCGAGTCGGATGGTGAGCCAGGCAATGATTGAGTTGATTGACCCATTCATTACTGCTAGCGAAGTTACTGCTGACAGGAGTATGTCTACCCCTAGGTATAGGTACATTAGGCTAAAGATTGATATTGCTGGTAGGATGAATATGGTCACGTATGCCCATGTTGGTAAGATGGTTTGGTTATCAACTATCCTATCAACATACTCTCTGCCTTCATCTTCATCAATTATCATTCAATCAGCTCACTGGGGTATTCCGTTGGAGACTTTATCGTTTGAAACAGAGCCCAGTAGATGGCGTGCAATTTCAGCGATTTCAGGTCGGATGAGGTATTCATAGTCAAACTTGATTGCTCCTGTGTCCTTGAAGGGTTCCAGTTGTGCAATGATTTCTTCGTAGGTGTTATCCGAGAAGATTCTGTAGAACTCTGGCCGCTTTCTCAGTTCGGAGATAACTGCAGCGAGAATAATGGCTCCGGGAGCTTCTCCTGGATTGACTCTACTTCGTAAGTCTCTCAGTCCGAAGCAAATGTCCCTTAAATTGCGAACCAGGAGCATCTTTTCACTCATTGCTTGCAACTTGATTTGGGGTATTGCTTCTGGCATCTGTAGCATGGTAACGTCAACTGCTACCTCGATTTGCTCTTGCACCGCCTTGGTTACCTGTGGGTCTTCCATCTGTGGACCTAGTAATTGGGAGAACGACTCAAACAGAATCTTCGAGTACTCATCTCGAGTTAAATCGGTGGGCACTGGTGGTGCTTGTTGCACTGGTTGAGCTGCTTGTTGTCCTTGTTCATCAAAGAATACACCGTCCATTTGCGGTTCTTCAAGATTGGCGTACGTTGGTCCCGCTAACGGTTGTTGCACTGATTGAGGCACTTGCTGAGGCACTTGCTGAGGGGCTTGTTGAGGGATTGGTTGGGCGTACGGATTGTACTGCGCATCGTCGTAGCCTGCTGGAATCTGCATTTGCTTTCGAGAACCTAGTGCGCCGCCAATACCTGCAACTGCTTCCTTGAGTGTATCCGAACCCAAGACGTCTTTGATGCTGTCTCGCCAGCCTTCGTCTTTACCGCCAAGCATGTCTTCAATCATCTTTTCTTGAGCAGCCTCCATCAGTTTTCCTCCGAACCCTGTGTCATTGGCTTTTTTGAAAGACTCCCGAAGTAGAGTGGTCTGCTGCTGCATGAATTGTTGGTCTCGAGCCATTTGTTCTCTACGCATCTCGGCGTTTCGAACCTCGTCCATTCGGCGTTGCTCCATTTGCATTTGCACTTGGAACTGCTGTTGACTCATCTGCATCTGTTGCTGTTGAATCATAAACTGCATCATGGCCCACATGTCACTATCTCCTCCTGCTGGTGTAGGGGGTGGTGAGGTTGGCTGCATGAAGGTGGTGGCTGGTGCGGACATGGTGGGTGGTGTGGTTCCGGCTATTGGTGTTGACAATGAACCGAGTCCTTGAGAAGTGGTTGAAGTTAATGTAGAGTTTCGCTGATACTCAAGTGCTGACTTGGGGTCGAGACCCTGCTTGCTCAACCACGCTGCGTAGTATCGCTTTGCGTCCTTCATCGGTGCGCCACTTCGGTCAACGATTGCTTGAAAATCTGGGTTGTGTGAGCCGTCACCCATTGGCATGCCGCCCTCGGAGAATGGAGTTCCATCGTACCATTCACTGTTGGTGAAGATGTTCTTCATCAGCTCGAGTCGCTCTTTGGGATTGAGATTGCGCCACTGTAGTGGTTCGTTACTTTCATCTTCTCCTTCATAATCGTAATCAGACATCTTTAATCCTCCAGTGGTGTTCCGTGTTTGTCGCAGTCGACCTCGTCTCCGTTGTCGTCAATGAAATAGTATGTCCCGGTATCTGGGTCTCGGTAGACAACGAAGTCGTCTTCTTTGGACGAACTGAGTGAGTCTTGGAACGCTTGCTTAGCTTTCATCATCTTGCCTGCGAACGACCCACCTACCATACCTGCTAACTCTGCCACCCCTTCACGAACAACGTCGTCGGGGGTTCTGATTTTGGGGTCGGTGCTAACAGGGACTCCGTTCTCCATGAGTGTCGCAACAGTGCTCATTAGAGCACTTCTAAAGTCTGGGACTAAGTGGGGAGCGAGGTAGGGATTGGCGATAAGTTTCGCATATAGGCCCATAACCTCGTCTCGCTGAGCCTTGATTTGAGCAATCATGTCTTTATCTATGATATCTACGATATCACCCTTACCATAGAATTCATCTTCGGTTACCATGTTATCACCTCACTCGGAGTAGGGATTTACATTCGGGTCGTCTCGCTTATCAGAGTCATCCGCTTCTTCTTCATCGTTATCGTAGTCTTCAAGGAAGTCTTCAATCTCAGATAGTGCTTCAAGGATGATACCTTGCTTGACTTGTTCAATCAAAGTATTCTCTGTCCAAGCCATTGTGATGACATTTTCCCAGGGGTACATCGTTAGCGTGGTTTGAAGTAAGTCTTTACCTTCGTTGTCGGTTCCGATTTTCTCCTGCGTTTCAACATAGAGGCCCTCCGAACCCTTGAGGATGTTGACATCCTTTAGTTCGACTTCTTCGGCTCCGACTTTAATTCTAACAGAGTTCACTTTCTGTTGCATGTCCTCGTCTAGATTTCACTCGCTACTTAACTGAAGTGGTCGGAGCTTCTTTTTTTCAAAAGAACTTTTTTCATATGATTATCAAATGGATACTCTCAAGTACCGGGTATTGGAGTGCTTTCTACATGGGTGGAGAGGGTAGCGGTAGGCGCAAAGGGGACACGAAGAGATACGTCCCAGGTGACCCGGACACTTGGCCGGTTGCGTGGCAGAAGCGCGAAAGTAAGATTCTGTATATGTTTGACATTCTCGCCGGGGGTAAGTTGGATAACTCACCTAAGCAGCAAGTGATAGAGAAGTGGGTTAACGCTGGAGGTAGATATCACAGCGTCAGACTTGACCACGACATGCTCGAAACCGTAGCTGACATCAATGCAATTTACAAGATGGGAGGATTCAGTAGGATGCCCCTATCAGTTGCTACAAAGATTGCAGACCATTACGGCGGGAACAAGATGCCCTTTGAACTTGAAGCACTTGATGACCCCGACCCAACAAGTCGCCCCTGGAAGCCAAGTGATGTAGTGCGAATGTCACTTGAAGTGTTTAGGTTGTATCTGATGGGAATGGACCCTATGTTCAATAGAGTTATACGAAAGACTCTAGATATGAGTAGTAGACCTATTACCTTAGAGAAGATAGCAAGAGCAGTTGAAACCATTGCAACCTTTGAGGGTATGCTTGAGATTGACCCCGAAGAAGACTTTGACTTCGACTCACTTGACGACCTTGACTTAGACTTCTAAAAGTCTTCGTCCACCGAGAAGCTTCTGTTGTTCTCTGTAGCCACACCAGCCTTTTGGTATTCACCAACACGGCGCTCAAAGAAGTTAGTCTTGCCTTGCATAGAAATCATCTCCATCCAAGGGAATGGGTTGCCGACATTGTAGTGTTTGCTGAAACCAAGTGTTACGAGAAGGTGGTCTGCGACAAACTCAATGTACTGACACATCTTGTCAGCGTTCATCCCAAGTAATGAAACAGGTAGTGCTTCGGTGACAAAGTCCTTCTCAATATCAACCGCTTCGATGATTATTTGTAGTGCGATACTTTCTGGGACCTTGTTGTTGAGCTTGTCGTGAAGCATGCAAGCGAAGTCTCGGTGCATTCCTTCATCCCGAGAAATCAGTTCGTTGGAGAAGGTGAGTCCTTGCATGATACCTCGTTGCTTCAACCAGTAGATAGCACAGAAAGACCCCGAGAAGCATATGCCTTCAACGGCAGCAAAGGCGATTAGCCGCTCACCGAATGTGGCTCGCTCCGAATCAGTCCACTTCAAAGCCCACTCAGCTTTCTTCATGACACTTGGAACTGTCTCCATTGCATTGAAGAGGTGGTTCTTTTCCTTCTCATCTTCGATGTAGGTGTCAATGAGGAGTGAGTAAGTCTCAGCGTGAATGTTCTCCATCATGATTTGGAATCCGTAAAAGGCACGGGCTTCTGGCCATTGTACTTCGTTAGAGAAGTTTACAGCGAGATTTTCGTTAACTATGCCGTCGCTTGCGGCAAAGAATGCGAGGACGTGCTTCAAGAAGTGTCGCTCGGAATCTTTGAGGTTAGCCCAGTCTCGCTTGTCCTTTTCCAAGTCGATTTCTTCTGCGGTCCAGAAGCACGCGGCTTGTTCTTTGTAGGCTTGCCAGATGTCTTGGTGCTGGATGGGGAATAGTACGAATCGGTCGTTGCTGGGGAGCAACATCGGTTCGTCATTTGCGTACTTGACTGTGAGTGGGGTTTGAGTGTTCATTGGGTTCTCTCCTTCGGTAAGTTTGCCGAAGGGGGTCGAGTACTTAATATGTCGGCGTTAGAAAATAAAATCTCACGCAGTAAGGCTTATCTTTGTTAATTCAAGGTTGTCGGGAGACTGGTCTTGATTGCTTTTAAAGTAATCATCAAGGAACTTCAAAGCCTTCTTCTTTGAGTGAAACGCAGCGACTACTCCCAGCGCGTGATGTTTTACGGTGGGTTCACCGATACGGCGAACCTTGCGCTCTATTTTTGACTCGTCAATGTCGGCCTCGGCTGTCACCCCGAGTTTGATGATTTGCTCTAGTTCGCCGTCAGAGTTCTCCTCTGACTCTGACATTATGATGTCGAATACTTCTTTTCTAGCAAGCTTGGGGCAGTCAGACTTGGAACACCAAGTCGCTCGATTAACGGGATTGTGGATGACCCAGATGGACTTTCGCCAAAACATCATCTATCACCAGCGAAACCGCCGCGCATCTGGATGTCCTTGACAGTTTGAGGTAGCTTACACTCGACTCCAACCACTGGACTCCGAGGTAAGTATTTGCCCGTGAGTGCAAATGCTTTGGCGGTGTCGTCAATGAGTTGAGTGTCGTTTAAGAGTTCTCTGTCAACATAGATGGTTGTCTGGTAGTGCTTCTGCCACCACCCTCTTGAAACTTTGAATGCGACTCCTCGGGTTGTATTGATTAGTAGGCAGTTCTCAGTTGGACCTAACCACAGTTTCCAGGAGTCTGTCGGCTCACATACGTACCCTTCGGGGCGAGTATTTTTCGCTAACTGTGATATTCTATCAAGTACTTTCTTGGTCTCGACTTCATTGAACTTGAATGAAAATCTACTCAAGGTATTGGAGAGTCGCTCATATTCGGCACATTCGTCCACTGAACTTGACTTTGACTTCTTTACTTTCTTTGGCTTCTTGGTGGCCTTTTCAACAGTGCCGACTTTCCTGATAACTACCTTGTCGTCTTCTGTCCCATATGATTCGTCCGCTCCTGGCTTGATGTTTACCTCCACCACTCCTACTGGTACAGTAATCTCTTCTGCAGGGGTTACTTTCTTGGGAAGTTTGTACTTTCCATCTTTGTACTTCTTCCAAAGTTTGCTAATTTTTTTCTGTGGTGTTCCCTTGTGAAGAGAGCGAAACTGGTTGTAGGTAACTTCAGTCATCAAGCATTTCTACGCCTTCATCCTGTTTATTACGCTTTGCTATGAAGTTGTTATACGAATCAACTGCCCTGTCGAAGGCATTCTGCTTGACTCCACCAATGCGCTTAACCTTGGCTTTGGTCACCCCTAGCGCTAGTGGTTGGGTCATCAAATAAAGCCATGCGGCAGCACGAGTTCTATAATCTTCTTCTCGATTCGGTGGCCGACCACTCTCTTCGTATTGCTCTATTGCTACTACTATTACTCCTGGTGGAAGGTTTAGTGCATTGCCGACGAATCGAATATTGTCCACTACGGGGTCAACTTCTCCTACCTTTGGTCGGAGTAGAGTTAGGCTTCTCACACCGGCTTCGGTGGTATTTTGATTGATTCGCAGAGTCCGGTAAACTCTGGCATCGAGTTGCTCTTTGAACAAGAATAATGCCACGGCAAGTAATTTGGGCTTCAGTAATCTACCTGTAAAGGCTGGTTCAAAGTTGACTTCCAATTGCCTCACTAACTCAATGATTTCGGTTGCGATAGCCTCCATGCGGCGAGAAAGTTTCTCGTTGAATGGTCCGATTGCGGACGATAGTTCGTTGAGTGCATTGTATCTATCGACCCGAGCTTTATCCTCCGCACTTTGAACAATGGCACGGTCTCCTTCCGCTACGAAGACTTCGTCATTATCAAAGGCCTCATCTTCGTCGTCGTCAAAGAACTCGTTCTCGGGGGCTTCGTCTAAGTCAAATACTGCTCCACAGGTTGGGCAGTACCACTCACCAAAGTCGTCATCTAACCGAGGACCTCCCTCAGTGTAGCTGCTACCTGGGCACTTATCCGGAGATAGAGGGGGTTCTTTCAAGCAAGTAAAGTCAGGACCGACAATGTCTGAGAATGGGTTCGATACCAAGATAAATCACCCCCTCGTCTGCCAGTATGGGGAGTTTGAGAGAGTTGACTGTCTTCCCGATAACCTCACTAAGCGTTGATGCTTCTGACTTCAAATCCACGAAGCGATATACTTTCTTGGAGTCAGAAAGTACGGTCATTGCAGTAATGGTGTCGCGCTGATTTGACACTCCGAAGAGAACGGCCTCCATAACAATCCGACAGGAGTATCCACCTTAACAGTTATGACCCAGAAGAAACTGCAAAGATACATGGATAGCGACGTCACCTCAGTTTGGTCTAACTTAGGAAACTCGATGGGAGTACCTTCGGTGGTGCGAGAAGAGTTAGAAAAACTGCGTATTGAGTTGCGAGATGCAAAGTTAGAAGTTGCTCGTGACATCTCTGAATTGCGTGAAGTCCTTACTTCTCTGAGTAAGGAGATGGAAGGTGTTGTGCAGCGACACCTCTCTTTGATGACTCGCTTAGAGGGTCTCGAGACTCGTGCCCAGACTTTGTCTGGTGGGCTAAGTAGTGAATTCAATGCATTCGCCTATGTTCAGTTAGATGAACTTGATTCAAAGAACTCTGAAGAAGCAAACCCTTCGGAGTTTGAGGAAGTAGTGCCGGAGCCTGAAGATAAGCTGCGCACGCAGTCTTCCGAAGAAGAAGTTACTGATAAGGATGTTCACGTAGTTGAAGAGAACTCTGAATTGACTGATGAGGACATTGCATACATGGTGTATGAGTCAGTACTAGGTGAAATAGGTGATTCAGGTGGGGTGCTAAACAATCAACTACACCTGAGATACCCTGAGGGAACGAAGGGTAACCCTACTACGAAGAAGTTAGTCAAGGAACTGCTGGCCTCCAACTCAGAGGTGTCTATTCATAAATTGGACAAGTTTAGAAGTCTATATCACAAAACTGGAGCTGACCCTGATGAAACATACGAGCGCATATTTGGCTAGTCGATGGTTGTATGATGGTGAAGACCGCATCGAATTGATTTCCAACTTCGGTAAGTGGCCCCATGTGATGGTCATGGCTAAAATTGACACAGGTGCTGACAGGAGTAGTGTTCATGAAGACATATGCATCGCCCTTGGGTGGGAGATTGTTGGAAGTAGAGTAATCAGAAATGCTAACGGGCGAAAGGTGCGCAACACCTACTTGGGTAGATTTGACTTTTCTGACTTTGAGTTCGTGTGTGAAGTTACAGCAAGTGACCGTTCACACCTTTCGCATCCTGTACTCATCGGGCGAGATATTCTCCGAGAAGCACTAGAGTTTCTCGAAGAAGAGTAAACGTTAGAAATAAAAAAGCTAACGGCAATGACTGCGGCTTTAAGCATATAACTGTAACCCGTTAGTTATTTTTTCTAACGCGTTAGAAAGTTACTTTCTAACAAGTGTCTCTTTTTCATTCTTTCTTTTCTCTTTCTTTTCTCTTTCTTATATTATGTTTTTCTAAAGTAGTATATAGTAGAAGGTAGTAAGACATAACCATAACATAACTCATAACAAGACATAACTTATCTCTGACTTATCAAATGTTAGAAATAAAAAAACTAACGCTTCAGTGCAAATGTAACTTGGTACATCGTTTTAGTAAAACGTTAGAAATAAACTTCTAACGTAATTTCTAACGCCCAAACAGGCCACTGCTCTAAAGTAGAAGTGAACTTTCTAACGTTTACTCAAGTTCTATGTCCATAGCAGCACAGAACTCTTTGTATCGGTTTCGGATAGTAACCTCGGTGACTCCCGAGATATCTGCAATCTCTCGCTGGGTGCGAGGCTGACCCTCCAACTTAGCTGCAATGTAAACTGCTGCCGCAGCCACACCAGTTGGGCTACGACCATCTACCAAATCTCTCGCTCTCCCGCCTTTGATTAACTCCTTGACTTTACTCTCAACCTCTGGGCGCAACCCTAATTCAGTGCAGTATCGGTTGACATAGACCTCTGGCTCAACGGGACTAAGTCGCAGTCGAAGTGTCTTTTTCAAAATCTTATACGAGCGAGTAAGGGGCTTCCTACCAACTCTTGTACCCTTCACCATGTCATCGAGACTGCGAGCAGACCCTATCTTTTGGTTAGCCAGGTACAAGCAAGCAGCCGCCATCGCATCAATACTTCGACCTCTAATGAGGTTATTCTCAACAGCCCGGCGGTAGTATACTGCCGCCTCCTCTCGAACAGACTTGGGAAGTCCCATGTTACCACCCATCCGCTGAATTTCATTGAATGCGACATTGAGGTTTCTATCAAGGTGTTTAGATACGCGTGCACGAGCTTGCCACTTTCTTAGTCTGTGAAATTGGGCTCGGGTAGTCCCAGGCAATCGCTTCCCAGAGTAGTCTTTATTTTGCCAGTCAACATCTGTGGAGAGGCCCTTGTCGTGCATCATCACATTCATGGGTGCACCAGTTCGAGCATTATCCCCACCTTCATCGAATGACCGCCAATCAGGCCCCTGGTCTACGATGGCTTCCTGTAAGACCAGTCCGCAGTCGAGGCACGTTATTTCCCCTCGCTTATCATCAAGGTCCAGGTTTCTCGAGCCGCAGTCTTCACATCGAATAGTGTCTTCCACTCCTTCCATGTCCACCATTTTCTACTCACCCCTATTTAACTTAAACCCATCCGAGCGGGTACGAACTCATTCGATTATACTCGGCAACTATATATCCGAGACCTCCCACGCTCCTACTCCGAGGAATAGAAATGAGCGAGGAAAGGATTAGACAAAGAGTGGACATTGTCCTGAAGAATGATGACGCAGAGGGGTTCGACAAACTCAAGAACAAACTCACGAAGGAGTTTGGTTTTGAGTTGAACAACATCGCAGTGCTGAAGTGGTTGATGAAGAAAGCTAGCGAGTGATACGAATGAGTATCACCAACGAGCGACGGGACGAGGTGTCCCAGATGATGCGAAAAGCGGGCTTCAGCGAGGCAGAGATTCATGCAAACCACCATGAAGTACCCAAGACTCGCAAAAACGGGAAGCGAGACGAATACAAGCGCACAGTGACTGAATACATCAATCTACACGGGAAGTTTCCACCAAAGGAAGTTTTAACCAAGTTCACACAGTGTCCAGAAAAAACTGGCACTCGACGGGTTCTAAACCGCGAGATTAGGAAGAAGTACACCAAAGACACCGGAAAGGAATTCAAGTACGAAAACGGGGTCCACAAAGTAGAGAACTTTGAAGTGGACCCGGAACATGAGAGGACACTCAAGTTGTTGCGTGAGAGGGGCCGCATTGACTTGGTCCAACAGGGTCTCCCCCGCAACGCTAAAATCCACAACTACCTACTATCCCATACCGATGTAGAAGAAGTAGGCACAGGTATATTCCAATATAGAACGATTAAGGAGGAAGAAGAATGACAGAAGAAGACGAAACGATGGACGTGAGTGACGAGTATTCGGCACTTTCCCAACTAGATGAACGAGACAAAAGGGTAAAAGAAGCAGTTGTCGCATACTTAATGCGCCAAAGTGGACTCATCCTTGACCCAAAGAAATACCCCGATAGCAGGGCCCGAGCGAATCGCATAGATGAACTTGGTAAAGAAGCCATTCAGCGAAGTGTGCTAAAGTCACAGATTCTTTCTGACCAACGCAGAGTCTTGGCGAGTCAATCAATCGCCACTCAAGCAAAGGTCTCCATGGAAGCGAGTGAGAACGCAACCATAGTTTGCTATCTTGATGCAGAAATGTTTGCTAGCGGCGATTACATCCCCCTCTTTGACATGGAGTCCGAGGTCCTCAACCTTCAGACCCCAGAAGAGTTAAGCAACATTGGCTTCAAGTTCAAGGGTTACGATGACTTCCGAGATAAGTTTGAGAACTTCGGAACTTACCTCATCACAGACCCACTCACCGTTCAGCGTATGTTGGAGCTCCTTCAGGATTTCTTTTTAGACCAGTCGATTCCCACTTACAAAGAAGCCTCTAACTTTCACCCAATCCTTCCCTATTGGAATATCGTTGGAGCACCTAAGCGGTGTGACAAGACCTTTGAGAATCTTGGAGTCACCAATGCTACAGGAAAAATCATCAAACTACGGGGTCAAGTCTCGGAAGTGGGAGACCAACTAACCGTTTACACCAAAATTGCTTTTCGCTGTATCAATTATATTGACGAAACCAAGACCCGAAAGTGCCTATCAACTGCACTAGTCCCGCAGAACACCGAAGAGGGCCTCATCACAAAGCCCAAAGAATGTTCCCGCTGTAAGGGTACGGATTTCGAGAAGCTCGACTCAGAGAAGTCTAGGATTGAACCAATTCAGAGAATTCAACTCCAAGAAGTAAACTTGAGCGAAGACCCCAAGTCCATTATGGTTGAACTACGAGGCAACTTGACTGATAAGGCCCGACCCGGTTCCACTATAGAAGTAACGGGTATACTTAGATTAGAGTCTATTCAGAAAAACAGTCTTATGTCGTCTAAGTATATTCTTGCTCACTCAGTTACTTCGGTCAACGAGGAAGCAGTTAAGACAGTGGTTAGCGAAGACGAAGTCGAGGAAATCAAAGCACTCTGCGACTCTATGAGTTTTGAAGAGCGCATTGACTACCTTGTATGGTCTTGGTCAGGTCACTTGCTTTGCGACCCGCTACTTAAGCGAGCACTCTTTTTGCAAGCAATCGGTGCAGTTGAAGAAGAACAGTTCGGTCATCGCTCTGGTATCCACATCTTAATTGCGGGAGACCCAGGAACGGTCAAGACTCACTTACTCAAGGCAGTTCAAAAGCTGGTTCCCGGTAGTAGGATGGTATCAGCAGAAGCAGCCAGTCAAGCCGGTATCGTTGCTGCCTGTCAGCAAGTTGAAGACCTTTACACAGGTAAGAAGCGATGGGCTCTTACCCCCGGCGCACTAGCACTAACACCCAAAGAAGCAATTTGCTGTGTTGACGAACTCAACCTCTACAAAAGTGACTTTGGTGATTTCAACAATGCACTAGAGTCCGGTGAAGTATACATCAGTAAGGTAGTTTCCGGCAGAGTGGCTACCCCTTGTTCGGTTCTAGCAGCCGCTAACCCAAAAAAGGGCGACAGAAAGAAGTTTGTAAAGAACATCTCTTTCTTGACTCAACTCGACATGGACATTACCGTACTGCAACGATTCGACGCCATCTTTATCTTGCTTGACGAGGCGAATTACGAACAGGACCGAGCCATTGGTTTGAGCGTATTGGGTCGCTCAAGTAACCCCAGCAATGTTCCACTTGAGATGGAGTTCGTACGAAAGTACATCGCTTATGCGAAGAGCGTCTCACCGAAGTTAAGCGCGGAGGCAGAAGACTACATCGCCACCCAGCACGCCGAAAAGCGTCAGGCGTCTAAGAGTAGTGACTACCTACGAAGCCATCGGCAAGTCCCCGCACTCAGAAGAATCTCTCTCGCAGCGGCAAGGTTTGACCTTCAAGAAGTGGCTTCAGTGGAGCATGTAAAGTACGCTGAGGAAATCCTCGCCACAACCCTCAACGAAAAAGACGCAGGGCAGATGGCCGGCGACGAGCCAGAAGAGGTCAGAGATTACCGTCGCTCCGTAGCGAAGCTCTTCGTGGGCTACACTTCAGCAAAGAGCCAGTACGAAAACATTGATTACCGGTTCGTGGTGGAACATGCTAAGGACAAGGGAATTGACATTGAGCCAAAGCAAGTCAAGGACATGCTGACCTCGTTTAGCAAAAATTCCGAGACTTCCGTCAAGCGAAACAAAGATGGTACTTTCAACTACAGTGGACCCCAGAACCCGGCGTATGAGGTATGGTGATAATATGAATGCAGCAGAAATTTTAGACATGATAGCGACGATTAACGAGTTAGAGAATATAAGTGAAGTAGAGATAAGGATTGGAGGAGCCAAGATAAGGGTGGTTAAGGGAGCTAACCAAGTAGCTGAAGTGCTACCTGGTTTCTCAACCCCAACCCTTCCAGGGTCACCTACCGCAGCTCCAGCTACTCCAGCTTTCAATAACCAAGCGTCCCCCGCTCAAGTGAAATTCGCACTGGACTTAGTTAACAAACTAGGTAGCGGGAATACCGCCAGTGTAGTTAACGGATTGGCCCACACGCTTGAAGTTCCAGTTGAAGACATACTTCATCCAGATGACTGGGCTACACAAATGACCAGAGACCACGCCAGTCTTTATCTCGATGTTCTCGAGTCACAGCACAAGAAAATGCAGAAGGGGGCTTGGGGATGAAGGCTGACCTTTACAATCATCACTACCAGAATCACCCACTTCTCATCGAGCGCATAGAGCGTCGAGAGATTGGACTACAACTCTGGGGAGCCGAGGGAATCAATGACCGACACCACTACTACAAGACACTCAGTGACCTCCAAGGTTCAATCGTTGCTCGCAAGAATATCGCAGCGATTTTCGCCTCGGTAGCCTATTACGAAGACCCAATGACCAAGAACACTGGGAAGAAAGGCTACAAGGGAAGTGACCTTGTGTTTGACTTAGATGAGCACGTTGAAGGTTCCCGCTACGATTGGATGTTCCGCATCTGCGACAGAACTCTTGACTTAGTCAACACACTGACTCAAGAGGTCGGCATTCCCGAGACTTCTTTGGTAATTGACTTCTCGGGCTCAAAGGGCTTCCACATTACAGTGAATGACCCAACCTTTACTGAGATGCACAAGGATGACCGAAACCACTTGATTCAGTATTTACTTGGAGAAAAGGTCGACAAGAGTGTTCTCGGACGCGAACGAGGAGGTTGGTCAGATAGATACAACAACTACAAACAACGACTAGCCCATATATGCTCAGACGATAAAAAGCTAAACGAGTCTATCCTAGTAGAGTTCTTCGATATACCTAAGGCAAACGCCAAAAAATTAGGCGGTATCCTCTCAGATGCCTCAGTAAGAGACACCGTGAAAGAACACCGCCTTGAAGTGGATGCTGGTTTAGAGAAGTCTCTCCAGACTTTGTTTCTGCGAAGTGAGCGAAGTAAGTTCGCTCCAGTGGACAAGAAGGTTACCGGAGACCGTCATAGAATTTTCAGAGTCCCTGGTTCAATTCACCCTAAGACCGGGTTTGTCTCAGTCAGAGTTCTTTTAGAAGACCTATCTAATCCCGAAAGCATCTTTGAGAAGCTCAAAGACGCCGGTGGACGCGACGAAGTAATCATCACACTCACAGAAGAGAAAGTAGAGAACTCTGACCAAAGGAAGAAGTGGCCCATAGGAACTCACAAAGTTCCCCGATGGTTG
>MDTC01149497.1_pt1 | contig 16919 bp, 17 predicted proteins | sample 811181 | NCBI WGS metagenome assembly MDTC01 (sample SAMN05326644, study PRJNA326480) | marine metagenome | isolation source: seawater | place: Pacific Ocean: North | collected 2011 | reverse complement strand
CTTTCTGCAATTTCTCTTCTTTTCTTTGTCCACTCTTCAATGTATTTCATTTTAACATTAAGAACAGCTCCTTGAAATCCTTCCATTCTATAATTGTGACCATAAACATCATGGTAATATTTTTGGCTTTGTCCTTGATCTCGCATCATTCTAAATTTAACAGCGATGTTATCATCATTTGTTACTACTGCACCGGCTTCACCATATGCACCAAGATTTTTTCCGGGATAAAAACTAAAAGAAGCTGCCTCGGAAAGACTTCCGACTTTTGCTCCTTTAAATTCTGCTAAATGTGCTTGTGCAGCATCCTCAACAAGATGTATTTTATATTTTTTTGCAATCCTTAATAGTTCATCCATATTTGCCGGCTGCCCGTACAAATGAACTGCAACTATAGCTTTGGTTCTAGGTGTTATAGCTTTTTCAACTTCAACCGGATCAATGTTGTAACTATCTTTCTCACAATCAACAAATACCGGCTGGGCACCGCAAAGTGTAACTCCCCATGCCGTTGCAATAAAAGTATTTGCCGGAATAATAACTTCATCTTCCGGGCCAATTCCCAATGCCCACAGAGCCATATGATTTCCCGCAGTTCCCGAAGAAACTCCCAAGCAATGCTTTACATTATGTTTCTCTGCAAATTTAATTTGAAATTCCTTAACCGAATCTCCTAACACAAATTGTGAATTATTAAGAACATCTTGAATAGCCTTATTAATCTCAAAGCTTATGTTTTCATATTGGGTTTTTAAATCTAGAAATGGAACCTTCATGTTAATCTCGTTTTTATTTTTGAATGGAGTTAATTGTTAATTTTAAAATGAAGCTCCGCTTATGTAAGTCACATTTGCTTACTCTTATGAATTATTATTTTAGGATTGCAACATATTTTCAGAACATTGAATACTTTTGACGCAATAAGAATGCCATTAAAAGAGATGTATATTTATTATGTTTTATGAACAAATGATTGCTGGAAGGAAAAATCAGTAAAAGTATTTTACCTTTTATTAAAGATTTTTTACTGAATTAATAAATAAAGCTTTGAACCGTAAAATTTTTATCATTGGCTGAAATTGAGGTTGTGCTGGTCTTATATATAATTGAAAATTGGTTTGTAAGTATTTACTGGGTCTATAATCAAAATTATTATTTAGGAAAACTGTTTTGATTATGAAATGAATTACTTGATGGTTTCTTTGGAATAAATTCGTTACCGATTTTTTCCAAATCCAATATTATAACTTCGGAGTTCTCAAAATTAATTGTCCCTTTTATGTATTTACTTTTTAACTGAGGTTCTAAAATTTCCTCGGTATCTTTATAATAAGTATCATGAATAACAATATGGTGAATTTGATCTACTAAAAAGTAAAACTTCAATCCATCTGCATCATAAAGGAGTAATCTTGTTTTTTCGGAAAGTGATTCTTGGTTAAGGATAAGCAGTTTTGAAATGTTTATTAAATGATAAAGGTAGTCATCAACAATAATTTTACTTACAAGCGATTTGTTGTAAGTCTCGGGAAGCTCAACATATTTCATTTTCAGAATGTTATTAATCTTTGCAATGTCGGTGCAAAATTTCCTTTTTGAAATTTCATAGATTATTAATCCTTGAGCGTTCTTTATTTCATTTTCATTTTCTAGCATTAGAACATTGTATTTTTGGTGACCGTTATCAAAGGCAATAAAAATGCCACAATTATCCTTTGATTAAAGATGTGAAATTGAATTTATTTTGAGAAGGTTTGTATAAATAAGTAAAGTAATTTTATAGCTGTAAAATATTTTTACAAATTAATATTGATGTTATTTTCTAATCGGCTATGTTTGAAACTCTTTCAATTTTATATTCCTTTATTTTTGAATTTAGTGTTGGTTTTGAAATACCTAAAATTTCCAAAGCTTTTTTCTTTTCCCAATTAACTTTTTCCAAAACTCTTTTTATATGTACAGCCTCAATTTGTGCCAGACTCAAATTAACATCATTACCCGAAATTATATGACTGTTACTATGCAGCAAAATGTGTTCCTTTTCTACAACATTACCATTTGCAAGCACTACGGCTTGTAAAAGTGTGTTTTCTAATTCTCTTACATTACCAACCCAGTTATAATTTTGTAAAAGCTCCATTGCTTCATAAGTTATCTTTCTTACATTTTTATGTAAATCACGATTTATTTTTTTTAAGAAGTGCACAACCAAATCGGGTATATCTTCTTTTCTTTCTCTTAAAGGAGGGACTTCAATAGTAAATACCTTTAATCTGTAAAAAAGATCTTCTCTAAATTGTCCCGATTCTACAAGCTCAGCAAGGTTTTTATTTGTAGCAGCAATTATTCTTGCTTTCATCGGAATTGTAGATTCACCTCCTACTCTTTCAAATTCTTTTTCTTGAAGAACTCTTAAAAGTTTAGCCTGTAATTTTGTTGATATTTCAGAAATCTCATCAAGAAAAACAGTACCTTCTTCAGCTAATTCAAATTTTCCTTTTTTATCCCTTATTGCTCCGGTAAATGCCCCTTTCACATGTCCGAATAATTCACTTTCCAAAAGTGATTCAGTTAGTGCAGTACAGTTTACCGCAACCAAAGGCTGGTTTTTTGTAACACCTGTATGATGAATTACTTTTGTGATTAATTCTTTCCCGGTTCCACTTTCACCTTGAATTAATACATTTACTTTACTGTTTGATATTTTTCCTATCTTTTTAAATATCTGTTTTATAGCAGGAGTTTTACCAACTATACTATCCCCAAGTTTAATATCTTTAGTATCTTCAAAAATTGAGATTGCCATTCTTTCACTTAGTTTTTTACTTTCCAAAGCACGTTTTATGGTATGTCCAAAAAGTTCAATCTCCAGCGGTTTTTCGATATAATCATAAGCTCCCATTTGCATTGCTTTTATTATAGATTGCATGTCTTCGAATGCGGTTATTAAAAGGACTTGAATGGAAGGATCAATCTCGCGGGCTTTTTGAAGAACATCAATTCCGGTCATATCAGGCATTCTTAAATCGGTAATTATTAAATCGGGAGTTGTTTCGGAAATAATTTTAATTCCCTCGGTACCTGTACCGGCAAGCAATACTTTATACTTTAAATCGGTCAAATACATGTAAATAAATTCACGTGTATATTCATCATCATCAATTATAAGAATTGTGTCCATAGTTTACTCCGTTCAATGGGAAAATAATTTCAAAAATAGTATTGCCCGGTTCACTGCTTAATAATTGAATATTTGCCTTATGCAGCTCCAAATATTTTCTTACCAGAGGAAGTCCTAATCCGGTGCCGCAAGATTTTGTTGTAACAAAAGGTTCAAAAATTTCTGCAGGTAATTTAATTCCAATTCCCGTATCCCTTACTTTTATTGATGTAAAATTTTCAGTAAGATTAATATCGGCTGTAATTTCAATCATACCATTTTGCTTTGAAGCTTCAATAGAATTTTCTATTAAATGAAGAAACACACACTGCAGTTTTTCAAAATCTGCCATTAAATTAACATCAGCATTTACATGATTATTTAATATTATTTCTTTTTCATCAAGAAGATTTATGAAGCTTGTTTTTAATGATTCTATCATAGAATACAAATTGATAGATTTGATATTAACACTTCCGCATTTTGAAAATTCTAACGTATCTTTTACCAAGTGCTCAAGTCTTTCTATCTGCTGCTTGAGTAAATTTGTGTATGAAAATCCTCCATTATTAATTGGTGTATTTTTATTTAAGTAACTTATTGTCATCTTAATGGGATTAATGTAAGATTTAATTTCGTGAGTTAAGAATGAAGTTAATTTTCCAAGTGAAGCAAGTTTTTCAAGATTTACCAGATTCTGCTCGGCTTTAACTTTTGCGGTATTGTCTCTAAAAATTGCCAATGTTAAGTAATCATTTTCTTCCCATTTTATTATTGAAAAAGTAATTTTTAGAAATACTTTTTTCTGTGATTTTAGTTTAACTTCTTTTTGAAAAGGAATTCGCTGAATAGAAGAATTAGAAAAACCGGAATTATGAATTGTACTATCAATAAAATTATTTAGATCAGTTTTTTCATCATAAATACAATCGAAATTTTTTCCCATAAGTTCATGCATCTGCATATCAACAAGTTTACAGAATGCATCGTTAACGGCAATTATATTTCCTTTTGAATCGGTTAAACGCATTGCATCAAAAGAGTTATGCCAGATTGTATTAAATCGCATTTCTGCAAGCATGTGAAGTTTTTCATATCGGTGCTGCTGAAGATAATCCTCTAGATTTACAGCAATCATTTCAATGAAATTAGATAATTCCGCTTTTAATGAATCATCATTTTTCTCAGGTGAATCATCACTGAAAGAGAAGATAATTTTACCGGCACTTAATCCGTTCAGGAATATTTTTTTCTTGATATAGTTAGATGTTAGCTCAAAGTTATCAGTTTGAAATACTTTTGATTCAATTTCCAAATAGACTTGTGCTAACTGCTGAAAGGAGGATATCTGAATTAAAACATTAAAAATGCTTTGATAAATTTCATCATCAGATAAATCAAATCGATTTAAGAGCTGATTAATTTTATAAAGTGAATTCAGCAGTTTATTTTCATAATCCAATTGTTTTGTTTTATTCGTTAATTCTTCTTCGCGGTTTTTAATTTGAATAGCCAGACCGATACTTTCACATAAGTCTTCAAAGTAATTTATAACCTCTTCAGTATAAATATTTTTTCGTTTATCGTTCATTTGAAGAAGTCCAATTGTATCTTCGTTTACTCTAATTGGAATTAAAGCAATAGATTCATAACCGGCACGGTTGCATTCATTCCTAAATTTGCTGACCTGCTCTTTGGAAAACTGCATTAATAATCTTGTAGAAGAATTAGTCCAGAAACTGCCACGGCTGGTAATAAATTTTTCACTTCTGCTGATTTTATTCTGTAAAACCATTCCGCACATACAGCTTAAATTAATATGATCGCAAAGGCCACTATTATCAAATAAATCTTCTTCAGACTTTTCAAGAAGTGAACTTTCTCTTTTAACAAAATATTTTGGGAAGCCAACTGAATAGAAATAAGGGTAATCTTCTTCTTTTTTTAATCTAATTGCAATTGCATTAATTTTGGTATGATCCTTAATAAGATTTACAATATCACTTATTAGTTTTTCGAAGTTCTTTGAAACATTAATTGCGTGAAGAATTTTTGAGATCAGTTCCTGCTTATTTAATTCAATAACATTTACTAAATCTACGGGTACATCAGCAATCGTCTCTTTCTTAATTTTATTCATATAAAACCTTTAATTGATTATAGCACAAGTGCATCACCAATAAAAATATGACTATAAATGAGAAAGAAAGCAATGAGCTTAGTAAGAAGAGGAAATTGAGTATGTTAATCTGCGTTAAACGCGATCTTTATATTTACGAGGGCTATGAGGGAATAAAAATAATTATTAATTCAACATAAAGCAATACAATTTATTTATTCGATAAAATTAAATTTAGAATAAATAAAATATACTTTATCTTAATATAGTAGAAAGCGGGTTTACCGTATTTCTCATTGAATGAACTTTGTTTTTAACCGGTAAAATAATTTCCGGTTTTAAATATTCTTCAAGCTCATTTCTAAATCTTTGGATCATAAATTTAACTGGCCAGGCAGCTGCATCTCCTAAAGCACAGATTGTGTTCCCTTCTATATTATTGGCTACACTTTCCAGCATGTCCAAATCTTTTGGGGTACCGTTACCATCTGCTAATCTCTTTAAAGTTTTTTCCATCCAGCCGGTTCCCTCACGGCAAGGAGTACACTGTCCGCAGCTTTCATGATGATAAAATTTAGTAATTCTAAGAAGGACTTTAAGAAGATTGGTATCTTCATCCATTACCATAACTCCTGCAGTACCAATAGCCGATCCGGCATCACGAAGTGAATCTGCATCCATCTTAATTCCCTCAAGCTGATCACCTCTTAAAGGAGGCATAGAAGAACCGCCGGGAATTACACACTTTATTTTTTTACCGTTTAATACACCGCCGCCGTATTTTTCAATAAGTTCGGTAAGAAGAATTCCTGAAGGGAGTTCATACACACCAGGTTTGTTTAGATGTCCGCTTAAACCAAATAAAATAGTACCGGGATGTTTTTGAGCACCAATTGACGAAAACCACTCCCAACCATTTTCAATAATTTTCGGAATATTAGCTATTGTTTCAACATTATTTATTGTAGTTGGATTTCCCCATAAACCTCTTTGAGCAGGAAACGGAGGTTTAATTCTAGGATAACCTCTATAACCTTCAAGTGAATTCATTAGAGCAGATTCTTCACCGCAAATGTATGCACCGGCACCTTTGTGAATGTAAATATCGCAGTAAAAATCTGTACCGAATTTCTCTTTCATTTTTTCGCCGACATATCCAGCTTCATAAGCATCATCCAAAGCTTTCTGCATAAGCTTTATCCATTTATGATATTCACCTCGGATATATATGTAAGCAGTCTTTGCACCAATTGCATAACAGGAAATTAAAATTCCTTCTATTAACTGATGAGGATTATCTTCGAAAACTTGTCTGTCTTTAAAGGAACCTGGTTCACTCTCGTCGCCATTAACTGCAAGATATTTTGGTTTATCAGTAGTTTTAGGCATAAAGCTCCATTTCAATCCAGTTGAAAATGCAGCTCCTCCCCTTCCTCTTAAGCCGGATTTTTTAACTATATCGATAACTTCATCGGTAGAAATATTAAAAGCTTTTTTAGCTGATTGATAACCGCCGTTGTTTTCATAAACTTCTATCTTGTGATAATCCGGTATTTTCGGTAAAACTATTCTAATTTCTTCCATTACTTTAACGAGTCCAAAATTTCTAGCACTTTTTCTTTATTAAGGTTTTCGTGAAAATTTTCATTAACGGCAATCATTGGGGCGTAACCGCAAGCCCCCATACATTCAACTTCTTCCAAAGAAAATTTACCGTCTGAAGTAACTTCCATATTTTCAATCCCAAGTTTATCTTTTACGGCATCCCATATTTCATAGGCTCCGCGCAGCATACAAGAAACATTTGTACAGACTTGAATATGGTATTTCCCCATTTTCTTTTGGAAGTACATAGTATAAAATGTAACTACACTTAATACATTTACTTTATCTATCTGAAGAACTTCGGCAACATGACTCATAACTTCTTCGCTAATGTATCCATTCTGTTCCTGAGCAATCCATAAAGTTTCCATAACTGCAGCAAGAGAAGTTGGATATTTGCTTTTAGCTTTGTTTACTCTAGCTATATTTTCTTCAGTAAATTGAAATCCCATTTTATACCAAAAATTTTATTAATAACTATTTCTTAATCATGATCATGATCTTAATCTTGCAACTAATATTTACTTATCCGCTTCTCCCATAACAGGATCAATACTTCCGATGATTGCAACAACATCAGAGATCATCTGATTTTTACAAATTAAAGGAAGAGCCTGCAGATTACAGAAGGATGGAGAACGAATCTTGAATTTCCAAGGATAACCTGTTCCGTTGCTTACAATATAAAAACCGAGTTCCCCTTTCGGATTTTCTACTGCCGAATAAACATCACCAACAGGAGGATTAATACCAAAATTTACAAGCATAAAATCATGAATCAGTTCTTCCATCTTTGTATAAATTTCCTCTTTTTTAGGAAGAACTTTTTTGGCATCATTTGCCATTGTTGGTCCTTGAGGAAGTTTATCCAGACATTGGTAAACAATCTTAGAAGATTCTTTAAGTTCATCAACTCTAACAAAATATCTTGCTAAAGAATCTCCTTCATTATAGACAGGAATATTAAAATCTATTTCGTTATAGAAGAGATAAGGCTTTGCTCTTCTAATATCATACTCAACTCCGGAACCTCTTAGGTTTGGTCCGGTTATGCCAAGATTAATAGCATCTTCTTTAGGAAGAATACCAATACCTTCCAGGCGGTCAATAAAAATTCTATTTGTATTAAGGAGCTTTTCAAATTCTTCATGAGCATCTTTATATTGATCCAAAAATTCCTTAATCATTTTAATGGCTTCTGAATCGAGATCAGAAGCAACACCGCCGATTCTTGTATAAGAAGTAGTAAATCTGGCACCGGCAATTCTATCAAAAATATTTTGAATCTTTTCTCTTTCTCTGAAAGTCCACATAAAAGCAGTAACGGCACCAACATCAAGAGCAAAAGTACCAACAGCAACAAGATGTCCGGCAATTCTGGAAAGTTCAGCAACAATCATTCTTATATACTGCGCTCTTTTAGGAACTTCGATACCGGCTAATTTTTCAACAGCCATAACATAAGCAACATTATTAGCCATAGTAGAAGTATAATCAAGTCTATCTGTGTGAGGTATATATTCAAGATAAGTCATATTCTCAGCCATCTTCTCATAACCTCTGTGAAGATAACCAAGTTCGGGAACAACAGACATAACTGTTTCACCATCCAAGCGGGCAACAAGCCGCAAAACACCATGAGTAGCGGGATGCTGAGGACCCATATTAATTATCATTTCATTTTCTAAAGCATCTTCAATAGTAATATCGGGATCTTGAGCAATTAATGCATCAATAATTCTTTGATCTGATAAATTTGCTGAGTGATATTTTTCCATGTTAATCTATTTGTTTAGGAAGTGGAACCGAACCGGGAATTCCCATAACAGGAAATTCTTTTCTTAAAGGATGATACTCAAATTCTTCGGGCATATACATTCTTCTTAAATCGGGATGATTAATAAATTTAATTCCGTACATATCCCAAGTTTCTCTTTCATACCAATTTGCACTTCCCCAAACCGAAACAACAGATTCAATTTCGTTTGAAGTTCCTTCCAAATCGGCTTTAATTCTTAATCTAAAATTGTTCTTTAATGAAAGAACATGATAAACAACAGTGAATCTATTTTTTCTTGTAGCCCAGTCAATTGCAGTAACATCTTCGCATAACTCAAATTTAAGTTCTTCATCATACTTAAGAAGATTAGCGATTTCAATAATTTTAGTTGAATCAACTTTAACGCAGAAATCATCTCTAAACTCAGTAACTTCTTTAACTACTGCAAATCCAATTGAGTTAATTTTATTAACAATACTTTCTTTTAAATTCATCTTCCAGTTCTTATTTAAGTTCTAAATCAAGCGCTTTTTTATCCTGCCAATCTCTAGCTTTAGATTGGTCAATCTTTTTCTGAATCTGCATAACAGCATTTATAAGATTTTCAGGTCTGGGAGGACAGCCGGCAGTGTAAACATCAACCGGTAAAAACTGATCAATACCTTGAACCACATTGTAAGAACGATACATTCCGCCAGAAGAAGTACAAGCACCCATAGCAATAACCCATTTAGGATCGGGCATCTGGTCATAAATTCTTCTTACAACATGAGCCATTTTATAAGTAACAGTTCCCGCAACAATCATAAGATCACACTGTCTTGGTGTAAATCTCATAACCTCGGAACCGAATCGAGACATATCATATTTGGGATCAACAGCAGACATCATTTCGATAGCGCAGCATGAAATACCCATTGGCATTGGCCATACTGAACTTCTTCTAGCCCATGCAATAATTGCATCTAAAGTTGTAGTTAAATATCCATCTCCGGTAAGTTTGGCTTCTAATCCCACTTTAAGCCCCCTTTCTTGTAGATATACAAAAATCCTAATTCCAATACAATAAGAAACCATAACATTGGTAAGAAGGCAATAATTCCAAATTCACCAAATAACTGTTTGAACTGGACTCCCCATGGGTAAACAAATATCACTTCTATATCAAAAATTATGAAGAGCATTGCAACCAGATAATATTTAATTGAAACTCTTTCTTTAATTGAACCGATAGGATCTTTACCACTTTCGTAGGGACTAAGTTTAACTTTATTTGGTCTGCTTGGACCAAATAATTTAGATGAAAAGATTACAGCAAGTGCAAAAACTGCCGCAAAACCGAGCACTAAAAATATAGGGATATAGTTTTCGAGAGGCTGAATAGATTGCTCCATTATCTCATTTTCACTTAATAATTAAACCGAAAAATTATAGAAAAGAAGCCATAATGTCAATTTGCAAAAAGTACTGGTTTCTAGCATCAAAAGAGGATATTGATTAAGAATTAAGAATTAAGAATTAAGAATGAAGAATCATGTGTCAGTCCGGCCGAACAAAGTGAGTGCCGGAATCTCAGACTCGTTGCAAAAGGCAAAAAGCAATAGGCAAATTACAATTAGGAATTAAGAATCCGTCTATAAAACAGCCGGACAGGTTAGAAATTAAGAATCATTTGTCATTCCGGCCGAGCGAAGTGAGTGCCGGAATCTCAGACTATATAATTATTTAGATGCCGGTATTCTCAACAAAATACGTTTCGAAACCGGCATGACAGGATTTGTCATTCCGGCCGAACAAAGTGAGTGCCGGAATCTCAGACTCGTTGCAAAAGTGAAAAGGCAAAAGGCAAATTACAATTATGAATTAAGAATGAAAATTAAATGTCATTCCGGCCGAACGAAGTGAGTGCCGGAATCTCCGTTCATTTAGAAAAATATATGGTTTGAACATCAAAACAAATCGGAACGTTAGTAGATTTTAGTTTGTTTTGGGATAAAGAAAAACATTAGAAACGAGGATAAAATGAAAGATAAAGTCGTAATTATAACAGGAGCCAATAAAGGAATTGGGAAAGAGGCGGCAAAGGAAATTGCTAAACTTGGTGCAAAAGTTTATATGGCCTGCCGCAATCTTGATTCCGCTTATGAGGCAAGAGATGAAATTATAAAAGAAACTAATAATCAAAATGTTTTTGTAAAGCATATTGATCTAGCTTCAGTTAATTCAATAATAAAATTTGCCGAATCATTTAATTCCGAGGAAACAAAGCTTGATGTTTTAATTAACAATGCCGGACTTTGGACAAAAACCAAAAAGCTCACCGATATTAATGTTGAGCAGACATTTGCGGTAAATGTACTTGGGCATCAGCTTTTAACTGAGCTTTTGATTGACAAACTAAAAAATGGTGCTCCTTCCAGAATAATTAATGTTGCCTCTCATTTTGCGGGGGGACTTGATATAGATGATATCAATTTTGACAAAAGAAAGTACAATGAAACTCTTGCCTACAAACAAACTAAGCAGGCAAACAGAATGCTAACGCGCGAATGGGCAAGAAGATTAGATAGTGATAATATTTCTGTCTATTCTTTAACTCCGGGATTTATACCGGAGACCGAACTTTTTAGAGAACAGAATGCTTTTGGAAAGATGCTGCTTAAGGTATTTGCGCTTATTGAAGGAAGAACAATTGCCGAAGGGGCTGATACTATTGTATGGCTTGCTTCATCTGAAAATTTAAACGGAAAGAACGGCGGCTTCTTTAATAAAAGAAAAGAAGAAAAATGTAAGTTTTATAATCCCTATGATGAAAAAAGACTATGGGATAAATGCGAAGAATACTTAAATAAAATAAACAGTGCTGTTGTTCAGTAAATAAAAACAGAAACTAAAAATTATCAACCTCTGAGGTTTTGTCCAAAAAACTCCCTTCGGGAAAACCTAGGAGGTTTTAACATTTCATCATTCCTATAAACTTAATACTAAACTAAAAACATCTATTTAGTTGTATATAGATAAAACCTTAAAAAAGAAATTGCAAATTATACCGGAATATCTTAAGTTCTACCTCAAATATTAACTAAATGAGTTGATATTATTCTTTGTTCGATAAGATATATTAAATTTTCCACTCCCCCGGTTTATAATTCCTTTGGAATGATAGATAAAATTACTTTGATAATATGATTTGTACTCACGTTGTAAATATTGATGCTTCTATTAAAAATTTTAGACTGAATTAAACAAGTGGATTGTTATACGGAAATTATTCTAGTCTAACAATCTTGACTAAAAATAGATAAGCTATTTAATTAATTATATTTAAATCCGTTTTGAGAGTAATATAAGGATTGTTATAACGACAAAATCTACGGTCTAACAAACTTTTTGATGGAATTCTCAATCGGGTTGATTAGTAGTTAGGTGCTAAATTTATGAACACAAAAAAGATAATATTATTATTCGGAATATTTTTGATTGTTGGCATTATTTCATTTCCAATTTTGTATAGTCCAGATAATTTGGGCGTAAGTTTAAAGAGAGTATATATCAAAAAAGGAAGTGAAAAGATGAAATTAAGCTCCATCATTAATATAGAATATCAAAAATTTGTTGTGTTTTTTTCATATGATTGTTCTGCTTGTAAAGAACTAAGTGATAATAAATTCGTTGCTGATAAATTAATTTTCGTAAATGTTGATTATAATAAAAGAATTCCTACCGATGTATATCAATTGATACCATCCAAAGAATTAGAAGTATTTTATATCCCATATATAGTAAGAATTGACTCTAATTATACAATAATCGAAGAGTATAAACTTTACGAAATACAAGACTTAATCAAAAACAAGGTGTTATTATGAATACTATATCAAAAATAATAGTTCTGATTTTAGCTTCCAGTACATTGTATGCACAAAGCTTAAACAAATCAATTACTTGGGAAGGTAAAATGATAGGTGAGTATTTACCAAAATTACATTCCGATTGGGAAACAACTTCCTTAGGAGGCTTAATTTCTTTTCAAATTGATAATAACGAACATTTTTTTACTACGTTATTTGGAAAGTTGAATTTTATGCCAATCAATGGAGGGGATAATTTTGATTATTCTTCCATTCGAAATGCAAGTCTCTCATTATCTTATGATCCCGCACTAAATAATTCTTTTAATTTTATAATTTCAGCTGGTATTGGTTATACTCAAGGGAAAATCTCAAATGCTACATATAAGTATATTAATACTTTTGCTCAATTAAAATTCGATTATAATATAAATGAAAAAATAACATTATTCACTAATATCAATAACGTAATCGATCTAAAGAATAGTCTTTTCACGCCTTCAGTTAAAGTTGGTTTCATAGCTGATTTTATAATTATTTCGTTTGAACTACTACAGTATATAAATTGGAGCAGTCAAGAGTTGAGACACCACAACTTTTTTTCTGCTCCATATATAAATCATCATAATCAATAAATTATTAGGAGGTTCTATGATTTCTTTACTCAAGAATCGTTTCATTTCCTTCTTTCTTCCTTTCGCATTGATTTTTACTGCATTTACATCTACTGTCAATGCTGCTGAGGAAGTTAATTGCGAAGCATTATACGCAATTTGTTTGCTTATGGGAGCAAATTTGCCAATGTGCTCAGTATTTTACATATCCTGTTTAATTTTTGGTGTATAACAAATCCATTGGATGCTGTAAATGCAGCATCCATATTTAAATTACAAGAGAGGTCATAATGTTAAAATATATTTTTATTTCCGTATTGTTTTTTAATATATCCTACAGCCAAATTAGTATTGACAAAATAATAAATGAATCTTGGGCACTCACAAAGCAAGAATTTTTTAGTTCTCTTAAAACAGAAAATTTCGAAAAACGCGAAGCAATGGGCTATAGCGGTTTTGTAATCGATGACACATTAAACTCTGACATCGTTGAGATTGGCTATTTTTTCAATTCTGAAGGAATACAATCGATGAGGGGAATTTCTAATAAAAACAAATCTGAAAAAGAGTCAAAGAAGCTTTTTGATTTTCTGTATTCTTCTATCAAAGAATTACTTGGCAAACCAATCTCAGAAAATGAAATGCTTGGCTCTAAGATTATTCAATGGAAAAATAAGAATTCAAAAATTTTCATTAACTATAATTCAGAAACTTGTATGTTATCAATTATAAAGTGAGTGATTTATGAAAGAATTAATAAATTTCTATCTTAGTCCAAATCGCTTTACACAAATACAATATATTGACAATTTTTTTAAAACTAGCTTAATACTTTATTTCACCACAATTATAATATATTCTTTTCCATCATTCATTTATTTAGATGAGGCAACAGTTTCTGCTTCCCCAATATCAAATCATTATACATTTATTTTGATAAAAACCATTAGCTTACTTTTGAAGGAACCAATCCAAATATTATTTCTTACAAGCGGGCTCTACATATTTTTTAACCTTATTTTAAAACAGAAATATTCTTTTCTTACATTTTATAAATTACTTTTCATATCCTTTAATATTGTGATAATTGCTTACTTCATTGATATAATAAATATTTTCACAAAACAACTTTATGATTTTTATTTAATAAATATTTTAAAATTTTCACTAAATGATCTATTTATGAAAATTTATGATTGCTCTCAATCAGTTGCTTCGTTTTTATCAAGAATAAATGTTTTGTTAGTGCTGTCACTTTTATACTCATTTTTCCTGTTTAAAAGTGTATTGCAACTTTCAAATAACAAATTACTGATGATAGTTATTCCGGCATCCGTTTTATTAATTTTATTATTGTTTACAGCTATACCTATGTTCTTATTAAGTTTATTTAAATTAGCAAGCACCTAACCCGCCAATCAAGCGGACGCCGTTTTCGCATTTGGCATTTTATAAATTATAGAGTTAGTCTTTCCGTTTCGGCTAACTTGTTAAAGTAGTTCTATTAAATAACATTGTTGCAAACTGCGCTTACAATGAAAGTTAAGCACAGTTTGCTAAATTATCGGCAGTTGTTTTCTAAGCGGCATTGCTGTTCTGGGGCGCCGTTTATCGGCAACGTCGTTAGCGCAACGTTATAATCATTATAATCCAAGGAGGATAGTGAGTATGAATAGTAAAATTTATGTTACCATTTTAATAATATTTATTACGATTAGTTGTTCAAAAAATTCGAAAGATTATTTAAGCGAAGCTAAAGTAATTATTGATTCAAAAACTGCAGACAAAAGTGAACTTCTTAATGTAGTTGATAATATGAAATTAGTATTAAAAGATGATCCTAATTCGATTGATGCGATTAACTATATAATGATGGCCTATACTCAATTAGATGACAATGAAGCTGCTCTCAAATTTGTGAATGATCTAATTGATGGAAGTGAAAAACCTTCAGCCATATTATTTTATAATAGAGGAATGTTAAAAACACTTCTCGATGATAAAAAGGGAGCAATTGAAGATTTTCAAAAAACAATTCAAATTAATCCCCAATACAAAAAAGCTTACAATAATATTGTATCACTTAAGTTAGAACAAAATTATTTTGTGAATAACGAATGGATCCAATTCACTAAAGATGATATTCAAAGATTTATAGATGAAACATATCCAGAAAGTATAAATAAACCATCGATCGAAGAATTTATTAATAGTGATCAAATCTGTTACATAAACTTTGGCAATCTTGATATAACTAAATAAGAATAAATATTTAGCGCCTAACAAGCAAATGCAAATGGCATCTATTGAAAAGAGCTGAATTTGAGTTAAAAGGAGTTACCTACAATTTGAAAGAATTGAATAATTTAGAAGTGGTCATTTACTTTTTGAATATGCCAAAGGCATTCCTTTGGAAAAGACAAGGTCTTTATTGGGGCCTCAAAGCGACCGCATAATCGATGCAGCAATTTTTAAGTTTTAGGCTTTAATTTTTCGTGCAAGGTTACATTAAAGGTGTCTTTCTAATTAACAAAACTAAAAATTGTATTTACGATTAAAGAAAAATACAATTTGTAAAACATTCGGCGTTTGCAGCTAAAGTGGCTTAGCTTTGTTGGGCGGCGCTTTAGTTGCAACATCGTTTTATTGCTAAAAAATACTAAGGATATTTATGAAAATTAATCTCTCAAACATTTCGAAAATAATATTCATTCTTTGTGTACTCACTATTTCTCCATTATTAGCTCAATCAAAAATATATTTGTATGGTGCTGGTGGAGTGAATTATTTGCCGATGAAGAGTTTTTCTCATTTCTTAAACGGATTAACAAATAGTAAAATTGATGAGATTGGATTTAACGGTGAAATAGGATTAAGGTATAACTTTTTAAATAATCATAACGTTGGTTTAACTACTGGGATAATTAATAAAAACGCTTCATTCAGTGGTGGTTTTGGTGGTGCTAATTGGAATATTAGAATTTTTCCAATATCTATCGGGTACGACTTTACTTTTGGGAATGAAAAAGAAAATAAATTTCTTACAAACGTTGGGTTAAATCTATCTTACAATTTTATTCAAATAGACGAAAAAAGTTATAGTGATATTGGCGGACATAATCCGAATGATTTTTATAAGATTAATAAATTTGGGATAGCTCCTTATGCGATTTTAACTTATAAGCTTTACGATAATTTAATTTTGTTGGGGAAATTTGAATATAGATTTATGGATGATGTTGAGTTATGGTCTCAAGAATTAAATCTATCTGGAATAACATTAAATGTTGGTTTACAAATAAAATTATTCAATGCAAGTTAACAAGCAAATGCCAATAACCACTTTTGAATATGCCGCAGGCATTCCTTTGGAAAAGACAAGGCCTTTATTGGGGACTCAAGCCGACTGCATTTTCGTTTCGGCAATAATCAAAATTTTGGGTTGGTATTTTTCGTTAAAAATTGTTGTTATAATTTTGTTATAAATGTCCCAAAAGGATCGCTTCGGGATAAGTTAAGCCGCCGCTATTGTTGGGAAATTTTCTGTCGGCTGCAATCCGCCGCGGCGGAATAAATTAACGTCGTCTATTTGTCATTGCTTTTCTGGGCGGCGCAATAATTACATACAGTAGAATAAAGAAATATTAAATTATGACTGTTGATCGAAAAACATTAGTTAGACTTTATTTGTTGTTTATTCCCTTTGCTTACTTTTCTTATCTCTTTCACGAATTCGGACACTGGATTGTTGGAGAGATTTTAGGGAATGATATGATTTATAGTCTAAATT
>MDTC01125883.1_pt1 | contig 16919 bp, 16 predicted proteins | sample 811181 | NCBI WGS metagenome assembly MDTC01 (sample SAMN05326644, study PRJNA326480) | marine metagenome | isolation source: seawater | place: Pacific Ocean: North | collected 2011 | reverse complement strand
TTCTCTTTAGACAGCAACTCCATTCTCTTCTCATTGACTCTACTTCTCTCACGTTGTAGGTCGTCCCGGTTGCGCTCCAGCTTCGCCAGCTCTTCAGTCTGTCTAGTTACTTCTAGATCATGAGCTAGTTGTTGTACGGCTTTCTGATCCTCTGCTTGTACTTGAGCGTACAATGCGTCAGTTTGTACCGTGTCTTTCCCGGCGAGCATTCCTTTTGCATTACTATATGCACTCCTAGCAGAATTAGTTACAGTGCTCATGCACCCGACGTTCAACATGGATGCAGACATTAAAATACTTGTGATGTACAGTTTCAAACGATTCATAATATATATTGGTTTATAATTTCAATACACTTATTATCGTGACGTGAATATGGTTAGGCAACAAAAAAGTTTAAATCTCCGAACCACCACGCCATTGCTGCAGTCTTCCTCTAGCAGCAGCTAGCTTGTCTGGATCTGTCTCAATGTCCGGATCTTGCTTTTGCATCGCACCAGCTCCCATTAACTTCCTCAATTTGAGTACGGCGTCCTTTTCGATGTTACGATAACGTTCGGTGCTCATAGGAGCCTTACCTGTAGTATGTGCTCCGATAGCCGCGAAATATTTTTTCATGTCATCGAGAGTGAACTCATCTCCGGTCATAGCACCAAATTGATCGTTACTAGCAAACTGTGCCAATGTGGCTATACTCAGTTCGGCCATCTCTTTCTTGTCCATATTAGGGTTGGATTCGTATTCATCAATAACTGCATCAGCCGCATGTATCATCACTTTGTTCTTACGTGCTTTACTCTCACCGAACTCTGTTCCGTGATCCTCTTGTATGTCAATCTGTCTCTTTATACCTGTAGCCTTTTCATACGGGCTGTTAAAATGTGCCTCATGGAGAAGTTTGTTAACGTGTTCGTCGAATTTCATATTATTAATATTTATATTGTTTCTATTGTATTTCCATTATATTGCTCATAATAAATACAATTGGTTCTGTTTAGTATATTATGATAATTTATAGGTAATGACATATAATCAGGTGCACCCATCTTACAAATCCATCGGTCCATGTTAAGTCGACTTCTATTCTCTACTGTCATATCAACCCCTAATCCATGTGCCAACACCAACGGTAGACCTGGATGTGTATAGAAATGTTCAGCACTGTTAATTGCCACTAACAAATCTGTTAACGTTTTGGTTTGATAGTGTGGTAGTTTTGATCTTGTTACACCGATTGTGAGTATGAATTGTATGTATTCATGTTCAGCGCCAATGAAGCAACAGTTTGTGATATCGATACCTTCATTTTTAATAAAATATTTCCAGTCAAAAAGATTATTTCTGTAATTGGTGTTTCTGTAGATTAGATTAGTTCTGTTATGTGGTAGCTGTATATTTTTATTACAAAACAACCATGGTTCATGATTTGGCTGTTCGTTTGTAATTTGATAATATATATCTAATAACGACATATCAATCATATCTCTTTCTGCTTCATCTAGATCAATATCGATAGCCTGACCTGGTGTATATTTATCTACAGTACATATATATGGTTGATCTACTAAAAAGTCATATACGCGATCAAATAATTTATCACTACAAGTTAAATATATAGCTGCATCACATTTATGTGATCTTATGTAGCTCATGGACCAAACTAAATCACCGACATGCGCGCAATTTTCGCTTGGCTCTCCAATTGTATGTTTAAATCTCTTCATGAAAGCCAGCTACCCATACTATGATGTACACCGTATTCCAGTTCATCGGGCTTATAATCTACATCAACCTCTCTTCTATGTCTCTTGAGTTGGTATTCAAACCTCTTATGTGACTCGCGAGTCACTGGCAATGTATGCATCCATCGACGATACAAACAATCTAGAAATACACAACCAGTTGTTCTTAAAATAAAACTACCTCTACATTCGTGTGATAATTGCTTATAATCACGTTGTATTTTTAGTGTTTTAATACACCTTAGCATGAACGGGCAGTGTTGAGGTGCATAGTAGATGCTGTTAGTCAAGCCATGATTATAATCACCAGGATTCTCTCCAAACACTGTACATATGCCATTAAGTAAATTATCGACAGGTTTGTAGCATTCTATATCAATATCACAATACAAGCCGCCGTGATGATGTAATATTATATATCGGGCTACATCTGAACGTTGTATGTTGTGCTTGTAGTTGTTGTATGTATCAAGAAACCAATCATAATGATTTGTTATAAGTTCAAGTATATTTGTATCAGTCCAGAATCGATATTCCCATGTTGGGTGATGTAGTTTCCAGCTGTTTATATATGGAACACAGTTAGTTGGAATATTAGTATCCTTCCACATTTGATGTATTATTTTACAAGTCATATATGTCTATCCGATCTGTACCATAGAATTTATTAAAACCATATTGTTTTAGCAAACTCTTGTATATCGGGTTTTCATCGTTGTACGGATAGCAAAAGCTGGTTGGTTTTATATTATTGTCTTTAAAACACTTCATCATCAACTTAGTATCTTCTACGGTGTTAAACCCTGTATGTCTAATATGCATGTGACTATGAGCTCCTATTTCACATTTAGGTTGATTACCTATATCTTGTATTTGTGACCAATTCATGTAATGTGATAGGTCGCCACTCTCAAATAGTTTATCGTGAGCTTCATGACAATGAATAAATACATCAGACTGTTTTGTTTCCGGGAGAGCTACTATACCAGTGCTAATGAAGAATATTTTATCTGTATCAATATTTTTAATTTTATCGAAATGTAAATACTGTGTGTATAACCCATCATCAAATGTAAGGATATAATCATGAAGCGGTAAGGTAAACATCCAATCAGATACCTCATGAATCATTAGCACTGGTTTCATTTCATACTCTCGATGATGTCCCGTATTGTAAATTTTGGATGGTAGAACTTGCTAATTTTATCAATATTTGGTCGCCGTTTATATATCTCACCAAAATCTTTACTGAACGCCACATCATATGGTTTATATAATATCTGTACGTCTTTGTTAATAATCATGATTACCTGCTCTGCTAGTTGTTTAATAGTGACTGTGTTATCCGGGTTACCTATATTGTAGATCTCACCAACGTGATCAGAGCCAGAAATTATATCAAGCATTTGTACTGCATCTCTAATATCACAAAAAGATCTGTATTGCATACCATCACCATACACGACAATATTTTCCTCTCTATTAACCAATTCAACAAACGTAGGTAGCACCATCCCATGACTACTTAATTGCCCTACCCCGGTGACGTTGAAGAATCTAGCAATTGTGCTAGGGAAAGTATATGATTTGAGTAAAAACTCAGACATCAGCTTACCACATGCATATCCCCATCTTAATGTATCTGGGCTGCCTATTTTTAATGTGTCTGTTTCCGACGCATACTCTGTGTCGCCATAAACTTCGCTCGAGCTAGCGAATACCACTCTACTTTGAAATTCTTCAAACAACGGAAACATATTATTGTTTATGTCCATAGAATTTCTTATAGTTTCTCTTGGTGAGTTATCGATGTATTTCACGCCAACAGAACTGGCTAGATGATAAACAATATCAGCACTGCGTATTATATGTTTGATTGTATCATCAGGAGGAGTACTTAAATCGAATGACACGCTTGTTAAGCCTGGTTTGATATAGGAATCACCTGGCTTAACACTAGTATTATAGTTGTCTATAGAGTATACATAATCACCATTTTTTAAGTAATGGTCGGTAAGATGTTTACCGATAAAGCCATTACCACCTGTTATAACTATGATTGACATACAATAATTATAATGTAAAAAATTCAGTATTGCAATAAATATCTACATGAACATCAGTCAAATAGTAAAGGATCAACTTGTAAATGATATTTCTCAATCGGAAGCAATTAAATTTGAAAATGATTTTGTTAACAGTTTTAAAGAAGATTATCCGGAGCTAGATTCTTCACTACTAGAGATCACTCCTCGACCACACCGATCAGTGACTCATGCAATTTATAATAGCGAATATAAATATGTATCTAAGCGAGGATTAGTCAATGTCTTTAACCACTATAGATCAGTCTGTGAGGAGGAAGGATTTTCTAACAAGTTTGTAGAAGGTGATGTGATACTTAAAGATTGGAAAACATGCATGACTAGTGATCTTCTCCCGGATATACTGGAGGAGAAATCTCAAATGTTTAAGACTAGTTATATGGATCCAAAAATATATCGGGGAATAACACCTAAAGATTTACATTATATACGTAAAAATAAAAATAAGGACAGAATTATCTCGTATTATGATTTAATAAAGGATCAATCAGTTTGCATTAACGACTTCAATTTAGATAATTTTATAATAAATACAAAAACTGATGAGTTGGTAATGGTTGATGTGGGGGATATTGACTATACTGATAGGTTCATTCCAGGTTTGTTTTTCACTCACGTTAACGAAAAGTACTCGTTTTATATTTGTAGAGATATAACTGATATCTCTATTAAGGAATGTAAATCACACCTCGAGTGGTATTTAGGTGGTGTTGAAGAAATTGTGTCCATACAGTCCTTTTAACAAGCTCTCATATATATAAGTTTGAATATCTCAGCTTTGTCATAACCAAATATAGCTCCGTGATATTCTGCTATACTAGAAAGTTTGTCTAGTGATATAGGGTCATTACCAGGACGGACTTCACTGGTATATCTACTTATATATCGGAGTTTATCCTGGAAGTGATCTGTTATGTTTACTGCTACATTGAAGGTACTTTTATTTGAGGTAAAATTCCAATCAGTACTACCAGGTATATAGTATTCGAATAATGTATTAACATATGATGTTTCTCTAGGACGAGAGACAACACGAGTTATATCAGACAATATACGGTGATCCACGTTAATATCATCACCATTGTTCGTATATATAGTGTTTATTTTCCATCGATCAACATACTCTTGTATTTTCTTTACGAGATTATTGTAATTAGCGGATGCAATATTTTGGTCATCAAAATCCAAGCAAGTCCACTCAGTAAATCTCATGTCAGTCATATTCCGGTTGAATATATTTTTTCGATTCGATGTATTATCAGTTAAACGGTTAGGTGTATTACCTTTACAAACAACCAAACCAAATACCTGATTACCATCATTTATAGCTCTTAAAGCTGTACCACCAGCACCAATCTCAATATCATCTAAATGCGCACCGATAATTAAAATATTTCCTAACGATATCATTTGTTATATATAGTATCATACATATCCGCACCATATATTTTGTATATCATAGCTTTGAGCCAAACCGGTGTAAAGTATCTGTTTAAATTTGATGATTGTTCCGGTACGCACGTTATATCGTCGTAGTGTACCATACATGCCATAGTGTTGTATTGTTCGACATAATCATCTATATGCTCTGTATCTTTATTATTAAACGTATGTACTCGTTCTGGCAAAACTTGAGAGAGGTTACTTGATTTAATTACAATATCCATCGTGAGTTCTTCTACTCTGTTTTCAAAGTTCTTACTTTTATTATAAAATGCGAAGTTGTTTGCACCTTCCTTTTGTATAAAATTTATATATTCTCTAGTTTTTGTATTCCATTCCTTCCAAAACGGAGATTTTGTAGAAGCATATATAATCCATGAATTTGTAGCTGTATATAAATCAGCCTCTAATTCTCCAGCTTTCGACATCAAATCATAATATAGTTTCTTATCAGTGAGAAAATCTGTAGAGTTATGAGTAATATAACCTGGAGTTGTTTCATTGTGTAGAAATTGATTGTTATACAAATATACTATCTCATCATTCTTGATTTCCGGGATAACCAGTTCTTGTAATATTACAACATCACCATCTATCCAGAGAAAATAATCATAATCATTGCCTATGTTATCGTATAACCACTCACATGCGATTGGCTTGTTAGTGTAGTTAAATTCGCGTGATGTTTGATTGTATTCTGTTTCTATTTTATGATAATATATTCCGGGTATCTCTTGTAATCTATTATATATATCATGCGTAATATCAAATTGGGTTGGTTGTACTAAATGTATATCTACATCCTTATATACACCAGCATTTCTTCGAAGAGACTCTACTAATAATAGGTAATCTTTTTCTAACCTCCTGTTAGAGGTACCCTCTATAGCACCTATTATTGCTATTTTACTCATCAATATAATTATATAATATTTTTAAGATGTCAAGTCTTTAGGATCTAAAGGTCGATACCAACCGCATTTCTTATTACAAGTATTGCTAACACTATCTATTCTAGATATAAATTTATCAGAGTCACCATACATATCAGTTATCTTACCGGGAATCACATTACTTTGGTTCCAGTCCATACAGCAGAAGCATATACCATTATCTGTAAGTAGTGGCTCAGACATAAAATGACAATAGTGGGTTCCGGATTTTTGTTCTTCTATGTAATTATCTCTATCTGTCACCCATTCTTCATCTATATTACACTTACCTAATAAGTATCGCATTCCAGAAGGCATGTCTTGATTTAATAACGGACCATCTATTTCAGGTGTACGGTTTATAATAATAATTTTGTTATTGTTTTTGTACTTTGATAGTAGATATTTAAAGTTGTTATAAAATGTACTGAATGCACTTACATTCGTTCTTTTCTTAAATGTCTCGGTAGATGTACCGTACAGACTTATCTCTAATTGAAGTTTAGGTCGATCTACTATCGTGTCAATACTCTTACGTGAACAAATTAAGCATGATATAAATGTGTATTTTGTTATAGCTGGGATTGAATCCATATAATCTAGATACTCATGGAGATTAGATATAGTTAAAACCTCACCTACAATCGGTGTTAAATCGATAACAGTAACACCGGATTCTACAATCTCGTTAACCTTACGTTTAAAAGTCTTGAGTGGCATGACCTTACCTGATTTGTAATATTGATCACTGTTCGCGCAGAATGTGCAACGTAGAGGGCATTGTTGTGTGATCCATATACCAAATTTTTTAGGTATTTTCATAACATATGTTTAAATTTTGCCTCATTGCTAATGTAATTATATTTACTCAAATTATTTTTATTATATATATGATAATGATGAAAAGATATATTGCTATAACTATTCATATCTGATAGTGGGGTATATGTCTCACCAAACATTATATCTTCAACAGGAATAATATCAATGCGCTTATTGTCAGTGTAGCCTAAAACATCCATAGCTGCCTCTTCTAGCTTATCATAACTCACATCATTATAGTATTCTCGTATCATATTTATATCTTGCTCCAATACCCTGAGACAGTCATACCACTGAGTAAAAAGATGATCTCTTCTCTTTGCTGTAATGTAGCATGTATTGTATGGTCGATGATTATATAATCTTGAATTAGGGTTCGGTGTCCGTTCCTGTAGTGCATCTGTCTCGTCATATACTAGACATGAGTTCCTATTAACATCTATTTGAATCTCTCTAAGAAGGTACATGTCTAGGTCTATGTGTATTATGATATCATGATGTAAATAATTCTCCATATAGCTACACGCCAATGGTTTATTCCACCATCCATTTTTAAATTTATCACTCTCTGGAAGATACTCATGAATATATGTTACACCATAATTAGTCATTACATTAATACAATGTTGAGTTGGTGTGTTTTCAGTTATACATATACAGTATATGTCTATATTTGCTAAGGATCCACCGTTTTTACGCCATGACCTGAAGCATTTAATCGCTTCTTGTTCAAGTAAGCGTAGAGGTCCATTTGATATGTTGATGTTGTTAAGATTACCCTCAATTACACCTACTAGAGCCACACTATTCATAACGATCTTCTCAAGTCAAGTGTTGAGCAATGTATGCCTCCGCCAAATATTGTACTATGCCGGAAAGGAATTGTAATTACATTAAATCCGAAGTCTTCTAATATATCTGCACCACGTGTGAATACATCCTGTATTAAGACTGTGTCCGGTGAAATTGATAGTACATTAACATCCATACCCTCCCATGTTGCTAGTTCCGGACCGGTCAAATGGCTCTGATCATATATAGCCTTGTCTAATTTAGTTTCATTTATCTCAATAATATCCCAAGTCTTAAACTTCTCAGGTAGATAATCCCGGATTTCTTTATCTAAAAAACACGTGTTTGCTAAAAATAAACCTTCACGTAATGGCAGGATTGTACCATCAATGTGATTATCGCAAATATTAATAGGATGTACATTTATATTATCCGGAAGAACACTACATAGCCATGTATATCCATTATATGCATTTCTGTTACCTATATTCATAATAATATCATTATTTGTAACCTTTATACAATTTGCAGCGTCAAACAATATCTCATATGATGGGTAGTATTTTACACTATCGTTTATTGTATATTCTTCCCACGGGGCGTTATCTATCTTTAGTGTATCTAAGCTTGGCATCGGTGGAGATATAACTTGCGAACCGGATTGCATCTCTTCCATTAAGATATCATATAATAATATGTTTTCAAAAAATCGACACCGAACTGAAGAGAAGGAACATATAATCATATTATCTAATGATAGGCATAAATCTCTTACATTAGAATTTGAATATGAAATACTATCAAAAGATGGAGTCCGTGTTGTTTTTAAGCCTTTACACGGTTCAGGTCGACAAACATTCACTCCATGCAACTGTAATACCCGAGCTAAATTCTCTAAATCAGCTTTACGTTCTTGTATTATACTCTCAGCTATATCATATTGTACAAAACTATCATCATGATAATAGTCATGCATGTTATTTTTAAAAAATAGCTTTAGTGTGTAGTCAACACGTCTAGTCTTCTCAAACGTCTCTACACCTACAATCACCCTTTTTAATGTATCATACTCCGTCATATTTTTATCTATATTTTTTAAAATCCAAACCGTCATAGCATGTTGAATTCAAACATCGTACCGGGCGTGAAAAATACGTTGACATATCAACGTCCTGTAGAGGTGTGACGTTGATTTGATTGTTATAATCATCATTACAATGATACGCCTTTAAATCATGATCAATAACTAAATTTTTAGTACCACACTGGCACTTCATATATTTAAATTTCATATGAATATTATATGCTGACACTTCAGAAAAATTAAACGTTTCACCATTAACATCAAAATCCCATCCTGTCTCGAAATACTTACGTAGTTCTGGATATTTACGTAACCAGTATCGAAATTCTAAACTTTTACCATCATCATCTCCTAATAAATAATCATCTTTTAGATGCTCTTCGTAGCCTTGTATATTTTTATGTGCAAGTGATGCTGTCTCTGTGAATCGTAATTTAATTTTATCTGGATATCGATCTGCAATAGATTTCAATTCAGATAATGTTTGATTTTCACGTGGTATTTCTGTACTAAAGAAACATAATCCTAATTGTTCATATTTTTCACATATTTCCATCTTGTTTATAAAGTTATCTACAGTCTGTTTACCTATATGATAACTACTACATATATCAATTGTATGTTTATTATCTTTAATTTTGTTTATTTTATCGCAGAAAGCCTCTAATCTATGTACATTTAAGCTTAAGTTTGTTTGAGTTTGTATAAACAGTTTTCTGTCCTTAAATATATCAACCAATTGATATTGTATATATTCCCAGTGCTTATTCAGTGTAGGTTCACCACCGTAAAAATAAAAGAATATACTATCTTTATCTTTAGGTATTTTAGTTAGTGCTTTTAATACTGTATCACAATCATTCTTGGACCACATTCTGGTTTTATTATTATACTCTTCACAAAACCAACATTTGTGATTGCACCGAAAGCAAGGTTTAAGAGTAACCTTTAGATCGTACGACGGCCATTCCTTGTTAGGTTTTTGTTTAAAGTATTCTATTCTATCAGGTACTTTCATTAATTATATTCCTCACAAGTGATGTTATATTGTCATCAGATCTTAAAGCCAGGGTGTCAAACTTTTGTGATATATCATCCATACGTGTTTTCAGACCGGTATCCATGGACAGGTATGTGTCATCTATGTCGTGATAAATTACACTTTTATTATAATATTCACATTCAACAATAAATCTAGGACTACAGTCAAAGCAACCACAATGTGGATTGAGTACTGCATCTGTTGGTGTGTATATGTAAGTATTGAATTTACTAAATATGTTTGATATTGGTAGTTCTGGAAAGGTTACTGAAATGCCTTCAACCGCCTCCTGATATCTTTCCGGTTGGTTTGTAGCAATTATGTATTTGTCGAACTTGTATTTATCTAGACATAGACGTAAATATTCTGGATCTAATTTTCTGCAATTACTTGTCAAGTATAACAAACCAGTATTTTCACACTCCACTGGCTGGTCCTTATACCGGCTCAACATTACCTTCTTGACGTAATGTGTTGCATGTTTATTATCTATATCATTATAAACACGCCTATCTTGCAAGACTGTAATATTTTTATAAGGTAAATCATAGAATGTATCATGCGGTGAGCACCGGAAGCTTATAATATTTTTGAAACATAATATTGTACCATTTGCTACAATGTTACGTTTCAATGTACCGTCAACGAATAATATATTTTTACCTCGAACGCAGGTGGGTCTATTATGAAACGTCGTGTCTCTATATATATTTAATATCTCTACATCAGTACAGGTGTACTTTGTTGTGATACATCTCTTAAACATAGGCCAGTCTATATCTTCACATAATAATATACCGGTTTTAATACCATTCCCGGATAGTATAAAATAATATTCTATTACTTCATATATATGACCGGAAATACCATGATTACCTTCTCCCCATGCCATAGTTAAATATATATCATAGCTTTTATCCAGACTAACAACATTCTTTAACATATTACTCATAGAAGCCGGCTCTAAAATGATTAACGTCATTTATTTTTACTCCAGGTGATGGGCAGGGCTTGAAGTTTTTAACGCTATTCTCAACACCGTCACATATATAATAATATTTACAACCTAAACATTCTATAGGTTTATAATACTCCTTTAATCTCTCTATAGTAGTAGCATTATATGCGAGATCGATCTTCTCTTCATGTGTATATTCACGAGACGTATCGATGTCATAATTGTATATTTCTTTGTTCCAATCAAATCGGTCATATATGTGCTGAAATTGATTACATACATATTTTTCGTAACCTTTCATGTAGCAATAAGGTGTATATCTTACATTAATATATTTTACATGATCTTTTAAATTGTCTATACACGTCTTAATATTATCAGTCGCATGCTTATAATTAATCGGTGTTGCATGTTTGTTATTGACCCAATAATTGAGAGTTAAAAAATTTATCTCAAGAGGATTTAAAGGTATTATAACCTCATGATATTTCAACAGGCCGTCAATATTACGTTGATATACAGTACAGTTTATACGTACAATGATATCATGTTTATGTGCCAGTTCAATTGCTTGCATGATATGCTTCCAACCGCCACGACGCCTTACAATTTCATCATGGCTTTTTTCATCATAACCATGCACACTAAACAATATTTCTTTCAGCCCACACTTTTTACTCTCTAACAAAAACTTCTCATTTGAGAATTTTCTGCCATTAGACAACGTGCTTATGTTATCAAATCGTTCATCACAATATTCTAAAATCTTAAACCAGTCCTTATGTACACTACTCTCCCCACCACTTAGATCAACTTCTGTTATACCATAATCATGTAGTTTGTCAATACGCTTTATGATGGTATCATAATCTGTTTTCAAATGTAGTTGACCTTGATAATAACAAAATTCACAATCATAATTACAGAATGTACCAGTGTCCAGTTTCGCGCGATTACAGCGTGGAGTGTTATAGTCTTTGTTTAAACCACACGTACTAAATTTGTTCACGTGATTCATACACTATATTATATACAATTAAACTAACTCTTTCAACTTAATTGTCAGTAGTTCGATGACTTCATCATGCTGCCTTATTAAATCTCGCGCTTGATCTCTATATGAATCTTCTGGAACTGGGAACATATCACCTCGATCCATCGACTCTTGCTTCAATTTAATTATAATCTGCTCTTCGCTTAGTCTCTGTTGTTCTGTAAGTTTTAGAATATTTTTTATTTGATCAACATGTGTTGTATCTAATTTATTAAGATATTGTTTGAGTGGATGTTCTAGGTCTGATCGCGACTGTACATAGGACTTGAGACTATAATTGATAGGTGATGGTAGAATCAAGGACGGCCAGAAATCAAACAGCTCAGACACTGTTTTATATTTAGTAAGATCTGTTTCTTGTGGTATATCTCGAAACATCTGTTTAATTGTGTCTATATCTTTAATATCATCATCAGTAGCTCCTGTATCTCGAGCTTCTTGTTCAAGTTGATCTAATTCTTCAAAGGATATTTTTCTATGCTCGCGGATATTATTCATATAACCATCACGTATTTCACACATTGTTTCTTCACTTGCATGTACTAAATCACTCACACAATCACATTTAAATCCTACAGCTTTCAACACAGCCCATGCTGTCTTATCACAATCGTTTCTCATCATGATATTTTGTAATTTTGTATCATCTGCTAAGCTCTTACAATCAGACAATTCTTTCATCTCACTAGACAGTCGCTCAATGGCACCAGCCCAATCGTGTTGTTCATGTTTACTTGTTTTGACTAATGGTAAATCATCAACGCCTGCCTTTTCTATGACTTCTATTTTACCGTTGACGAGACCTATTCTGTCTTGAGGTACAGGTAATGTTGCCATCGACCACTCAATGATAGAATCAATCGGTAATTGTATTTCTTTGTTGTTTAAAATGTCCCACATGTTGATACAGCCAGTCTCCGGTTGTGACATTTCTCCCACTTTGAACAACTCGTTACTTTTAGTGCATTTGGTCATTGGTCGAGACACTAACGCGCCTTGTTTGTATTCATCTCCAGGGTCCACATCCGGATTGAATATAGTTGACATCACATAACATATGTTATGCTTTAAATCGTATTCTAGTATATCTTGGATCATGTTAATAATTAAAGTTAAGCTGCCCCGTCGCTCAATATTTTATTTTGTTGTGGTAACCACCATAAACGATCAGAATACTGACCTACAGTTCTAGCATTAGAGAAATATCTCGCCTGTCCATCCTCTTTTCCATCACCTGTGCCTCTGTAACCACTATTCAATCTAGTTGTCCATAGAAATCCATCACTATGCTCAATATCATACCCATCAATTTCATCATCTTTCGCACGTTGAACATTAGGTGGCCCACCGTCACCATACTCGTCTCGATCCCATATAGCGACACCTACATGTACTGGAGTGCCTCCCGGTTGCTCTTTTGCACCTGCGATGATTTGATACCACCCGGGGTCTGGTAGTGTTATATTCGCTGCATGTGGTGTTGTTGAGAACCGACCGGCGACACTGAATTCATTGTCAGTGCCTAACTGCCAAACATTCTCACTATTACAATCATGCACCCATACATTTATATGATCGTCTCCTGAACACACCAACCTTATGTTTTTAGTAGGTGAGTAAAACCAATCGTAGAAAAATTCCTCTTGACCAGCGGTCGCATAATTTTGTGGTGGTTGACTTCCTCCGGATCTGAATCTACTGTCTGTACCGTTGGTGGTGAAACTGTTCCGGGAGGTCCAAATGGAATACCATTTCGAAACCCAATTCGATGCGTTCACGTCTCTCATTACTGGTCCCCAACCATATCTACCGTGTAATGTGGCTCCTTGATTATTAGCACCTATGCCTATACCTATGTTCGCGATCTCTTGCCCATGTACACCATCATATGTCCATCCTACTCTGCATCTGTAAGCATGCCAACCTGCATTTTTAGTACCGCTACCCAAACCGGTCCACCAACCACCTTGAGTGGCTTGTACTATATCTGATCCACTGGAAAATGTTTTGGTTATTCCGGCTATGGTGATACTGAACACTTGGCTCAATCCGCTCACTCCATATGCTCGCATCACGATGGCTCCGTCTGTACCATCATAATAATCCGGTCCTCCGGAGTCCTTGTTTGTTGGTTGTGCTCGGGCCATGATAGTGATAGGTGTGTGTTGTCTCATGTCGCCTAACGATATGTCATCATTTGGTGTCAAAATGTTTTGAGACGCGAGATGTGCCTTCCATCCTGGGAAACGAGTATACGCATGCGGTCCGGTTGTCAAACTACCATCAGCTCCACCTGCGGCATCATTAGAGTAGAACATTCCACCCACCCATTCATGCAAAGTCCGTAAGCCGTTCTCTGTGTCTCGTTCGAATCCTGCTATTCCAGCACCAGCTCTTCCACCACCAGTGGCAGCAATGTATTGTTTGGTGGATAGATTTACATCACCTATACCAATTGCACCTAGATCCATGGTGGTGCTATGCTCGCTTATTCGATCGACATCGTTTCTCTTGTACAACCAAGCCTCTGTTATCTGAAACTCACTACCTCCTGTTTGTGTGAATCTCAACTCGTAATCTCTATACGCTACTTCATTATCAAATTGTACATACCTCCACTGTTGTCGTTCTGTGAAAGCCGGTACGTCGAATTCACCAATCAAAGTATACGATTGATAATCTGCATTCCTGCCGGATAGTTTAATTTTTTTAGGATCACGAGCCGGGTGATCATTACCGGAGTTGAGACCGATCATGTTCACCACACCGAAGTCATTCAGTTTATATTGAATCCCAGGTCCACCGGGGTGATTCATACTGGCGTAATATTTTGTACCAGAGTTATCAGTTGCATGCCAGGAAGTATGATAAGACAAAACAGGTGGATTCGGTATTGGATTCGTACCACCCCAACCACCTGTTACTACTGGTGCTACTTGATCATAATATGTATTCGCGTCTGATTCGCTATTAACTATAATATCACCTGTGTATGACATAACTTTATTTAAGTTGTGATTCTAGTTTTTCTACCTTTGCTGTGAGTTCTTTTATCGACTCAATCAACAATGGTACCAGTTTTTCATATTTGACAGCTTTTGTGTCATCACTACGTGTGTCTACAATCTCTGGTAACACTTTCTCAACTTCCTGTGCCACAACACCTACATCATGGCCTGAGTGTACGTCTTGCTTGTCATTCCAGTCAAATTCATATCCTGTGAGTTGATTGGTCTTGCTCAGCGCGTCTGTGATTGGTGTCAGATTGTCTTTCAATGTTATATCTGAGGAGTGATATGCAATAACATCACGCTTGGCTTTCAATGTACCGTCATTCTTAATAACAACAAATCCACGCGCAGCATCCGAACTGTCACCAGGGATCCCCGTGCGGAAAAATCTCAACAAATGCGCGCTGGTACCTAACCCGTAGTTGTTGTTTGCGTCTATGTAATTGTCTATGCACCATACGCGTTGAGACTGACCTGTTTGTACCTCTCCAGGATCACTTATGTTTATCTGTCCACCTTCTTGTGAATTTTCATCCTGACTCCACGTACCAACATTTAAAGCACCACCTATGGCGCAAGACGCAGCAATTCGTGTACCGGATGCAGTTATTTTAAACATCTCATAGTCGTGACCTCCCATAAAATACGTGGAGTTTCCATTGTTACCGTTCATCGATATTGAGAATGCTCTTTCTCTACCGGAGACTTTCTCGCCAGTGTTGAACTCGATACGACCGTCATAATCATCACCTATGCTACCAAAATCGATATGACCGCCATACTTACCTTTTTGTTCAATCACAGAGTAGTTGTTATCAACACGCAGTAAAGTCTCACCGTTGCCGTATACCGCACCAACTCCACCAGTAAAGTTCCCGCCTCCGATTGGAACAAATCCGTCAACATTGTCAATCGCTGTTTGTAAATTATCTAGAGCTAGTTGCAATCCGTCAACATTATCTATTATATGATTATGACTGTCATCTAGTACTGTAACAGACAGTGTCTTGTTTGCGGATCCATCAATGGTCACATCACCAGTAACGTCACCACTCAGTGTTATTTTCCTACCGGTCGTCCATTTGTCTGCATTTGGATGATAATCGTCCGCAAAGATCCGTTTACTACCATGAAAATGACCTTGCTGACCATTGAGCGTGAGCTTGTGATATGTAGTGGTTCTCCCGGAAGTTCTTCTTGTCCTTATCTCCACATTTTCAGCGGCGAGAATCTGTATGGTGTCATCAAGTGGCGCTGTAATTTTGCCTACCATGGATTTAGACGTAATTGTTAAACCTCTACCAGATGTGTAGCCTTCAATTTTATCACTTTTGAGTTTGTTAGTTCCCATGGTCAGATCACCAGTCATTGTGTCACCAGCAGCATCAACAAATTGACCACCAAAATCGAGAGTGTCAATCAACAAAGATTTAGCATTGCCCATGTGTAGCAGCTCGTGGTACTTGCCGGCGTTGTCTTCCACCCTCCAGGTGTTCAGAGAATCATGCCACTGCAACGTTCTCCATGTGTTACTGTTCTTGTCTTTGAAATGTATGTCTGTTGATCCAGCTGTTGTGTTGTTGTCAAGCAACAGATCCCCTCCTTTGATGGTAGCGTCTCCTTGCACGGTCAAGCCGTTGGTGTCGATCCCGGCCGATTCGATCGTGGTGGTAATGGTGTTTTCAGAGTTTCTATAATACAGATTACCGTGTTGAAACAACAATCTCGTTGTGTTGTTGTGCCTCAGCGTGAAAACAGTACCAGAACTGTGCGCGTCAAGCTTCATCATGATCTCATTATGGTCGCCATTTGATTTCATCTCCGCCCACTCATAGGTCTTGTTGGATGGTACGTAGTATGATGTGTTGTTCGCAGCATCTGGTAGAAAGTGCCAGTCACCACTTGTTGCATAAATTTTGTTCGGTTGAGAGCCG
>MDTC01016225.1_pt1 | contig 16920 bp, 25 predicted proteins | sample 811181 | NCBI WGS metagenome assembly MDTC01 (sample SAMN05326644, study PRJNA326480) | marine metagenome | isolation source: seawater | place: Pacific Ocean: North | collected 2011 | reverse complement strand
GACCCTGACAGTAGATACTATTACTGGTGGAAATCGCGAAAGAGATCTAAGGACTGGCTTTACAAGCCCGCCAAAATTAACTCCAAAAAGCCTTTTACAATTTGCAATTAAACCCATGTGGGGTTTGAACTATTACTTTCGTGATAAATTTGAACTTGCCCAACTTAAAGGTCATGTCAAAGAGGGTTCTAATATTGCCATTTCAGTGGGAGATTATTTTTCATCCATGCTTGATCAGAATATGAACTGGGATGATGTAGCTAAACTACAACAAGCTTGGGGTGGAAAGTTCTGCTTGAAAGGAATTATGAGCCCTGAAGATGCAAAACAAGCTGTAGAAATAGGTGCTGATGCTATCATGGTCTCAAATCATGGAGGACGACAATTAGATGGCAGCAGAAGTCCTTTTGATCAACTTGAAGAAATAGTTCAAGCAGTAGGTGGAAAAATTGAAATTATTTTAGATGGTGGCATTCGAAGGGGGACCCATGTTCTAAAAGCAATGGCACTCGGTGCTACAGCTTGTTCTGGAGGAAGAATGTATCTTTATGCATTAGGAGCAGCGGGAAGGCATGGAGTGGAAAAAGCTTTGGGAAATATTCAATCCGAAATAGAGCGTAATATGAAATTAATGGGCATTAATAGTTTAAAAGAATTGAACCCAAGCATGATAAGAAAAAATTAATTAGAGTATAAAAAATTTTATTTTCTAAAAAGTCATTTTCTTTTAAGTATTTCTATTAGCTCTTCAATCTTTTTATCAGCACTTTTCGGATCAGAAATAGAATTATGAACACAATTTGATAAATGAGCCTCCAGTATTTTATTTTCAACTGATGTTAAAGCGTTTTTTGCTGCTTTAGTTTGATTCAGAATATCAATGCAATATTGACCTGATTCAATCATTCTTATGACGCCATTTATCTGGCCTTCTATACGCCTTAAAGCAGCAATTCTGTTTTTATGACATGGATTACTCATTTTTTAAATTTTAACAGATATTTTATTTCTTTACCCCTGGAGGGTATATGAAAGAAAAAAATAATATTTATAATTCCCTTTCTCCCATAAATGCAACAGAGAAATCCATGAAATTTCTAATTTTAGTTCTAATATTTTTTATTAATACTTCAGTTGCCGATAGTGATACCGACTCAAGAGCAATAGGTCATGCCCCAATTGGAGTATCAGCTGATCATTACCATAAAAAAGGAGAATCAATGATTTCAATTAGGCATGGCTATATGAATATGAGTGGGAACATATTTAATGGCTCTAGCATTACAAATACTGAAATATTGATGATGCCTAATCCACTGTCTAATATGCCAGCAAACCTATCTGTAATTCCCAAAGATATGTCCATGCAAATGTCAATGATTGGTGCCATGTATGCGCCATCTGACAACATTACTTTGATGGCCATGGGAATGTTTGTTTCTAAAGACATGAACCTAAATACCTATCAAGCAATGATGAACAGAAATTTTTTAGGTAGTTTTAATACATCCTCTAAAGGAATATCAGAATTATCTTTAGGAGTGTTATATAAGATAAAGGAGGACAAATATAGCAGGTTACATGGGGAACTTACTTTTCAACACTCCATTGGTGAAAATGAAACAAGAGGGAATGTTTTAACACCGATGAATGTAAATACCGAAATGGTGTTACCTTATGGTATGCAGTTAGGTGACGGTTCATCAAAAATAATCATTGGTTTTACTCATTTAAGAGATATCAATCAAAAATTTAAATGGGGAAATCAGGTACGTAGAAAATTTTCAGTAGCAAAAAAAGATTGGTCTTTTGGTAATCAAACAGAATTAAACACCTGGGTTCAATATGAGGTGAGTCAACTCCTTTCTCTATCAACTAGAATAAAGTGGACACAGCAAAGTAAAATCTCAGGTAGCAACGCAAATATTTCAGCGCCAGTTCAAACTGCGAATACTGAAAATTATGGTGGCAAAGATGTATACATAGGATTTGGAATAAATTATTTAACTCATTTTCTTCCCGGTAAGAAAGATCGCTTAGCTCTTGAAATCTTAGCTCCTATAAGTCAAAACAAAAACAATTTACAAATGAAGTCTAAATCTCAAGTAATGTTGGGTTATCAAAAAAGCTTTTAATTTGCTAATTTAAAGAACAAGATTGTGATAATTATTTTTTTACATGATCTAATATGACATCTTCAATATCATTCATTATTGCTTTATTGCCATCAGCATAGTCATAAGAAAGAGCAAATAACTTAGACCAAAGTTGCTCATTATTAATTTCTTTGTAAACGGTGATTTCATCAGATTTTCTTATAATTTTTTCCCAAAAATTACTTACTTCAATCCAAAATAATTTAGTTTTATTCCAGTAATCCTTGCCAGCTGACCAATCAAAATCTCTGATTCTTTGATATCTTGCTAGACCAATTTCTTTTGCAAGAATAGTTCCATCTAATCGGACCTTATTATTATTTTGCTCATGCACCCAACCATAAGGAGTAATACTATGTGTATTAATTCCAGAAAGAATATCGTAATCATTTCGTATTGTTGTTTCTCTACGAGGCAAAGGTCTATTAGTTTGTTCACTGGCCCATGATGAAGAATTTTTATAATGTCGCCATTTTCCATAACCCTGGTATCTTGGTGAGTCATCAGCTTGATAAACTGATTGAGACCACGTTCCTTTTCTTGCACTGATAGGTATATATCTTTTTTTCCAAGTATTATTTCCTACATATTCACTTAAGAACTTATCCTGATATTTCCAATCTTGCCTCCAATGCTTAATGACCATAGGCTCAGAAGAAGAACCATCTTCCAATGTGTAAAACATCACCATGACGTGTTGGAGGCTTATGAAGTATTTCTCGTCTTTAACCACAGTTACAAACTCGGTGCCCCAAGATTGATATGGTTTTTGTGGTTCAAAATCTTTATAAAAACCAATGGTTTCCATAAAATCAAAATTTATTTTATGCTCCCCCTGCATAGCTAAAATTGCTAATCTATCTTTTTTAAAGTTTGTTAAATTAGTATCTTGCAGTTTTTCCCAATGAGGATTTGGTTCCTTATCCATATCCACATCAGGACCTATTGAAGTGCCCCCTTGAGGACTTTGCATATTTAAATTATTTAAGTGTGTCCATCCAAAAATATAATTTTCGCTCTCTGCATAACAGTTAACAAAATAAAATAACAAAAAGACAATTAAGAGTGGTTTTAAAAAAAAATGATAATTTTTAATGTACAAAAAAATATTTCAACCTCTAAAAATATTCACTAAAGTTACTCCAATAACAATTAAGAATAAGCCTAGTAAGGTTTGCCAATTTAATGCCTGTTTGTAAAAAAATAAACTCAATATAGCTATAGAAAAAACCCCAAGACCAGACCAAGAAGCATATATGACCGCTAATGGTAGCTTTTGAGATATATGGGCTAAAAGATAAAATGAAATAACATATGAAAATATAATAATGGAGCTAGGAAATAATTTCGTAAAATTTGAAGATATTGGCAAAAGCATAGTGCCAAGCACTTCAAAAACAATTGCAAAAAATAACATAATGTAAGTATTAATTTTAAATTTCTCTCAAAAAATCTTCTTCTACTAAAAAATCACATTTGTAATTTTTATATTATTCATGATGGCAACAATATTTTAATTTTTTACATGTTTGATAATTTTTATAATGCGAAAAAATAACTAATGCAGATCCAGCAAAAGTAAATCCTTTCTCTCCAAAATCCCCTAGAATTATTTCGCCAAAAGTAACCGCTGCAACTAGTAAAAATATTCCCAAAGAGCCTAAATAAACAGATATTATTTTTTTATGGTTTTTATAACCGATACACAAAGCAAAAATACTTATTGGTATTGCTATGACTAATATTAAATTGTGTATAAGTTCGTTCTCAATAGTTAAGGACAAGAAGCCCGATGTCAAAATTAAAAAAGATGGCGCAAAAAGACAAAACAATAAACAGACTAAAGACATAGTCATTGCAAATTTATCTGTCAATATTTGGTTTTTATGGTCTTTGTTTAAATTCATTTTCATATTAATTCATAATCCGGGTAGAGATTTTTATGTAATTTTACCTATTCCTAGAAAACCAGAAAGAACGGTCAAAGGTAATTTTTGAAAATTTAAGTATGTAGCATGATAATTAACTGACTAAATATTTAATCTTGTACGTTAACATGGCTGTCAACCCCCCTGCTTAATAAATTCATGATCCGGGTAGAAATTATTATTTCGAATTTATTTTATTATATCAGTAATGGCGTCTGCCCAACTGTCAGAATAATTTAATGACTCTACATAGTCTAAATTCTCTCCACCGGCTTCAAAAAATAATTCTTTGTATTCGTCCCCTATTTCAATAATTGTTTCCAAACAATCTGCAGTAAATGCAGGAGAAAAAACAAGAATATTTTTATTATTTTCTGCGGGCATTGATTCAAGTACTTTATCTGTAAATGGAGTAAGCCATTTGTTAGTTAATCTTGATTGAAAAGTAACAATATACTTTTCAGAAGAAAGTCCTAATCTATTAGCTAAAATTTTAGTTGTTTCATAAGTTGTAGCTTTATAACAAAATTTATTTTTTTCAGTAATCTTAGTTTCGCAGTCATGATCACTACAAATTGAATTTTCGTAAACATTATCAACATGGCTATTGGGTACACCGTGATAACTAAAAATAATTTTATCGTAAGAATTTATATCGAATTTATTTGCCTTCTCTATCCATGCATCTACAAATTTTTCATTATCATAAAATTGACTTATAAATTTAATTTTAGGTATCACCCATTTTTTTGAAATTATTCTCGAAACTTCTTCATAAACAGAACCCGTAGTCGCAGCAGCATAATGTGGAAAGAGAGGTAATATTGTTATTTCATCAGGATTCTTAGATAGCATTTTATTCAATGTATCTTTGATAGATGGATTCTGATACCTCATAGCAAATTGAACATCATATTCTGGAAGTTTCTCTTTCAATTTTTCAGTTAATTTGATTGTATTGTGCAGCAATGGCGATCCTGTATCTTTGTCCCATACTTGCTGATAAATCTTTGAGGATGAAAACGACCTTAAAGGAACAATAACAAAGGTAACGAGAATAAATCTTAATATAGGGTTAATATTAATTACCCTTCCATCCATTAAAAACTGTCTTAAATATCTAAAAACACTAAAATATGTAGGCTTATTCGGTGTTCCCAAGTTAATGATTAATAATGATTTTTTCATATTTTTTTTTGAGTTATTTTAAATTAATTTTTAAAATTAAAATAGACATTCACTTATGAGTTAAATGTAGCTAAAGATTACTTAATTAATAATATACATTATTAATATAGGGACTTTTTAGAAAAAATACAGAGGATCGACCTTAAAGATAGCTTGTAAATAATTAGATACTTTAATTACCCTCTACACACTGAAAAATTGTAACGCATCTCCATGCACAATCAGTACTAAGAATTTTGAAATCTTTTTGCTTAGAAAGACAGTATTCTTTTGCGCCAGACAGTGACTGTTCTTTACGTGCAGGTACATATTCTGTTGAAAAAATACCATCCGGATTTGGTGGTTGAGTATTACCTGCACATGATGTTAATAAATAAAAGCTAATTAAAATCGTGGTTAATTTATACAACATTGTTAGATCTTCAATAAAATTTATATATTAAAAGTTTCAATTATTCAGAATTTTCTTTCCATTTTATACTACAACCCATTGATGGATGTTGATCTGGTGAGATAACCTTTCCATCTAAGAGATTAAAAATTGCATTTCTCAAATCTTTTCCATCTGGGGGTTTTTTTGAACTTGGTGAAGTTTCATCAAAACGACCTCTGTATACTAATTTTCTATTTGAATTAAATAAATAGAATTCAGGTGTACACTGAGCCTGATATTGAATTGCAATATCCTGTGTTTCATCATATAAATAAGGAAATTTAAGCTCCAATTCGCTCCACAATAAACTCATTTTATCAGGATGATCTTGAGGATAATTTTCAATATCATTTGAACTTATAGCAATTAAATTTACATTGTTGCCAAAATCAAATTCTAATTTTTGAATCTGTTGATGGTAATGAATTACATAAGGGCAATGATTGCATATAAACATTATTAAAGAAGGTTTTGATTCATCAAGACTTTCAGACGAAAAGAGTTTTCCTGAGATTGTATTCAATAAATTAAAGTCAATTAAATTTGACTGAAGTTCCAGCATAGTTGAATATTTGAGAGTCATAATTGTCTTTTATATTTTTATAGTGATTATTTATCTTTAAAAATTTAATTATTTTTTAAATTTAGCAGCTTCTTCCGAACCACCTGTTGATGTTCCCTTGGTATATGAATGAGCCCCCATACCTGCTAAATCTCCATTTTTAACAATTAGATAATCATTTCTGATCTCTTCACCATCTAGAAAACACTCTAAGATTTCTCTAACGCCGTCAGCATATCTTGCTTGAGCTGAGAGCGACGTTCCAGATGTGTGTGGAGTCATGCCATGATGCGGCATATTTCTCCACAGATGATCATTTGGAGGGGGCTGTGGAAACCAAACATCCCCTGCATAGCCACTTATTTGGCCAGATTCAACTGCTCTTGCAATAGCATCTTTATCACAAATTTTTCCTCTGGCTGTATTTATTATGTATGCCCCAGTTTTACATTTATTAATTAAATCATCATTGAATAAGTGCTCTGTTTCAGGATGAAGAGGGCAACTTATATTAATAACATCACAAACTTTTACCAGAGATTCTACTGATTCGTGATAAGTTAAATTTAACTCTTCTTCTTGCTCTGCGCTTAATCTGTGCTTATCGAAATAGTGAAGATTTACGTCGAAAGGATGCATTTTTCTTAGCATGTCATATCCAATACGACCGGCTGCAATTGTTCCAATATGCATTCCTTCTACATCATAGGATCTCTTAACAGCATCGGCTATATGCCAGCCACCTTCATTCACTATTCGATATTGATTATGATAATCTCTAACTAAAGATAAAATCATCATAACAATGTGCTCTGCAACTGATCTTGAATTGCAATAGGTAACTTCAACAACATCTACCTTATTATCCATTGCAGCCTGTAAATCTACATGATCGGATCCAATGCCAGCTGTAATGGCCATTTTTAAATTTGGAGCACTTTCTATTCTTTTCCTTGTTAAATAGTAAGGCCAAAATGGTTGAGAAATTACGACATCTGCATCAACCAATTCTTTGTCAGCAATGCATCCTTCTGCATCTTTATCAGATGTAACAACTAAAGTATGACCTCTCTCTTCTAGAAATTTACGCAATCCTAATTCGCCAGATACGCAACCAAGCAACTCGCCTGGTGTGAAATCGCGCCCTTTTGGGTTCGGCAGAGCCATTCCATCAGGATATTTTTCTAAAAGAGGAAGTTTTTTTAATGGATAGCTAGTAGGCATACCATCTTTAGGATCATCATATAATATGCATAGTATTTTCATTGAATTTCTCTTAATTTAAATTTTGTTTATAAATGTTTTTTTAGATGATTACCTTATCATTTTCAAAAATTATTTCATTAAAATTTAAGATTTATATTTTCTTTAAAAATATAAAAAAACATTAACATTGTCTTAAAAGAAAAGGCGTAATTAAACATTGGAACTTATAACTTTTAAAGTAAATTTCTCTTTATAATTATTTTTACTGTCTAATACGCCTTTTAGTTTTTGTTGACAAAAATATATATTATTTATTTTTTAGTATATACAAGCGCCATTTCAGTTACTTCACCGCTTTCATTAGTATCACTCATGAAGAAATTAAGCATGCCATCTTTTATGCTAATTTTCCCAATATCTTCATTAATGCTGTCTGATTCGCCAGTACATGAAACAACGCTGCTTTCCGTATTTATACTACAAGATTGAATGTTATCCGATCCAGTCATGCTAAATTGATTATTTTCTATTTCTAAAATAGGGATTGCGCCCGTTACTGTTTGGCAGATGAGCTCAGCAAATCCTTCCAACAATCCTCCATCGGAGCTACCATCCACCTCTTCTAAGGATTTCTTGCAATTTGCCAATGAAGCTTGTTTTTCGATTACCCACAGACCATCATAATTAGTTGTGCCTGACCCTGAACACCCAACCAAAAAGAATGATATTAAAAGTAATAAATTTATTTTTTTCATTGTTATTTGCCCTCTTATATTTTAATTTTTTTTAATAAAATATGCTAGATTAGAAATCTATAATGAAGGTAGAGGTTCAATTATGCAAAAAATAACTAAATTTTTTATTTCATTTATGATTATTTCTAATTTTGCTCCTAATGCATTAGCGAATTATTCTATTGATGATGTTGCGGCCTGTGCAGGCGTAATTGTTGGTAATGGTGCGGTTGATTATATGTTGGAAGATGAAGAATCTTTTGATAATTCTGCCCAATTTGCATATTCAGCATATTTGTCGTTAGTTCTCACAAACCCACAATCACAGGACGAAATTGCATTTGCAGATCAAATTCTTGGGGGCAATGTTGATAAAGTGATTATTGCTTACAATAACGATGCTTTTGATTATGACCTATATGAAGAAATAATAGGATGCTATAGAATGTTATCTGTTGTTGCCTTGGAAAATGCAGAAACTATTTTGGAAGGCAGTGGCAGAATACAACCAATAATAGACAGTCAATTGGATAAATTAAAACGTATGTTAAGTGCAGGGCTGTAAGTAACTGCATACACAAATTGGTTATAAATCATTGGTAAGTTTTATTCATTTCCATCGCTTACATTCATGGAAATAATTGTTCTATTACTGACTTCATAAGATAGTTTATTCGGGTTACAGCATATAAGACAATCGTAAATGTCTGTGTTGTATCCCGAAAAATCCTCTTGGATTTCCAAATTAATATCAAATTGTTCAAAACAAAAATAACAGTTGATACTCAATTCTTCATTTATAGTCATAATTTATTTATGCATAGATTGTTAAGCTAATAAAATTTCAATTGCTAAACCTACTGGTTTCAATATTCTAATTGATAACAATTAATTAGAATATAATTATTAAAGTCTAAGTTTAAAGATGAAACAGTTTCCATTGTCGAATACTTACAATTATATAGATAATATGAACAGAACGAGAATTTTAAATAAAAGAACTATTTGTGAAGGATATGACTATCTTTCAAAAATTGAGCCGGCGTTTGAAAAAATCTTAATAGAGAAAAACTTTAATATTCCGACATTTGAAAGGAAAGAGGGCTTTGAAGGAATAATTTGCTTAATAACCGAACAACAATTATCTGTGGCCTCTGCTGAAGCTATTTTCAAAAGAATTAAAAAACTGGTATGTCCTTTTACACCTGAAAATTTCCTTAAAGAAGAAGATGAACAGTTAAAAAATACAGGACTGAGCAGACAAAAAGTTGATTACTGTAATGGAATAGCAAAGAAAATTATTGATAAAGAGTTAAATCTAACTTTACTGAAAAAAAAGGATGATGATGAAGTTATTAAAGAACTTACCAAAATTAAAGGTATCGGTGAATGGACAGCTAAATGTTATCTAATGGCTTGCCTTAAAAGAATCGATATTTGGCCATCATCAGACTTAGGGCTTATCGTTGCTGTACAGAAGATAAAAAATCTTAAAGATCGTCCAGATTTTTTAACACTTGATAAAATAGCTAATAGTTGGTCTCCTTATAGATCTATAGCTGCATTAATATTATGGTCAATATATGATAAAAACTAATTTTTACTTATTAATAACAATACTCAAACTTTAAATAAATTATGCCAAAAGAAATTCCAATTGATCATCCATCTCTAGATCTTATTGAAACTTTAGAATATGTGTTTTCAAGCCTTGAAAAAGGTGTAAATAAAAACAAACATGATTTTCATCTACTTGTGCTTGCAACTATCGATGAAAATAATGAACCGCAAAATAGAAACGTTGTTATAAGAAAAGTTGATATGTTAAATGCACTGATAAGATTTCATACTGATAAAAGGTCAAACAAAATAAATGATATTAAACATAATAAAAGTATCTCATTATTAGGCTATGACAAAGTTGATAAATTTCAAATTAGATTAACAGCAGAAGCAAAAATAGAAGATTCTGAAAAAGTTTTGTCTGAAATATGGTCCAAAATGCGCCCAATGAGCAAGGAATGTTACCGTGTAAGTGATAAGCCTGGAAAAATTATAGATTCGAGAAAAGATGTAATTTTTCAATCCGAAGGTGCTCAAGACTTAAATGGCTTTGAAAATTTTTCAATAATTAATTGCCATATTAATTCTATTGAAACTTTATTTTTACACTCAGCAGGTCATATTAGAGCAAAATATATTAATAAAAATAATAAATTCTATGGTAATTGGTTAATTCCATAACGGCCTATAATTAAAAAGGAAAATATTTTCTTTTCAATAATTTATTATAAATAATTGCAAAAATTATTATAAAAGAGGCGCCTAGTGCAACTGGTAGCAATATAAAGCCTACACCTTTTGCACCGATAACAGCAATAATTGGATTGGCGCCTGCCGGGGGATGAACAGTTTTGGTTATTGTCATTAAGAATATTGCTAAACCAACAGCTAAGCCTACACTAAGAAATGAAAAGTCCAATATTGAATATACAAGAACCCCAGCTGCAGCAGCCAGTACATGGCCACATAGGATATTCTTTGGGTGAGCTAGAGGACTATCATGAGCTGCCATAACTAAAACCATACTTGCTCCAAAAGGAGGTATTAGCCATAAATTACCCTCGCTAAATGAATTAAAATACGCGAGTGCGGATATACATAAAAAAGCACCAAAAGCAGATAGAATATTATTAATCATGATTTTCCAATTTATTATTTAAGCGTTTTACATATCATTGTAATTAAAATATTTTATTTTTATTGGTTTTTCTTAAACATAAAGTATTGTGCTACATTTATCTTGATGAAAAAAACTGAGAGAGCGAAAAATATTATTAAAATTCTGGATAGAGAATATCCTGATACACCAGTGCCACTCAATCATGTCGATAACTTTTCATTATTAATTTCTGTTTTACTATCTGCCCAATGTACTGACGAAAGAGTCAATCAAATAACTCCTATACTCTTTTCAAAAGCATCTACACCAGAATCTATGTCTGAATTAACAAAGAATCAGATCTATAAAATCATAAAGCCATGCGGCTTAGGTCCTCAAAAATCAAAGGCAATAAAAGAACTATCATCTATTCTTGTTAATAGATTTAATGGCCAAGTTCCAAATAACTTTAAAGATCTAGAAACCTTGCCTGGTGTTGGCCATAAAACAGCATCGGTAGTTATGAGTCAAGGTTTTGGAGTACCAGCTTTTGCAATAGATACCCACATACACAGACTCGCACAAAGATGGGGGCTTTCAAACGGAAGAAGCGTTAAGCAGACTGAAAAAGATTTAAAAAGAATTTTTCCAAAATCCTCTTGGAATAAACTTCATTTACAAATAATTTTTTGGGGCAGGGAATATTGTAGAGCTAGGGAATGTTTTAGATTGAAATGCGAAATATGCAGAACATGTTACCCAAATAGAAAAAAACCTTTTATTCATAGAAAACCCTAATATTTCTACGAATAGATTATTATTTAGTGATATTAAAGGGATACAGTCTTTTATCTTAATGAGAATGATTATTAGATTGATTTTCATTAAAATTAACAATTAAATCAATGGTTTACAAAATTTTTAATCCTATTATAATCTCTTTTTTTGATAATAATTGCTCTAGGAGATAAACATGGAATGCAGTTGCGGAAGAAGTCCAACTGGAAATTGTGTTGGTTGGCATGCTCTTTCTGAAGAAGATTTTCAAGTAAAACTTAAAGAACACGAAGAAAAAGAAATCAAAGAAGAAGAATAAATTTTTTAAAATACCACTGTTCCATACAGTGGTTTTTTTTAAAAAAATTTTAATTTTAACCATATAATCTACTCACTAATTTTTTATTTAACTATAATATATGTATATTGTATTTAGTTAATATTTGTTTAACGAGAATTTATATGCTGAAAAATTATATTGAGTGGTGGAAAAATAAACTTGGCATTTCTTACCATACGCTGGCTTGGATATCTTTTTTTGAAGGCGTCGTTATTGGATTAATAATTTATCACTTTTTAATAAAGTAACAATTTCTCGAATGGGGTAGTTATTATGTTGCAAAATTATTTTAATTGGGAAAAAAAACAAATTTCATGGTGGCAAACAAAACTTGGTCTTTCTGACCATGGAGTTATTTGGATATCTTTTCTTAAAGGAGCTTTAATTGGATTATTGATCTATCATTTTTTTTTGAAATAGATTAATCATGAAAAAAATAAATCTTGAAGATAGCTGGAAAAAAATATTACTTGATGAATTCAGTAAAGATTACATGCGATCTTTGAGTGAATTTCTTAGATCAGAAAAATCAAAAAATAAAATTATCTTACCCCCAGGAAATAAGATATTTAATGCTCTAAACTTAACTAAATTTTCAAATGTCAAAACAGTGATTTTGGGGCAAGATCCCTATCATGGATATAATCAAGCAAATGGTTTAAGTTTTTCAGTAGAAAAAGGTATAAGACCTCCACCCTCCTTAAAAAATATATTTAAAGAATTAGAATCAGATTTGGGAATTAAACAACCAGATCATGGAAACCTAGAAAGGTGGTGCCATCAGGGTGTTCTGCTTCTTAATTCTATATTAACAGTCGAAAAAAGTAGGCCGGCTTCGCATGCAAATATTGGCTGGGAAAGATTCACTGATGAAATCCTTTCAGCTATAAATACTTTAAAGAAAAATGTTGTTTTTATTTTGTGGGGGAAAAAGGCTCAGGAAAAAGGTCGTTTTATTAACACTGAGAATCATTTTGTAATAGAAAGTACACATCCATCGCCATATTCAGCAAATAATGGTTTCCTTGGATCAAAGCCATTCTCTAAGACAAATATTTATTTGAAAGAAAATAATATACAAGAAATTAATTGGGATCTAACTCGTTAAATTCAATCTAAACAAAGCAATGATTACTTATGACAAATAGCATTTTCATCTATTGTCTTTAAAATTCAATCTGATTCGTAAATTGAATCCATAATAATTTTTGAATCTCCACTTAAATATGGATATAAGGTCTTAATTAATAGGTTTATGCCTTTCTTTCTAAGATATAGATCAGATTTAAAGGGATATTTTTTCATTGAATAATCCAGCCAGTGTCTTCCAATGATTAATGAAATTTCTACGAGACTTTCAATATCTTCATTTTGAATGATTAAAACTCTAATGTTTTTTGCATGAATAATCGCTTCTTTTGCCCAAACATCAATTTCACAATTTATATCAATTATCTTTTTGTAAAGTTTTGGGTTATCTATCGAAAATAGTTCAAATGAATCTCGCATTAGATATCTATAATCCCAAAGAACCTCATATATACTAAATAGACTCAGTATTAATTCTTTTGAGTTATTTTTTTTGGAATGAACTCTTTCTCTATTGAATGAGTCCAAAAATAAATCTGTATGAACGGATACCAAATCTTGCTTTGAGTTAAAGTGATACCAGAGCGAACCCTCTAAAACTTCTGAGTTTTTTGCAATTAAGTTAGTGGTAGATTTTTCGAAAGTGTTCTTGTTAAATAAGTTCAAGCTATCGTGAACTATCTTGTCTTTAGTCTTCATAAATTTTTATATTTTCCAAAATAAGAGATCTAATTATTTAAATTTTTTATTTAAATAATTCAGGTGTTTTTGATGCTCCATTTTGAGCAAATCTTAGAGTAGGCTTTAGAATCTATGTTTAAGTTATTTATATCGCCTTTTACATGGGATAAGGCTAATAGTTTCTCGTCCATTACCCTGAACCAAAACTTTGGAAAATACGCTAGAAGGTACATACCAAAGTATCCGTTAGGAAGCTGAGGTAAATTTTCGAAGTGACGTAGGGATTGAAAACGCCGCAAAGGATGAGAATGATGATCTGAATGGCGTTCAAGGTGAAATAAAATAAGATTACTTAAAATGTGATTACTATTCCATGAATGATGGGGCAAGCATTTTTCATATTTTCCATTTGGTAATTTTTTTCTAAGTAGCCCATAATGTTCAATATAGTTTGCGCTTGTAAGCTGCCAATAGGCAAAAATATTGTGAATTATAAGAAATACTAATGCTTTCCAACCAAATAATATTATAAGTAATGTACTGAATGTTATGGTTACTGCATAGGACTGAAGAATCTGATTATTAAAACTCCAAACTCGAATATTTCTATTTTTTAATCGGTTGCTCTCAAATTTCCAAGCTGATAATAAGGCACCAGGAATTTCTCTTAGTGCAAATTGGTATATGCTCTCACCCATTCTTGAACTTGCATGATCTTCAGGCGTGGCAACATGCATATGGTGGCCGCGATTATGATCAATACTAAAATGCCCGTAAGCGGGGACTGCTAAAGCTAAGCGTGCCAATATTTTTTCAATTTTTGTGTTTTTGTGGCCAAGTTCATGTCCAGTATTTATTGCTAAACCAGATATTAGTCCAGCATTTAGTGCCAATAATAAGAATGCCCACCAACTTAGCGGTACAGTGACCGTATACCATATCGTACCGAACAGGCTGATATAGTGCATCGGCACAACTACATAGGTAAGCCATCTGTAATATTTATCTTGTTCTAATTGTTGAACAATCTCTTCATGAGGATTATTTCTATCCTCTCCAAAAATATAATCGAGCAACGGTACAATTAGATAATTTATTAGAAATGGCAGAAAGAACCACATTTCTAAGTTTGTTTTTGCATGTAAGATGATTGGAATAAATGGCTGTAATGGAAAAACAACAGATAGCATCCAAAACCATCTTTTTTTGTCGATGTAATTGATTATCTGACCGTCGGTAAGTGTTTTTGTGTATCTTTTCACAGTTTTTTTAAAAAAAATTGGGTAATTGCCCAAATTATATTGGGTGAACGCCCAAATTGTCAAGTAACAAAATACTAATTTAAATGTTAATTGTATTTTACATACCTGCTTCTAATTCTATTCTCAGCTGGTAAAATACATATGAAAATTAGTTTTAAAAATTAAATATTTAATAAATTACAACTTTAAGAATCTTCAATTGCCAAAGACTTCACTAGACAAAAGAATTAATTCTCCGTGTGTTGGTATATGTGATATTGACTTTAATACCAATGATATATGCAAAGGGTGCGGCCGATCAGTTGATGAAATTGCTAACTGGCTTTTTCATACAAGTGAAGAAAAAATATTGATCAAGAAAAAAGCAAAAGGCCGTATGAAAAAGATCAACAGTTAATTGATCTGTTCAATTTTTACAAGCAATGGTCATCGTCCTGAAGTGAAGTGATGACCCAAAAAATCCAGAAGAATTTCTAGATGACCCCAAACCACCTGTAGCTTTTCTGGATAATCCGAAAATACCAGAGCCCTCTCTGTTAGTTGCACCTGCGACAGAAGCGCCCTGCTCACCTTCTTTATTTAAAATATTGTAACCCTTGGTGCCACAAATCTCGCCCGCTTTTTCGTAGCACATCCCCCAATTTCTTGTTTTTCCAGAACAGTTCAGAGAATGTGCTATCTCTCCATCTGCGGAATAGGTTTGTTTAGAGGAAGCACATCCACTTATGAAGCAAATTGTCAGTATTAAAAAAAATAATTTCATTTATTTAAATCACTTAAATCAACATTAATAAATTTTTTCTGCAAAGGATTGAGTTTACGTAAACGATATTATTAAAATCAATCTTTGATTACAGACTCATAAAATCCTGAGCAATAAGATATATCGTCTATGATCCAACCGGTAAGACTTTTACCTTCATTAGTATAAAATTCGTTCATAGTTTCCACATACGAACTGCTGATATCAGAAGTAAGTTCAACCAATTCTTTTAAATTATCTTCTGAAGAGTCTTTAGGCTTAACAATTTTTCTGATATCTAATGCTTTTAATATAAAAGCTTCGCCAAGAAGTGACCCTCTTTCATACAGTTCTTTTTCATCTTCAGAAGCATTTTCTGAAATTATAAAATTGATTGCTGCACATCTTGCAGTTAAATATAAAAGAACATTTGGATCGCTATTATCTTCGTTTTGAATATATTCATCTAATGGAACCATTGCATCTTGTGCAAAAAGGGGATTTACTAGAAACATCAATAGTATTAATTTTTTCATAATTCATATTCTCTTAATTGTTTAAAGTAAAAATAAGTCTACTTTTTAGTTGGTTTCAATTCCAATTTTTTTTCTTGCTAATAATTTATTTTCTTCGGAATCATAAAGTGACCATGCGTTACTTAAAAGTCTTATTGAATATTGCTTGTTATATAAAAAAGGCATTATCAATTGAAAGATTCCAAAAGTGACTACAGTGAAAATCAAATGAAATACACCAATTGATATTTCTCCTCTAAAAATAGGCACAAAAAAACCAAAGAAAAAGTAAGTCCAAGAATATCCTACAAAACAGTTTTTCAATATGCCTGATTCATTATGTTTTACTTTTATTTTTTTTTGCCACCCTAGAGCAATACTGCCAATTATTAATGGTGAAAAAAATAATAATGTTTGAATTATAAAGTATGACTCTTCCAAATTTTTTCTAATGCTCCTTTATATTAAGTTATTAGCTTAGGTATTATTCCTAGTTGAGCAAGAATACCAAATTAAAAAATTTAATATTCGTTTTCCTCTTCAATAGACGGTTGAACCGCCCAATAAAGTATTAAAAGAATACCAAAACCTGTTATTGATACTAAAAGCCACCAACCACTTCTATTTACATCATGCAGTCTTCTT
>MDTC01274392.1_pt1 | contig 16922 bp, 16 predicted proteins | sample 811181 | NCBI WGS metagenome assembly MDTC01 (sample SAMN05326644, study PRJNA326480) | marine metagenome | isolation source: seawater | place: Pacific Ocean: North | collected 2011 | reverse complement strand
TGCGTATTCCGGCGAACGTGACCGGTCATTCCGGGGATCGTGACCGATTTGCGCACGGCCTTCACGCTGGAACGGGTTTTGTACTCTGAGCGGTCACGATGGGTCAACCAGCACCGTGTTTTGAGCGTTGGCCTTTCTCAGTGATTCCCCCTTCAGATTGAGTCGATGGGCTCCGTGCAGCAGTCGGTCCAAGATGGCGTCGGCGAGCGTGGCGGAGCCGATGTAGTCGTGCCAGTGTTCGGTGGGTAGCTGGCTAGCAATGAGGGTTGAGCCGCGTCCGTGGCGGTCCTCAATCACTTCCATCAGATCCTGTCGTTGCTGGGCATTGATCTTCTGCATACCCCAGTCATCAAGGATCAGCAGGTCGGTTTTCAACAACTGCGTCATCAGGCGAGCGTAGCTGCCATCACCGTGGGCGATCCTTACTTGCTCGAACAGCCGTGGCACCCGCAGGTAACGGACGGACAGCCCTTGGCGACAGGCTTGATTGCCGAGGGCGCAGGCCAGCCAGGTCTTGCCGCAGCCGGTGGGGCCGGTGATGCACAGGTTCAGCGATTGCCTGATCCAGTCACAGCTAGCCAGGCCCGCCATGCGCGAGCGCTCCAGACCGCGCGGGTGCCGGTAGTCGATGTCTTCGATGCAGGCTGGCACGCGCAAGCGGGCAGCCTTGAGCAGGCGGTCCAGCCGACGGTTTTCCCGGTGCAGCACTTCCCGGTCCACCAGCAGAGCCAGGCGCTCCTCGAACGCCAGATCGTGGGTCTCGGGCTGAGCCCGTTGTTGTTCCAGGGCGTCACACATGCCCGTCAGCTTGAGTTGGCGCAGCGTGTTGAGTGTGGTGTGGGTCAGCATAGATCTCTCCGGTATCAGTGGTAGTAATGCGGGCCGCGAACGTTGGTATGCGCAGGCAGGTCGGTCAGATCACGCTCTTCCTCAGCCAGTGGCAGGGGGAGCTGATCAAGTCCTTGTTTCAGGATTGAGGTGATGCTCTGGTAGCTGGCCGAGTTGATCGACAGCGCCCGAGCGCAGGCCTGCTCAAGGCGTTCACGGCTGTAACGCCGACTGAGGTTCAGCAACCCCAGACAGGCACGATAGCCATGCTCAGGATGGGGGCGATCCTTGAGCTGGCCCTGCACCACCTGCAGGGATGCGGGACCGATGTCTTTGGCCCAATTGAGGAAGCGCTCCGGAGACCAGTCCTTGTGGGCCTGGTGCGCTTTGGGCATATGCTCGGTCAGAGTGACGAAGCGGCTCTTCCCGTGACGGGGATGCAAGGCAACACGCTGGCCCTTGTGCATAACCTCCAGGGCGGTATCCGTTAACCGCACGTCCAGAACCAACCCCACCAAGGCATGGGGTACGCTGTACAGTCGCTTGTCTATCTCAATGTGATAATCAATGCCCGGTCGAGCCTTGCGCCACTCGGCGTAGGTATAGGGCGTTGCTGGGAGCGGTCGCAGGGCTGGACGGTCAAGCGCGTCGTACAGGCTTTGACGGCTCTCGACCCGGCCTTGGAACGGGCGCTGGTTCAGTGCTGGTAGCAGCGCGGCAATGGCGGTATTCAGTTCGGCTAGGGAGAAGAATGTCTGATGCCGTAAGCGGGCCAGGATCCAGCGCTCGACCAACAGCACCGACGTCTCGGCCTTCGCCTTGTCCTTGGGCTTGTAGGGCCGCGCAGGCAACACCGCTGTCTGGTAATGGCAGGCCAGCTCAGCGTAGGTCTCGTTGATCGTCGGGCTGTAGCGGTCCGCCTTGGTCACTGCTGCCTTGAGGTTGTCCGGAACCAGCAGTTCCGGTCCCCCGCCGAAGAAGTTGAGCATCCTCTGGTGGGAGGCGACCCAGTCTGGAAGGCTCTGGCTCCAAGTGGCCTCGGCGAAGGTGTAACTGGAGGCGCCCAACACTGCCACAAAGACTTGTGCCTTGCGCACTTCACCGGTAGAGCGATCCACCACAGGCACGGTCGGGCCGCAGTAGTCGATAAAGATCTTCTCACCGGCACGGTGGACCTGACGCATGCTACGGCGCTGCCGGCCACGCCAGAGCCGGTAGTGATGGCAGTACTGGCTGTAGCGGTAGGCCTTGTCTCCGTGGCGCTCCACGTACTCGGCCCAGAGTAGTTGCAGGGTCACGCCTTTGGTCTTGAGCTCCTGGTGGACCTGGAAGCAATCAGGCTCGGCAAAGCGTGACGGGGGCGTCTTGGCCGGGAACAACAACGCGTGCAGCCGGGCCTCGTCTAGGTTCTTCGGTAGTGGCCAAGTAACACCCTGGACTTGGGCCAGGCTGACGTATTTGCCGACCACGCCCTTGGAGAGGCCGCAGGCACGGGCAATGCGCTCGTGACTCAGACCGGCTTCGTACTTGAGGCGTAATATCTCGATGATCTGTCGCATGGAAATCCTCGCAGCCGGCATCCGCTCTTCCTCGAAAAAAAGAAAGGGGTATGCTGGATAAAGTTCAAGAATTCCAGTGCGTTGGCTGTGATTCCGGGGGAACGTGACCGATGATTCCGGCATCGTGACCGACGATTCCGGGCAAGCACCCAAAATCGGTCACGATGAAACGGAATAAGCGGTCACGATAGCCCAGAACAGGCGGTCACGTTCAAACGGAATGGGCGGTCACGATGGGCCGGAATATGCAAGGCCGTCATAGTCTGCGGGGTTCATCACGCCAGCTACTGTTTTCAGCGTAATTGAGTGCACTGGGTCGTAGCCCGTCTCGTAGCCTTCGATGAGAATTTCTGTTTCGGCAGGGTAGTTGCTGAGTAGCTGCATCAGCTGGGCTACGTTCATCTATATGTTCCTCATATGTTTTCGGGCTTGGATGCTTTGCTAGGTCTTGTTGCCTTGTAGCTCAAAACTGAGTACCGTCCCGCTCGCGAGTGTGCATATGCCTCCCCGCTCTCTAAATCCAGATGAGGCCCGCGTAGCACCCCCTGTGGTCAGTCCATAAAGGGCAGAAAGCAGGATGATCAGGCAGCGGCTGATCCCTTCCAACCTTCGGGTTGTGCTGGAGAGCTACTTCAGGTGAAGCGATGAGTCTTGGCGGTCGTGTAAGACGAGTCGCTTTAACTGCAAGTGCTCTGCCCTTGAGTCAGTAAACAAGGCGTCGAGTGCGGCTTTTCCCTTGATTACTACCCCTTCTCCTCGATCTAGCTGCTTGATGCCAGTTCCTAACTGCTCGCGTAGACGAGCCAGCTTGACTTCGTGAATCCAATCCTGGTGAGTACCCATGAAGGGTAACGCCTCACGGATGACTTCGCTGACGTTGTTGTAGAGCCTGGTATCTACTTTGGCCTTAACGCGGGATTCGCGTGCAGGTGCCGGTGAAACGTGCATGGTGATCCCCAACAGCTGACACAGTCATGACTGCTTGCAACGCGAGGTACGAATACAACGATTGTCAGTCATCGTTGCCTGCATGGAGGTTGCGGTAGCAGGACGGCTAGCTAGCGCGAAGGTGGCCGGACTGGTCTCTTGTGGGTGTTCCCGTTCTTGTCTGTGGTTCAAATCCCTATTAGGGATCTGAACTGCTCGCAGCGCATTGAAATGATCGAGTTGATCCGCCGCCTGACCGCTTCGATCTTGAATTCTTCGGGGTAACGCGGGTTGCTCATGGCACCTCCTAATGGGCCGTATTATGAGGCCAGAAGGTGTCTACGAAACCAGGGGCGATTCACCCAGACCGGGTTGAACATTACTAGTCCTTGCCTGACTCGCCGTCCTGCCGCCCGCGGGGGGCACTACAGCCCTAGTGCTTCCTTTAGGTCGATGTTTGGCGGCACGGCAACATCAAACTTGTAGCCCCGGATCACGAGGTTGTAATGAGACGCCAGAAGCGCCTTCGCTGAGGTCGAGTCTTTGCGGGCGATGCAGTCAACCAGGCGGGTATGCTCGTCTCTGAGTTTGCAGTAGTCGAAACCTGATCGGTAGAGCGCGTTGATCAGAGCCTCCTGTCTTCGGAGTTGGGTGTGAATGCCGTTGATGATGTCATTCTTCAGGAATGAGATCAGCATCGAGTGGAATTCACGCCCAAGCTTGTCGCCCAGGTCATCGTCATGGCTTTCGTACGCCGCCTGTTCTTTCAGCGTGTGAGTTCTCAACTTATCCAAGTCTTCTGCGCTGATTGACTCCGTCAACTGATCAATGACCCCGGATTCCAGCACAAGCAGCATCTGATAAAGCTGATAGGCGTCGTCGAACGTAGGGCAGGCCACTGCAGATGAACGTTTGGGGGACACATCGACCAATCGATCCTGTGAGAGCCTGATCAGTGCCTGCCGGACCACTGTTCGGCTGACGCCAAACAACTCTGCAATTTCTCTCTCATTCAGCTTGGTGCCTGGAGGCAGGCGGCGGTGGTAAATCGCATCGGATATGGCAGAGACAATTTTATGGGTGAGCATCGCAGCGGCAACTTGTACAAGTTCGACGGCTGGGAGCTTATCACATGTTGTTTGTCTTTCCTCTGTCGGCACTGTTTTAGGGAGCCCATAGGAATGGCGAGCGAGATTGGTGCATAGGAAGGCACCTATCGCCCCGTCCGCACCTGTGAAACGGCCCTTGAGCCTGCTTAAGCCGATCTTTGGGCGCGTTGGCATAGTAAGTGCATTTCAGGATTCGCATTTGGTATACCAAATTAATTTTATGGTGCTCCAAATTTTGTTATTGGCATATATGTTTCGCGTATCACATGCGATTTTGCAGTGTGCTCACCATTGAGACACTGCACATGAGTGCCGCTGGAACCAGTCCGTTTTCGCTGATCAGTGTGGGGCGTTATGAGAAGAACATTAGTAACAAATGACGTTCGGGGTATCCCGATGCTGCTTATGGCGTTTCAGCACGTCATGGTGATGTATGCGGGCGCTGTAGCGATACCGCTCGTTTTGGGTGCTGCACTTGGCTTGTCTAAGTCAGATATAGCCTTTCTTATCAATGCGGACCTGTTCGCGTGTGGGATCGTTACTATCATTCAAGCCTTGGGCATCGGTCCTGTGGGCATTCGGATGCCGGTGATGATGGGGGTGACGTTTACTGCTATCGGGCCAATGATAGCGATCGGTTCCGACCCTGCTGCAGGGCTTTCCGGTATTTTCGGAGCGACGATTGCGGCAGGGCTATTCGGCCTCGCAATTTCTCCGCTGGTTGGCAAGTTGCTCCGGTTCTTTCCACCGGTAGTAACCGGTACTGAGATCGTTGCAGTGGGACTGTCCCTGATGTCAGTTGCTGCAGCCTGGTCCGCCGGCGGCTTTGGCAATGAGTCATTTGGAGACCCTCTCTATCTCGCAATCGCCTGTGCAGTACTAATTTGCATTTTGCTGATCGTGCGGTACACCAGCGGATTCGTGAGCAATATCTCGGTACTGGTGGGATTGGTCTTTGGTTTTTCAGTGTCGGCCTTCGCAGGCCTGGTAAGCCTGGAGGGAATTCAGGATGCCCCTGCGTTCGGTTTCATCATGCCGTTTCACTTTGGATTGCCTACATTCCACTTGTGGCCGATTGCCGCGATGTGCATCGTGATGTTGGTCACTTTCGTTGAGTCGACGGGGATGTTCATCGCGCTGGGTGAGATCGTAGAGAAGTCGGTGGATGAGCGTACCCTGACTCGGGGATTTCGTGCTGATGCAGTTGGGACTGTTGTAGGTGGCGTCTTTAATACGTTCCCATACACTTCGTACGCACAGAATATTGGGTTGGTCGGGATTACGGGGGTGCGTAGTCCTTGGGTGTGTGCGATGGCAGGGGTAATTCTGATCGTCCTTGGCTTGTTCCCTAAGGTTGCTTACTTCGTAGCTTCAATCCCTCCTTGTGTTTTGGGCGGGGCTGGCATCGTCATGTTCGGGATGGTTACTGCAAGCGGAATGAAAGTCTTGGGTCGGGTAGATTTCAGTAAAGCCGGCAATCTTTATATCGTGGCCATCAGTCTTGCTGTTGGCATGCTGCCAGTGGTTTCCCCTCAGTTTTTCAGTAAGCTGCCTTCCGCTTTGAGCCCTATCTTAGAAAGCCCCATTTTGCTTACCGCTATTGTGGCTACAGCATTGAATATCTTTTTTAATGGTGTTCGCAAATATGAAGCGCCTGAAGTTGCCTCTGAAAGTAATGAGGTTTCAGCGTAGTGTTAGATGCTGTTGATGCTCTTACAGGTTTTGAATTTTATTTCTGAGTGAAGTGTGCGATGTGCTTTGGCGGCCTTTATGGCCGCTTTTTTTTGCGGAAAAAAGCTGTGTTTTCATGGGTGAATTACGCAGCAAGTTGATGCGTTTTGTTTTTTGTTGCACGCGATTTGGGCATGTTTTTGTTTTTGTTTTTTTTGCCTTGTTATTTGAGAAAATTGCATGGGTTTTTCATGGTTTTTTGTTATTTATTATAGGCTTAGGTGTTGTTTTTGCGATCTTCTTGGCCTGCTACTTGCTAAGTATATTTACTGGTAAAGTTGCCAGATATAAGCTAGGAGAAAGGCATGAATTTCGATTTTAAATATGGGTTGTCTGCTGCTGTTTTTCTCGGTTTTTCAAGCCTGTCTTCAGGGGCTATGGCCGGTATGAATTGGCACTCTGAAAGTCTTACTTATCAGTATGGCAAGGAGTTTAAGGTTGATGCGCGGGTGGTGCAGACAGTTACGCTTGAACATGCAAGTGATTGGAGTTGGGGGGATGTGTACTTCTTTATGGACAATAACTGGTACCCCGGCGGTGGGACATATAACGACGGGCACCATTCGATCTACAGTGAACTGGCTCCGCGGCTGTCACTGGGTAAGTTGTCTGGAACTCCGATGTCTTTCGGGATAATCAAGGATGTGCTGATAGCGTCAAGCTTTGAATGGGACAAAAATGAAAAAAATGGTACGCATGACCAAGTGAATTATCTCTTGGGGCCAGGTTTTGACCTGAGTATTCCTGGGTTTGACTATTTTCAGCTGAATTTTTACTACCGGAAACCGGACGGCGGGAACGCACCGAGCGGGCAATGGCAAGTTTCGCCGGTATGGTCTTACACGTTTCCAGTAGGTAGATCGGATGTAGTATTCGATGGCTACGTGGACTGGGTTGTTAATAACAAGGGCGATTATCACAGCAATGTGCTATTCAATCCGCAGCTGAAATATGACTTGGGCAAAGGGTTGGGGTACACCCCGGCGCGGTTTTATGTGGGAATCGAGTACAATAGCTGGACGAACAAGTACGGAATTAAAGACACTGATGCCTTCGATACTGATCAGAGTGTAACCAGTCTGATTGCGAAATTTAAGTTCTAGTGCTTTCCCCGTGTTGTTGTAAGTGCTAGGCAGTAAAAAGGCCACTATTTAGTGGCCTTTTTACGTACGGCGGTGCTATCTAGGCGCTTGCTTTTTCTACCCCGAATGTTTTGTCAAACATTGCGGCGATGTGCCCCCCGACAGTGATTGGTGCCGGGTAGGATTTTCCTTCTTCGCGCAGCGTGGGAACCACGGAGGCTTCGTAATAGTAGTCAAGGTCAAAGAAGGTTGGGAGAGAGTAGCGGGCTTTTTCTTTGCTGGTATTGAGGACTCGGTGCATGGTGGAGTGATAAAGACCATTGGTCAGCACCGGTACCATGTCGCCGAGATTCACTACAAATGTATTTTCAATGAAGGGGGCCTTAAGCCACTCACCATCAGCGTTGCGCACTTCCAGACCACCGACTTCATCTTGCAGCAGCAGTGTGATCAACCCCCAGTCTGTGTGAGCACCTGCACCCAGTTGGTTCTCGCGGGCAGTCTCTGGCTGACATGGATAGTGGAGCATGCGGCTGATGATCATTGGCTCCTTCAGACCTTCGTCAAAAAAATCCTCCGGCAGTTGCAGTGAGAGCGCCAGCAGTCTGACGATCTTGCGGCCGAGCAATTCCATGTGACGCATGTAGTCTTCGGTTTGCTGACGGAATCTTGGGTTGTTTTCGGGCCATTGGTTTGGGCCGTGATAGGGTGTCTTACGAATGACATGAGGATGTGATTCGTTCAGCTCTCGTCCCAGCAAGAAGCCTTCTTTCAGGTCAGGTGGGGACCCTTCGTCGAGTGTTTGCGCTGCGATAGGCTCGTATCCGCGCAAGCATGCTGATTTTTTTGAGTTGATCAGCATTTTTTCCTCAAAGGGTGAATCAAAGTACTCCTTGGCTACATCGAACTGGGCTTGTTGTACTTCTACGGGAATACCGTGATTTTTTATATAGAAAAATCCGGTCTGGCGTGCCGCTTTGTGGATTTCCCACGCTACGGATTTTCGTTTTTCAATGTCGTGAGAAAAACTATCGCGAAGATCAATGACCGGGATGTCTTTGGCTACCGAAGGTGGGGTATATATGATCATGTTCGAATCTCCTGTTAAATATGTTCACGCATGTGCCTGGCAGGATATTGGTTGGGTGTTATTTGGGGTGTCAGCGATAGGCTTTATTTGAGTATGCTTGCATCTGTTCGTGACTTTATTGCTGATCTGTCGGGAATATGCCGGACATGACGGTAAATCCAGGGATGCGCTTAACTTCGTCAAGCCAAATCCGAATGGATGGATAATTTTGTAGTGACACTCCGGCTTCATCCGCGAGTGCTATGTACGGGAAGCATGCGATGTCCGCGACCGTCGCATGCTCAAGAGGACAGAGGAATTTATGGTTTCTTTGTCGATTGATCCACAGATGTCGGTCCATCACTGTCAGTAGCGAGTGAGCTTGGGCGCGGCACTTGTCGGCGTCAATTTCATACATGAACAGTTCATGTAGCCGAGCTGCAGAGAGTGAGTCGGTGAGAGAGTCTGCGAATGCAAGCCATGCTTGCACTTCTCCAAGCACCTCGACGGTATCCAGCGGATACCATTTGCGGCTTGAGTCGAAGTTGGACGCCAGATAAACCAAAATTGCCTGCGAGTCACGCAGCAGTTTGTCGCCGTCCTGCAGTACCGGGAGCTGGCCCAAGGGGTTGATGCGCAGAAACTCCTGACTTTTATGTTCGCGCCCTGGATAAAACTCGATTAAATGGGGCTCGTACTCTAGGTCTAGGATTGACAGCATCAGTCTAACTTTGAAGCAATTTCCTGACAGTTCGTAGTCGTATAGTTTGAGCATGGTGTTCCTGCTAGATGTCTAGAGTCAGCGTTTTAGATGTGCAGCCAGATACGCAGGGCATAATCAGCTTCCCACTTTCTTTTTCCTTCGAGGAAAGATAAACGTCGGAATGTACAAGCTCACCGTCATCGACTTTGGTCATGCAGGCACCGCATACGCCTTGCTCGCACGAGTAGTCGATATTGACTCCGTTTTCCAAGCACGCTTGCAGCAGCGGTTTTCCAGCTTCGACGGAGAAACGCTTGCCTGTGGACTTGATGATCACTTGGTAAACACCAGAGGTGACGGCTGGCTTGCTGCTGTTGGTTGCAAGGCCAAAGTACTCAAAGTTGATTTGCTCGACAGGGAAGCCCGCTTCATTTGCGAGCGAGATGACAAGATCGATCATTGGTTGGGGGCCGCAGACGTAAATGTCGTGTGTGGCCGGGTCCGTGTCCTGCAGTAGGCGGTAGAGGGTCTGCCGAGTATCGTCCACGCTAAGACCGAGATGAGGGACGTAGCTTATGTCGCCGTTTCTGAGCCGCTCGGCAAATGCAAGGTGCTCTGTGCTGCGAGCAAGGTAGTGAAACTTGTAGGGGCGTCCCGCTTGTTGCAGGTGAAGTGCCATGCTCAGTAATGGCGTCACGCCGACCCCTCCAGCGATCAGCAGTGCGGTGCGCCCGTCAGAGTTGAGACGAAACTGGTTGGCTGGCAGCGTTACCTGCAGCTTGGTGCCTATCGCTGCGTCGAGATGCATGCTACGTGAGCCGCCTCGCGAGTCCGGTTCATTCTTTACACCGATTACCAATGCGCGGTCTTCGTCAGGTGCGTTGACAACTGAGTATTGGCGAGTGAATCCCGCGGGCGTGACTACGCTGGCATGCATCCCGGGATCTATGATCAGCGCGCGGTCGTCATCAGGCTTTAACCAGAACGAGGTTATGTCTGGGGTCTCGATCTCTCTGGCAATCACTGTGCAGATAAAGGGTTTGCGCGAATCGCTCTCGGTTGGCTTAGGCTGGGCTGACGAGTGGCCTGTATCCGTCGCGATTATTTTTGCTTTTTGGCTGAGGCCGGTACATTGCTCGGCCAGACTCAGCAGCTCCTCCATCAGGTGGATAAATGCGACTTTGCGAGCGAAGGACGTTTGTGTTGCTGTGTATAGTCGGGCGTGTACAACAGAGGTTGTTGCCGATTCAGGCTGGACGAAAAGGCGCAGTTTATCTGGCGTTTCTGTTCCGCCCAGATCGAGCATCAAGCCGTTGGTTTGTATCTGAACAGAGTCTGCTTGAGCCGCGATGACGGGAGCCAATGACTGCCGGGCTTGCATTATCGTTCTTAAGGCGACATCCGCAGCCATTGCCGCAGGAGTGCTACGCAGATTGGTCGAGGGAAGCCGCGTCGGTGGCTGATAGCCATTTGAGGTCTGGGCCTCATCGCTCTTATCAAGCTTGACGAACACCAGTCCGTCAATTTCCACACATGGATATTGGCGGACGCAGGCTGTGCTTGGTGTGGCGTTGCGATGGGCAGGAACAAACAGACAGCGTCCAGAACCCGTCTCGTATTTCCAGCCGTGATACTGGCACTTGAGTTGGTCTCCAGTATTTACACCCAAACTCAAGCGTAAGCCGCGGTGTGGGCATCGGTTTTCCCAGGCATTTACCGCTCCGCTGTCGTCACGCCAAAGAGCTAGTTCTTGCCCGAGTAGTTGCGCTTGGTAAACATGGCGCAATGGAAGGTCTTCGGAACAGGCGACGGCCTGCCAGCCTTGGTTAAAAAAATCCATATTCAGACTCCTGTGGGGCTTCAGCGGGCTGTTCCAAACGTTACGTTGCGCGCCTTGATCCAGCGGCGGTAGGCGCTCGAAAGAGCGTCCGCACGGACCGGTGTTTCGTACTTCGGATCAAGGGGGAGGCCTTTTGGAACCTGGTTGAGCAAGATCATCAGGTCCTGCCCGAATATCCGCTGCTGGAAGTCTCTGAGTTGCTTGTCAGTGTTAACGTCGTCCAGGTAGCACATGATCGTATGTGCGATGCAGCTCTCTTCATCCACGGGTTGAATGAACAGGCCAAGGACGTCCAGCCGGTTTGGGTCTACTACACAGGTTTTGTAGAGGATGGCGATGAAAGGACGCGCGATTCTGTACACGTATTGCATGTCCACAGGTTCGCTGGCAGCAGCTGATCCCTTCGGCTGGGTAAACCGACAGTTCACTGCATGTACTTCATCTACCTCTTCGTGGATCTCGACATCGTAGGCTGTAACTTCGGTCAGAGGCTCAGCGCCAAGAATGTCCGTATGAACGAAGGGGAAGTGCGCCATGTCTAGGAAGTTTTCTACTACCCGTAGTCCGGAGGTCGCGATACGAATTGCACCTGCGCTGATCACCCTTCGGTCGTGTTCCTTGAACTCAGGGATATCTGGGACATCACGCGGATTCTCAGATAGTGATACCCAAAGCAAGCCGTACGTTATCTTGGTCAATAGCAGTGGCAGGTCACTATCTTCCGTTCGCGCGATCAGGTGATCGTTCGTGAGGGTGTAACGGATTTCTTTGCCCAACACACGGGTGCTGTACTGTTTGCCCACGACGGTTTCTGCAACTGCCGCAATGGGATGCCAGTCATTTAATAGGAAGCTGTTTTCTTTATGCATGTTCATGCCTATTGATAGCCCGGCGCTGCGACCGTTGCGCCGGGCTCTGAAAGGTATTACCCGCGGTACTGATTTATGAATTCGGCCGTCGACATGCTGCGTCGGGCCTCGTGGACTGCAGCGCGCTCTGCGTACAGTTCGCGGATATAGCTGGCATATGCGCAGCTGTCGGCAAACATGTTGTACTTCCAGCCCAGTCCGTATGCGTTGAGGTTGATGTTGTCAACGGTCATCAGCGATATGTTGGTGTCGTCGTTCTGCAGGTAGGCGTCGATAACTTTGCGAGTCACTTCCTTAGTGCAGGCGAGTTTGTGTGCATGCCACATGTCGGTGTGCCATTCGCCTTCGGCAGGGCGGCGGAATGGGTACTGAATGGAGCGGCCTGGGCGGTCGATACCTTTCGCATCCCATGGGCCAGTTTCGAATCCCCACCAATTTAGAGGGCCGTTAGGGGCTGCAGGGCGCATTTGGGCCCAGTGCACTAGATTGCGGTTCAGCCAGTCATCCGCGTAGCTGTCGTCATTGAATGGGTCGAGTTTGGCAATGGCTTCGTTATCTCCGCGCATTTGCGACACGGCGTGTTCCACCTCATTCTCGATCTTGAAAATGCAATGGCTGTAATCGATTGCTACGTTGAATTTTACGCCCCGGGATTCAACTAGATCTGCGACCTGTGCGACGCGGCGATAGTCTTCCGACCACATGTCAACGTGATTCTCGAAAGTAATGATCACGCCTGCTTTCTCGGCATGCTCATAGGCTTTGAGGTAGCACTCCGCAACTTCTTCGTTGGTCACGTAGTGGCGATCCTTGTGTTTCGCCCAGATCATGAAGTTGTGGTAGCGGCCGCCTACCTCGGCAGTGAGGTCGATGTTCTGGTTGATCAGGTGATCATCTAGACCGAGGGTGTACAGGCCACTGCCCGATAGCACCGGCAGGTTGTAAAGCTGACTGCCTTTGATGTACTCATCAAGCTCTTGATGGTCATTTGGAATGCGGTCAATGAAGTCAAACACCTCTGCTTCTTTGACCAGCTTGAACTGCTCAAGAATCGGCAACTCAGTAAGGGATACAGGGTTCTCTTTTGAGGACGCCTGAATGCCGAGACCGGCACAGCCCAGTTTAAACATCTTCTTCATCTACTGCTCCTTTCCGAATTTTTTGCTGTAAGGGCCCTAGCCCCATGATGTGCTGCTAGCGCTCTTCGATTACTTCAGTGAGGAGGGATGCTTTGAACTCTTCGTAACCGCCCAAGGCCGCTTGAGAAAGCTCCCGGTGCCACTTGCGGTACTGGATTGAAATTTTGTCGGTGCTGACAGAGAGTTCGCTGCTATCCAGTTCGATCGGCCACTGGGACTGAATAACGGGGCGGTCTTCTTCAAGGACGAGCTTCTGGAAGGCCAGATGGACGTGGTCAGGCTGGTTGTCTTCAGTGCGTACGATGACCATGAAGTTACGACAGGTCTTTTCGTCTACCGGGCTGGCCGTAGTCCAGAGGATGAACTTGGAGTCGTCTTTCCACAGCTTGATTTCCAGGTTCACCGTGTAGGGCATCGAGCAGCGATAGGTGAAGTCACCCATCGGGGCCTCTTCCGGCAAGTTTTTGTACATCTCTCGCGGTGGCGCCAACTGAAAACGTAGTTCGCCGTTGGTGCGATCAACGTTGACAGTAGGGTGAGTCGCAAAGAAGGGGTCGTACAGGGTGCCCGGGTGCACGAAGGCAAAATGGGAAAAGTCGGTGAAGTTTTCCCAGCGCCGCTCGGCAGACGTTTCCCATAGGTAAGAGTCTGCGACGATCACCTTCATGCCTGGGGTATCCCAGTCCCCAAGGTATGGAATTTCCGTGCAGTTAAACGAACTGTCCAGGCGCACCCAGACAATGCCGTAGCGCACTTCACAGTCGTACTTCGAGATCTTGGCTCGGGCGGGAATCGGACGGTCGGGGCAGGCCGGAATTAGCTTTACTTCGCCGGTTTCGTCATAACGCCAGCCGTGATACGGGCATTGCAGCGTGTCTTTGCCCTCATGCTTGCATACGCTGCCGAGCGACAGGCGCGCAGACCGATGCACACAGCGATCATCCGCGGCGACCATCTGTCCATCCAGGCGGGCCAATACCAACTGCTCTCCCAGCAACTTTACCGACATCGGGCCGTGACCGGAGGCGTTGGCTCGTTCGAACTCGCTGAGGGTACACACTGGGTGCCAAAAGTGGCGCAGATAGCCCTGATGCTCGATCAGGGGCTTCCATTGAGCGGACATTTCGATCCTCGCTATTACCATTGGTTATCTAGAAATTGCATCTGGTATACCAGATTGGTAGTCTGAAAAGCATTAAGCGTGCCAATGCTTATGTCTCGGTAGGGGCACCGCTGCGCATCTCTCTCCCTTTAAAGAGGGAGCGGGTTTGCTAGGGCCGATTGCATTGCTGTCATGGACTGGTTTTGTGCGCCATCTAGGTGCGTGCGGCCGGTTTCTGTATCGAGGTGGTGCAGGGTGTGAGCCGGAAACGATGGGCGTGAGGGACGTGTGAATGGTCAGGCGGTTACGGTTTCACTCAGTGTCAGTTACCTATTTCGACATGGTGCATAACTGCGGCTCAATCCGAGAGGCGGCAAGGCGCTTGAGTGTCGCGTCGTCAGCGGTAAACCGCCAGATCCTAAAGCTGGAGGAGGATGTTGGCGCTCCGTTGTTTGATCGTCTGCCATCCGGGCTGAAGCTGACCCCTGCTGGCGAGTTGTTTGCGCGCCACATAGGTGTTGTGCTTCACGATGTGACGCGCTTGCGCTCCGAGCTTGAGGCGATGGAGGGGGTGCGCAGCGGCCATGTCGAGTTAATCGCAGCAGAAACTCTAGCGGTGGACTTCTTGCCCACGGTGTTGGCGAAAATGCGCGACTTATATCCTCGGGTTTCAATAGGGGTGTCGATATCGGGATCTCAGGATATTCCGCACGCAGTCGTCTCTGGTCGTGCCGATCTGGGGTTGGCGTTTGCGCTGCCAAAGCATGAACAACTCAGACAGTTGGCGCTCGGTCACTTTCGCTTGGCTGCGATAGTGCCACCAGAGCATCCGCTGGCGGGTAGGGCTCAGGTGAGTTTTGGGGCGTGCGCAGAACACGACCTGATTCTGAGTAAACCGGAAATCTCGACCAGGCAGCGCCTCGCGCCGCTGCTCAATGCCGGGAGTTTTTCGGGGAAGGCTCGGTTGGAGTCTGGCTCACTGGAACTCGCTAAGCAAATGGTCTTGCGCGGCCTGGGGATAGCGTTTCAAACGGGTTTTGGTATCGAGACTCAAATAGCAAAGGGTGAATTGGAGATGCTGCCGCTCTCGGATAATGGGGGCATCGTCTGTGACCTGGGGTTGTATATGCACAGCGGCCGCTATCTGCCGGCGGCGGTTGATGCGTTTGCCAGAATTTTGACTGACGAGATACTGAGTCGCGAACGCGACGAAGTCAGGCAGTTCGGTGCTCTTGGGTAGCGCTGCCAAAAAGGCATCAGGCTTGGCGATATTTGATGCTATTCCTAAGCCGATTGAGTGCGTAACACTGGGCTCGGAAATCAGGAGATGGTCTCGGATCGCTCCGGCTTTTGGCTCGTACAGATCCTATCTGGCGATACAAACAGCGTGCTGTGTGAAGTACCTTGCACCTTTTTGCAACATCAGCGCGACCAGTCATTCAACAAGTTTGTGAGCGCTAGGTGCTGTTGGCTGTGAGAGGTCTGAGCCGCTCCTGATTGCCTACTTGGGCTGGACTGTTTATGCGATCGGTCAGTCCTTCAGTGTTCAGAGCCGATATTTAATCAGGAGTAGCAGACGTATGCGCGCGGTCGAGTTCAAGCGGGTGTTTTTCAGTGTGTTCGGCGGGTTAGGCCTGACGGCAGCGATGAGTGTTAGCGCTGCCGACCCACTTAAAGTTGGCTTTGTCTACACAGGGCCCGTTGGAGACCATGGCTGGACATATCAGCACGATCAGGGGCGAAAGGGACTTGAGCAGGCTCTGGGTGACAAGGTTAAGACGATGTACGTCGAAAACGTTGCAGATGGGGCTGATTCTGAACGTGTTGTCCGAAACATGGCGCAGGGGGGATACGACCTGATCTTCGGTACCTCCTTCGGATACATGAACTCAATGGCCAGTGTTTCTCGACAGTTCCCCGACGTGACCTTTGAGCATGCCACCGGCTATAAACGCAGTGACAATCTCGGGACATACCTCTCTGGCTCGTACGAGGGGCGCTATGTCGCTGGATACCTCGCTGCGAAGATGACAAAGAGTAATATTGTTGGCTACGTTGCCTCCTTTCCTATCCCTGAGGTGATTCGAGACATCAATGCAATTCAGCTTGCTTTGAATAAGTATAACCCGGGTGCGGTAGTGAAGGTCGTATGGATCAGCACTTGGTTCGATCCAGGCAAAGAGTCTGACGCTGCGAACGTACTGATTGACCAGGGTGCCGACGTTATCTTCCAGCACACCGCAAGCCCTGCGCCCATTCAAGCCGCTCAACGGAGAGGAGTGTACTCTGTCGGATATGCTTCCGACATGGGACGTTTCGGCCCTGACTCGGTAATCACCTCCATTGAGTACAACTGGGAACCCTTCTATGTTCATACAGCTCAAGCCGTATTGGATGGAGAGTGGGTCTCTGATGACTACTGGGGAGGTCTTGCGGATGACGCACTTAAGATGCCGATGAGCAGCATTGTTCCCGAGGCCTATCAAAATGAAGCGCAGGAAATCATCGCGTCTATCAAAGACGGCTCCTTCCATCCGTTCGACGGGCCAGTATTGGATCAGAAAGGAGAGATCAGAGTGCCGGCTGGTGTGAGTGCCAACAAAACGGATCTGGCTTCGATGGACTATTACGTTCAGGGAATTGCTGCAGAGTTCCCGCAGCGTTAAGCGCGGGCCATAGTAGGTTGGTGCCGCGACGTCTGGCGATCTGCATATTCCCAGCTGGATCCGAGACGTGGGTAGCGGACTGTAGATCTGATCGCTTTTGCTCCCCTAGCTGCATCCGCAGCAGGGGAGTCTCCTTCAAGCAGTGGGGCATGCTCCCCGATAGATCATCTTGAACCAAGAAAATGCCAAGCTTCTGGAGGTGCAGTGAATCGCCCCTAGTTTCGTAGACACCTCCTGGCCTCATAATACGGCCCACTAGGAGGTGCCATGAGCAATCCGCGTTATCCCGAAGAATTCA
>MDTC01015510.1_pt1 | contig 16922 bp, 9 predicted proteins | sample 811181 | NCBI WGS metagenome assembly MDTC01 (sample SAMN05326644, study PRJNA326480) | marine metagenome | isolation source: seawater | place: Pacific Ocean: North | collected 2011 | reverse complement strand
CGTCACCTCGCCTTGAGTGTCCATCGTCGCAATAGCGCCAATTCGATTAATCCAGCTGTCTATGCCACTAACCAAGTTAATTCTTGGCCCTCGACTGGATCTGAGGACTTTTTCGTCGTTTTCGTTGAAGACCGGTTTTGCGGCTGATCCAAGCTCCGTTGACTTCCTGATGGTGGTAACATAAACATTCCAAAATTCTCTCCAGAGCTGTTCATCATCTTCGTCACCTCTAAGGATACTCAAAATGTAGGGATCGCTGGCAAGCGTGCTACCCAATGTCAAAGACTCTTCGGCACGAGCTTTTCTGGACTCGACCATGTGATCCATCAATTCCTGGAATTCGCCTTCAAACTGACGAGTGTAGGCTTCACGAATCTTTCGTTCGGTCGCCGCGAGCAGGGCCATGGTTACCGCGGTGACCATCACCACCATGGTCAGCAAGAGCTTGGTCTGAAACCGGGTTCCTTTTTTCATGCTTGTAGTTAACAACTCCGGCTGGATTCGTCAGTTTTGAATGATTTTGACGCAGAAGCGCCCCCACCGGGGCTTTCATCTTGACTCGGGGGGGGATTCTGGTGAAAGGGTAGGGGGTCGTAAGCTGTTAAGCACCGTTCCATGGAAAAGCCGAATTTTGACGAAGCCATTAAGAGTATCGTCTCTCAAGACGATCGCTACAAGCTGGATGGGTACCAGTTTTTGAGGAACGCGCTTGATCATACTGTTTCTTCATTGCGACAGGATGAACTGATCGAACATCGCCATGTCAGTGGGCCTGAACTGCTCGAAGGAGTAGTCGAATATGGACTCAAGGAATTTGGTCCAATGGCTGTTGCTGTTCTAGAGTCCTGGGGCATACGAAAAGGAGAAGATGTTGGCGCGATGGTTTTCAATCTGATTGAGGCTGGGGCTTTTGGTCGCTCTGACGAAGACTCTCTCAGCGACTTTGAGGACGTTCTCAATTTGAAGGACGAATTCCTGAGTCCCTTTCGTCCATCGCGAAAGGTGCTTACGGATGAAGATGAGCAGGAACCGCCCGCGCGCGGAAACCAACCGGCTAAGTCAAGCGAATGTTGAACTCTGAGTTCCTGGAGTTCCCTGAGACGACAGCGCGGGTGGCCACGCTGGATAATGGTCTGGAGATCATTATTAAGGAAGACCACTCGGCGCCAGTGGTTAGTCTCCAAGCGTGGTGCCGTGCTGGTAGTATCCACGAAGGTGGCTGGTTAGGCGCTGGTATGTCTCACTTTCTTGAGCACATGTTGTTCAAGGGGACGGAACGTCGCAGCGCTAACGAGATAGCCCAAGCGGTGCAAAGGGAGGGTGGTTATATCAACGCCTACACTTCTTTTGATCGCACTGTCTACTGGATCGATACCCCTTCTGCCGGTTTTGAGAATTGTCTCGATGTGCTTTGCGACGTCGTTGCATTCGCAAGGCTCCCCGAGGATGAGTTCGCCAGTGAAGCTGATGTAATTCGTCGCGAAATTGCGATGGGCGATGATGATCCTGAAGCGTTCCTCGGCAAGGCTCTTTTTCGCACCGCCTATACGAATCATCCATGCCGTTACCCCGTGATTGGTTTTCTCGACCTGTTCAACCAGCTGAGTCGCGACGATCTCTATGGCTACTATTTGGAAAAGTATTCGCCCGATAATCTATTCATCGTTGTTGCGGGTGATGTCGATGCGGATCAAACGGTTGAGTGGATTGAATCGCACTTGGGTGGGATTTCGCGTCGTCGTCGTCCTCTCGTCGTCCTCCCCGAAGAGCCACGACATATTGGAATTAGAGAAGAATTAGTCCCATTTCAAACGGAGCTTGTTAGAGGTCGGTTAGGATGGCCGATTCCATCCGGCGATCACCCGGATGGACCTTCCCTTGATATCTTGGCTGCTATCCTTGGCAATGGAAAAAGCTCAAGGCTTTATCGCGAAGTACGTGAAAATCAGCAACTCGTCAACAGCGTGGGCGCCTACTCGTATGCGCCTACTTTTCAGGGGCAATTCGTTCTTAGCTACGATACTGAACCGAGTAATTCGAAGAGCGCAGATGAAGCAATTCTGGGCGAGATTGATAAAGTGAAGTCAGATGGAGTCACTCTCGATGAAGTGAATAAGGTGGTCCGACAAGCCCTTAGTTCCCAGTTTTCTACCCTGACTGATATGCGAGGTCAGGCTTCTGATTTGGGTTCCAACTGGATAACGACACGGAATCTGAATTATACCCGTGACTATGTGAAAGACCTCCAGCGAGTTATGGCAGAGGACGTGGTGAGAGCGGCTAATCAATACCTTGCCGACGATCGTTATACGAGGGTGTCACTCGTGCCGCAGGTGGAGACTTCCCCTGTAAAGAGTTCGCTGGGCAAGGAGAGATCAGAAGACATTCGGCGGTTGCAGTTGGAGAACGGACTGACGGTATTGCTCCTCTCTGACAAGCGAGTACCATTTGTCTATGCTAACGGAATTTTCAGAGGCGGTGTTCTTGCTGAAGACCTTTCAAAAAACGGGGTGACGCGCCTGATGTCGCGTCTCCTTACGAAGGATACAGAAAACTATTCGGCGGAGAGTGTGGTAACGCAGATTGAATCGGTTGGTGGCGGTATCTCAAGTTCTGTTGGAAACAATTCTTTTGGAGTGACCGCTTACGGACTTCGTCCGGATGTAGGCCTTGCCGTCGATTTGCTTGGTGATGCCTTAACGAAGCCAGTTTTCTTGGACGAGGCGGTTGAACGTGAGAAGCAGTTTCAGATTGCCCAAATTAAAGCAGAAGCGGATCGGCCGTTCAGCGTAGCGATGCGAGAGCTGCGCCGTCAGGTTTTTGGAAATCACCCATACTCAATGAGCCTGAGTGGCAGTGATGAGTCAGTCAGCCAGCTTGATCGAGACTCAGTAATTCAGTTAAGAAAACGACTCGTCAAAGGGGGGAATGGAGTTCTTGCCTTGTTTGGTGATATCGACTTAGGCGAGGCTGAAGACCTTATTTGCGGTCGGTTCGAGAATGATATTCCGCGTGGAGAACGAGAGTTCTTGAAGCCTCTCGAGTTCAGCTATCCTAGCGGTGAAGATCGAGTTGTGAGGTTGGCGCATGAAAAGGAGCAGGCTGTGATCCTTGTCGGCTATCGAACGGTATCGCTTGATCATGGAGATAACATCGCGCTCGATCTGATCGAGGAGGCGTGCAGTGATATGGCTTCTCGAATGTTTATTCGGATTCGGGAAGAACTCGGATTGGCCTACTCCGTGGGAGCGACACGAATGCAGGGGCTGGAACCTGGTATGATAATTTTTTATGCCTCTACGGCCCCTGAAAAATTGGATCTGGTAGAGGAGGAAATGCTAAAGGAAATAAAACTAATTGCCGACGAAGGCCTTATCAAAGAGGAATTTGATCGTGCTAAAGCATCGTGGCTCGGCAAAGAAGTGATTCATCTTCAGGGTGCCCGCGAGTTGGCTGGCTCAGCCTCGGTGGATGAGTTGGTTGGGCTGGGTTGGGACCACTACCGGAAGGCGCCCGGAGAAATCGATGCGGTCAGCCGCGAGGAAGTTCAAGAGGTTGCAGCGCGCTACCTTTCCTCTTCGAACCGTGTAATCGTTCGCCTGACCAATCCTGAGATAAATTAGGCTTTGGTGGGCGTTTTCTCTTTCCTCTCGACACCGCCAATCCCGGGAATCTGAGATACTCCGGGAATGGAGACTGGCGCAGGGGTGTATTTTTGATCCCAATCCATATTGCCCTCTTGGGCAAAGAGGTCTTCATCTGCAGCCATGGCTTCTTCCCAACTGATTTGTTCGCCTGTGTGCGCCGACATGCGCCCCATAATTGCCATCATGCTTGAGTGAAGCATTCGGCTTCCATCATTAATGTGGTTCCCGGATCGGATGGAGGCAAAAAGCTCGTCATGTTCGACTTGATACATATTGGACTCGCCAGTGCGCGGCTTTCTGTAGCGCCAGATGATTTTTTCGTTGTTGTCCTCAATGTAAGGATCTGAACCGCGTCCGATGATGAGAGTCCCCTTGGTTCCGCGAATGAAGTCTGCATTTTCGTTGAGGCAACCTGGAGCTTTTCGGGAAGCAAGATGGCACCAGACGTTATTTGGGTATTCGTAGGCGATGTGATAATGGTCGAAAATATTTCCAGTCCCGACCTGTGGGCTGGAAAGGCCTCCGGTGGCTCGGCAACGGATTGGGCTTGCGTCACCCATAATCCAACCAATTTTATCAACGCTGTGAACGGCCTGTTCAACTAGTCCACCGCCTCCGAGCCAAGTGTAGTTGTACCAGTTCCGGATCTGCCATTCGATATCCGTCATCCCATCGGTCCGAAGTGAGGGATTGAGGTGAGGCTTGGAATGACCCGAGTAATAAGTCGCGTAGACACTGGTGACATCACCAATGAGTCCTTTTTCAATGACTTGACGAAAGGCTTCAATGCGGCTGGGCGAGTACCTCCAACAGAAACCGGCAACAATGGAAATTGGTTTCTCCTCTGCCATCTTAAGAGTGTCGAAGGAATGGCGTATTCCGGCAGCATCGACGGCCATCGGCTTTTCTGCAAAGACATGCTTTCCGGCTTCAACGGCGGCCCTGAAGTGAAGAGGGCGGAATCCGGGTGTGGTCGTGAGGATGACAACATCAACTCCTGAATCGATGACCTGTTTGTAAGCGTCGAGACCAACAAATTGGCGCTTTGTCGGAACGTTGACCTTATCGGCAAGGTTTTGGTTTTTCTGTAGAGTGGCGATCGACTTGTCGATCTTTTCTTGGAAGACGTCCCCCATGGCATAGAGCTCAACATTGTCGTCTGCTGAAAGGGCTTGGGCTGCCGCCCCTGTTCCACGTCCGCCCGTTCCGATAAAGCCGACCTTCAGTTTTTTTTCAGGGTCAACGCCTTCGCCCCGAGTTTGGCTGGCTAGCGCTACCGTGGCTGCGGTGGTGCCGGCTGCCGTCCGGATAAAATGGCGTCGGTCCGTGGGAGAGGGAGACTGTTTCATTTGGGTATTATGTGGGGCCTTAATAAACTCGAACCAATTCAGAATTTTGAATGAGAGCACATGTGACAAGCATAAAAGTATCGCGCAATCGAGGTCTGCCTTGATGTGTCCGATTTAGCTGGTGCAAATTCGTGGCATTCAAGTTAGGATCGCCAAGAGCGAACTATGCAGGCGACTTTGAAGGATTTATCTGGGGGGATGTTGATAGTGGCTCTGAGCCTTCTGGCCTTGCCGGTCAGTAGTTTTGCCCATCAAGTTTCATCGGTTTCGTTGATCACCCATCTCGATACAGAAGGCGGGACTTATTTTCTGGATGCGGCTATGGCGGTTATTCCCAGTCAGGAGCAGGAACGGAACGATCAGATCTCGCCCGAAGAAGCTGCCCGTCAGTTTGCGGAGGAATATCTGTCCGTTTTTTTCGATGAAAAAGAGCAAATTCCCGAAATCGACATTGAACGAATCAACACGAGCGATGAGGAAACACCGCAAGAACTGCAGCAGCAGGAGGTGCTCGTGAAAATGACGGGTTCGATTCCGAAGAATGCCAGAGAATATCTGCTTTATTTGGATCCTTCCAGTCCGATGGCAGTTGTCATGGTTGCCATTAAAGATGAGAAGCCAGAACGGCGAATGCAGGTTATTCTAGCGGGAGAATATAGTCGCCCCATAAATGTTCAGCCGGTTATGGACGAGGATCCGTTTGAGGTTGTTTCGCAAGAGAAAAGAGCGGTAGCGTCTCTAGGAACTAGTGAGGAGAAGGCTGGTCAGCAGAAGGAAGAGCGAGGAGCGTTTGGCAGCGGCTGGATGGGTCCGTTCGACGGGCCACTCTTACTAATCCTCCTGCCGGGAGTGATTTTTCTACTGACCTTGAAAGGCTGGCCCACAGTGATCCAATTGGGAGCAGTTCTAGTCGGGCAGAACATGGTAATCTCGTTGGTTGCTCTGGACCTGATTTCTCCGATACCTTCGGCAGAGCCGATTCTCGGTGGATTGCTTGCGACGCTAGCTGGCGAGACCTTCTTGCACCGTAAACTTCGGTGGTGGCGTCTTGTTGCACTGGTTGTGGCAGGGGTGATGGCTGGTTTGATGCTGACGCAGAGAGCGGACTTTTACCGGCTCTTTGTCGAACCCGAGCAGGTAGGATTTGGTCAGGTTATTCTTTATGTCACCGGAGCGGAGATTGCTGTGGTCGTTGCTGCGCTTTTTTCGGCGCTGCTGCTCCTGACGCTTAGGCGTTTTGACTGGTATGAGAAATCGGTTATTCAGCCGCTTGCCGTCCTCATCGGGGCGTATGGAAGTTTTGAGGTGATTAAAAATCTTTTCTGACGATTGGTGTTCGACAAATCGGCTTTTTTGCACTTTGAGTGACAACGTTGAATCTCTATCGAATAGTTTCTTTTAGCTTTTCTGTGGCTCTATTGGCTTTCGTCAGCTTTTTTGTATCGGGCTGCACAGTTGAGAAACAGTTGGTTTCTGATCCAGCCGTTATGGTAGGAGACCTTCCATCGACTTGGACAGGGGGTGGCTGGCAAGTGCCAAGGCAGTCAGTGACCGGATGGGCTTATGATTTTAAGAGTCCGCAGCTAAATGCCTTGGTAGGTGAAGCGGTTGATCAAAACTACAGTCTCTCGGCAGCCCTGGCTCGCCTTGATCAGGCAGCGGAGCGCGCTCGAATCACGAATGCGGGAAGGCTGCCAGAGTTGGGTGCAACCTTGCAAACAACCCGCTCTCAGAACCTTCGAGGCGCCAATTTTCAGACGGTTCGAGCCAATAATTTTAACTTTGCTATGAGCGTAGCCTGGGAGATCGATCTCTGGGGCAGGATCAAAAATCTTCGTGATGCTGATCTCGATGAGATGAATGCTCAGGCTAACTTTTATAAATCCTCGAGGCTGTCTCTTGCCGCCAATGTAGCTAAAGTTTCTTTTGAGATCGTTGAAGCACGGCTCCAGATAGATCTATCCAATCAAACCCGTCGAAGCCTTCTGACAAACCTTGAAATTCTGGATGCCCGGCTGGAAGCAGGGGGAGGTGACGAGCGCACTGCTCTGGAGATCAGTTTGACTCGTGCAGACATTGCAGGGGTGAAAGCCAGTATCATCGAAAATCAGCGGCAACTCGATGCCGCGAAGCGGGTCCTGGAAACTCTGTTGGGACGTTATCCGTCCGGAGAAGTCGAATCTCTCTCGACAATGCCCACTATTTCGCGCGAGATTCCCGTCGGTTTGCCGAGTGAACTGCTACTGCGACGCCCGGATCTGCTTGCGGCTGAGGCCCGAGTCGATGCTGCTCTGAAAGACCTTGCCGCCAGCCGAAAAGCCCTTCTCCCAACTGTGCGGATTAATGGTGGAGTGGGAACATCGACCACTGATGAATTTGGTGATATTTTTGATCCTCAAAATCTAATCTGGAACCTTGGTTCTAATCTTGCACGGCCTCTCTATCGAGGTGGCGAACTGAAGGCCCAGATCAGGATAAGTGAAGCTGAAAGAAACGAACTGGTTTCCGACTATGCTAATTCGGCCCTCGTAGCGTTTCGCGAAGTCGAAACCGCCTTGTCTTCGGAAGGCTACCTTCGCGGCCAGATTCAGGAGCTTACGGTCGCTGCAGAGGAAGCGCAGAGGGCTGAGGCGCTCAGTCTGGACCAGTATGAGAAGGGTATCGTGGATATCATCACTCTTCTCGACAGCCAACGCCGCGCTTTCAATTCCCAGAGTTCCCTCCTCTCCACGCAGCTTTTTCTTCTGAAGAACCGAGTGGATCTCTACCTTGCGCTCGGCGGTGATTTTGATCATGTTCTCAGCGACAAGTGAAGCTGTCAGAAGGATGAAAGTGTTCGTTATGCGTGTTGCCTAGCCAACCTATTGTCGTTAGTATTTGCTGAGGAACTGCAACTTTCCGCTAATCTCAGGGTTGTAGATCCTACGTCCTCCTCTATGAAACTCGCCTTTCGAATTCTGGCTCCTGTTCTCGTAATTACTGGGGCCGTATGGCTGGCCAAATACTTTATTTCTACGAAGCCCGAGCCGCGGAAAATGGTAATGCCGCAACAGATCACGAAGGTCGAGGCGACCAGATTAAAACCAGAGACATACCAGGTATTTGTGAAGACTCAGGGAACTGTCCGGCCAAGGACAACCAGTGTGATTATCCCTGAGGTAAGTGGCCGCGTCATATTCGTGTCTCCAAGCTTTCGGGAGGGAGGGTATTTTGAAGAGGGTGAGGTTCTTCTGGCGATCGATCCTGTTAACTACGAAACGGCGCTGGTAATCGCTGAGAGTTCGGTGGCACAGGCGTTTAGAACTCTTGAGGAAGCCAAAGTGTCAAGTAAGCAGGCCATTGAGAACTGGCAACGGGTGGGGAAAACAACTGAGCCTAGTGACCTTGTAAAGAAAATCCCTCAACTTCGAGAGGCCGAAGCTCGACTCAGAGCAGCTGAAGCAGAACTCGGAAAAGCAAAACGTGATCTGGAAAGGACCAAAATCAAAGCCCCCTTTGCAGGCCGTATCGCCGAACAAATCGTCGATATCGGACAGTATGTTTCTCCAAATACTCAATTGGGTCGGGCTTTTGCGACGGATGTGATGGAGGTTAGGCTCCCATTGACGAACACCGAATTAGCTTTTGTTGATCTTCCGGAGACCTACCGCGGTGAGTCTCAAGCTAAAATTAGACGAGAAATTCATAAGGCTCCCGAAGTGAGTATTTCAGGGACAATTGGCAATCATCTGGGTCGCTGGGATGGTAAAATAGTCAGGGTGGATAGTTCAATTGATGAAATGTCACGGCAACTCTTTGTTATTGCTGAAGTGAGCGATCCCTATCGCTACGAGGAGGCTGATGATTCTCCTCCTCTAAAAATCGGGATGTTTGTCGATGCTCTTGTAAAAGGAAATGATCTTGAGAATGTTTTTATACTGCCACGTCAAGCAGTGCGCATTGGCGGGGAAGTGATTGTTATTCAGGGCGACAACACGATTCGACGCCAGAAAGTAACGCCGATCTTCTCCGAAGATAAACGGATTGTGATTCCAGCGGAAGGCGGCGGATTAAAAGCTGGTGAGGTGGTCTGCCTGACACCTTTGGCTTACCCGGCGAACGGAGCAAAAGTGCTCCCGACCATCGATGGTGTGACACCTGATGTAGAAATACGGGGGGAGATGTTTGGAGGAAAAGGCGGCAAAGGGAAAGGTGGCAAAGGCGGCAAAGGCGGCAAAGATTCAACAGAAAAGGGTCCGGGAGCAGCCAAGCCGACCGAAACAGCGCACAGACTCTGATTTTGGCTATTGGGATTGATCAGTTTCGATGATTGCTTTTTTTGCGAGGAACGGTGTAGCCGCCAATTTGCTTTTGATAGCAATTGTGATGGCAGGAGCCGGCGCGCTCTTTTCGAAACGTATCCCGATCGAGGTATTTCCTGAACAGGAATCGCGGACGATCTCTATCTCAGTTCCCTATCGGGGAGCGACGCCTGAGGAGGTCGAGGAATCCGTTGTTATCCGAATCGAGGAGGCGATTGCTGATGTCGAGGGGATTGAAGATATGATCTCGACTGCCGGATCCAATGGCGGAAATGTGGCTGTTGAAGTGGACGAGGATTACGATCTTCGTGAAGTCAGGGACAACATCGAAGCGCGAGTTGATGGGCTAACTGATTTTCCTCCGGGTGAGGCAGAGAGCGTATCGATCAGGCAAACTGAGCCGAGTAGATGGGTCATCAGCGTGGTCGTGAGTGGGGATCTCAGTGAGCGTGATTTGGTTGCATTGGGAGCTCAGGTTCGCGATGAGCTGGTCGGACTGCAGGAGGTTACGAGCGCGGAACTTCAGGGCATTCGACCGTATGAGGTTGCGATCGAGATCGACGAAGATGCGTTGCGGAAATACAACCTAACCTTCAATGAAGTCTCACAAGCCTTGCGTCAGTCATCTATCGATTTGCCGGCGGGAACACTTGAGACAGTGGCTGGAGAGGTTGTTTTGCGGACGAAGGGCCGTGCCTACAACAAAGAGCAATTCGAGGCAATCACACTGGTGGCTCGGCCTGACGGAACTCGCATCACGGTCGGTGATATCGCAACAGTTATGGACGGTTTCGATGAAAACCCTTTTGTGGCGCGCTTTAACTCCGAGAGGAGCGTTCTCGTTGCTGTGTTTCGGGAGGGGAACCAAAGTGCGATTCGTATTGCCGACGAAGTAAGAGGCTTTATGGAAGATTACCGGAGCCGGTTGCCGGCAGGTGCAAAAATCGACTATTGGGCAGACTCGTCACGGATTGTCAAAGGGCGACTCCAAACTCTGTTGGATTCTTTCTGGAAGTCGATGTTCTTCGTCTTCATTCTCTTGACTCTCTTTCTACGCCCGAGCTTGGCTATGTGGGTCGTGATCGGAATTCCAGTGTGCTTTATGGGGGCGTTCGCCCTTATGCCGTGGCTGGACGTGTCGATCAATATCGTCAGCCTATTTGCCTTTATTCTGGTCCTTGGGGTGGTGGTGGACGATGCAATAGTCACTGGAGAAAATATTTACACTCGACAAAAGGATACTGATGATCCGGTTGAAGCGGCGATAAAAGGGACCCATGAGGTTACGCTACCCGTGGTGTTTGGAGTGTTGACGACCATGCTGGCGTTTGTGCCCTTGTTTTTTATGTCCGGTTTTCAGGGGGCTTGGATGCCCCAGATAGCAACGATCGTGATAGTCGTTCTAGGTTTTTCTCTCATCGAATCTAAGTTGATTCTTCCGTCGCACATGACCCACAAACCCGGGAAATGGATACACGCGCTTGGGCTGTTTTTTCTAGGGCATCGCCTCACTCGGTTCTTGAGCAGGATTTGCCGGGAATTCTCTGCCTTTCAGGGCACGATTGCCGGCAGTTTAGAATGGTATGTTAGGAAAGTTTACCAGCCGTCCCTCGATTGGTCATTGCGCAATCGCTACCTTGTCTTGTCACTATTTATTGGATTCTTCGTGATCCTCATCGGCGCATTCCAGGGGGGGCGGATTAGGCAGGTTAGCTTTCCCAGAGTAGAAAGTGAGCGTGCAACCTGTCGCCTTACGATGCAGGAAGGGACGCCATACGAGGTAACGGAAAAGTATGTCCTCATGATGGAAGAGATCGTTCTCGACATGAAGCGAAAGCACGTTGGTCCAGATGGGATTTCAGTGATTGAAGACGTTTTTACCAGCATCGGAGGGCAGGGGGTATCTTCTTCAAAGGGGCGGACTTCGGCCGGGCGAGGTCACCTTGGAGAGATCGTTTTCTACATAAAAGCACCAGAAGACCGGGTTTACGATATGGGTGCCCGTGAATTGGCGAACGAATGGCGAGAGGAAATACAGAATCGAGGTGGGATCGTCGGCGCAAAACAGCTCTATTTCCGCGCAGAAATTGGCCGGGGTCGAGATCCGATTGAGGTGCAACTTCGCAGTAAGAACAGCGATCACCTGACCGCGGCAGCTGAGGAGGTTCGCAAGAAAATGAACACTTACGAGGGCTTGTTTGACATTTCCGATAATCTTGATGAGAGCCGGGATGAGATACAGCTTTCTATTCGTCCAGAGGCGGAGCAGTTCGGGCTGACGATGTCGGATCTTGCCCGACAGGTAAGACAGGCGTTCTTCGGTGAGGAGATCCAAAAGATCCAGCGGGATCGAGACGAAGTGCGCGTGATGCTGCGCTATCCCCTTGAAGATCGCCAGTCGATTGCGGCACTCGAAAGCATGATGATCCGTACGGCTGACGGCCGCGCTGTGCCGTTCACGACGGTTGCAGAGGCGAAAATAGAGCAAAGTATGCCGCGTATCGAGAGAATCGATCGCAACCGGGCGGTGGAAATTTCGGCTGATGCTGACAAAGAAGTGGCTGACCTTGACGCGATTCGATCAGATGTAGCGGCGTGGATTCCTAACGTTCTTGCCAAGTATCCGGGGATGAATTTTAGCTTTGAAGGTGAAGCACGTGAGGAGCGAGAAAATTCGAACAGTATCACGGTTGGTATGTGCCTAATTATCTTTGGGATTTATGCAATGCTCGCAATACCGTTTCGATCCTATATTCAGCCTCTTATGGTGATGGCAGTGATTCCTTATGGATTGATAGGAGCAGTGTTAGGGCACTTAATTGAGGGGTGGGTCCGTGGAGAATCCGGTGGGATTCCACTCAGCTTTCTAAGCTATTTCGGAATGCTGGCTCTGTCGGGTGTTGTTGTAAATGACAGCCTTGTCCTTGTGGACTACATCAATCGGAGGCGTAAGGCAGGAGACGGCCCCTACGCCGCAGCAAGAATGGCAGGAGCAGCGCGGTTCCGCGCAATTATACTGACTTCTGCGACAACTTTTGCTGGTCTTTTTCCTTTAATTAGAATGCAAGAAACACAGGCCCAGTTTTTGATTCCTATGGCCATCAGTCTTGGATATGGAATTCTCTTTGCCACTTTGATTACCCTGATTCTAGTGCCAGTCAACTATCTCGTAATGAATGACATTTTGACCGGATTTAAAGGGGTTTACGGTAAAGACGAAAATGGAAAAACTGAGTCTTCCGCTCTTAAGGCATCAGGCGGTTTGTGATCTATTCGGCAGCCTTCGGAAGAGATAGGGATTCGACGTTGAGTCGGCATCGGAGGAACTGAATTTCCTCCTCGGCTGCCGGAATTAGAATGGTGGTATTGGTTTTGCGGAGCCCGAACAGTTTATCGGAGATAGTGGCTTCAAAAGGCCGCAGCTGGGTTGCCCATTTGGTCATACGTTGTTGATATTCTGCTGTGGTCGCACTGGCTTCACGTGAGGGAGCTGCGGGGCCGTACTCTCCAGAGAGTTGGGCTTCTTCGATGATGAATCCGTAGGGATTACCCACGTCGAGTCTAACTCGAGTTCCTGTCTTTGACTTTTCAGTTGATACGAAAGTCACGAGGAAGGCACCGTATTCAGTTCTCATGATTGAAGCGCCTGGTGACCCCATTTTGAGATGCGCCATGGAACTCTCGGGTTGACCTCCTGTTATTTTGTCGGTGGTGATGTCAGCATTTTCCACAAGCATGACAAAGCTGATCACTTCGAGTTGTTCGCGTGAATCTGCCTGCATCTCAATTTCGAAAGTTGTCCATGAAAGAGGGGCTAGAGTTTTGCTTACCCGTAGTTCGAACGGTGACAGCGATTCCTGCCACGCCCGAATTTCAGGGTTGGCGAGACTATACTCTTTCCCCTCGCCTAATTCAGGCGTTCCGCCACCGTGGCTGCCGCGAAGTGTGAATTGATTGATGGCAAATCCATAGGGGTTGCCGATGCTGAGGCGGACATCATAGCCTCCGCGTTCGATATTGATATTGATGTTCTCAAGCCTAACGAGAAATGTTCCGTGATCTGTGTGCAGGAGGGTATGCCCACCCATGCCAGTTCGAAGGTAGACGATCCGGTTGCCGCGCGATCCGAGCATTCGTATTCCATCGACAGACTGTTCGAGGCTCCCGAGACGGTCGGCAAATGATCCGTCTTCCTGTGAGAAACCAATCTTAGTTTCTGCGGCAATGACCTGCATTTTCAATTGGGCCACTTCGTCTCTTGTATCAGAACGCACCTCACGAAGCTCGGCCTCAAGACGATCGATTCGAGCCCCGGTTTCGTTGTTGCAACTGGAGAAAATCAGAGATGAAAAAGCGACAAGAGTTGCCCGATGAAATCCAAATTTGGTCATTGCCAAAGGTTAAGCAAGGTGTTGGCAGAGAATCAATACGGAAAATCTACTGTCGTTTTAGAATTGTTGGGATGGAGAGAAATCCCGAGGGACTGACATGACGAATAGCAACTTCGTCGGGCCGCTCGGTGATCTGATAGCTTGACTCTTTTGCGGGCATAAGGCGCAAGGTGGTCCATTTGCTGCCGTTTTTCACTTGGATAAGCCTCCAGCGCGCGTCATTGGCTGGGTTGAATGAAAGGGTTAGCGCATTGCCTTCGACAATAGGTGCTACATAAACGGGACTAGGTTGGTTGGATCCGTTCCAAGGCGTGGCAGGTGGAATGGCAACTTCCGAATAAGCGCTTTGAAGTATGCCGCGCAGCCCATCTCGGTCTTCCTTGATCGCTTTGATGCTCCAGTGAATGTGCCCAGGACCCATGCGTGAGGCGAACTTGCGGGTCTCGTCAATCTGCCGAATTGATTCTGTTGCGGGTCTACCTCTGTCCTCAGAACTCATGATCCGATTTGATGCTATTCCTGGATAGAGGTGACGCTGTTGCAAGTTTTGCTCAGCCCACCATTTGTTGAGAGCGGTGAAACTTTGATCTGGTGGATCAATTCGCCAGTAGAGTTGAGGCGAAAAGTAGTCGAGCCATCCCTGCTGAAGCCATTTTCTTGAGTCGGCAAAAATATGATCGTAGGCATCAAGACCAGCTTTGGTTGAGTTCGGGTAGCCAGGGCGCCAAATGCCAAACGGACTGATACCCACCTCGACCCATTCCTTGGTCGATTTTACGGAAGCATAGAGATCAGAGACGAAAGCGTTGATGTTGTTGCGACGCCAGTCGCGGAGGTCGAGCGTACCGCCTTTGGCGCAGTAGGCTGAATAGGAAGCTGAGTCATTGAACTGGTCGTAGACTTTACCGTTCTCCGTTTTTGGGTACGGGTAGAAATAGTCATCGATATGAATTGCGTCGACATCATAGCGTTTGGTCACGTCTACCATCACTTCTATGGCCCTTTTGCGAATGAAGTCGGAAGCGGGGTTGCCCCATTTCATGGTGCCAGCCGAAAGCATAAGTGAGGAATGGGTCTTTGTGATGTGTTTAGATGACTTACTGGAGCGTTCCGTAGCACTGGCCCGAAAAGGATTGAACCAGGCATGGAGTTCAATGCCGCGCTTGTGGGCCTCGTCAATTGCGAAAGAGAGTGGATCGTAGCCATCGGACGGGGCTTTGCCCATGCTCCCAGTAAGAAAAAATGACCAAGGTTCGATGTCTGATTTGTAGAGCGCGTCGCATTCGGTGCGGACTTGTAGAATGACGGCATTGAAGCCGGTCTCGGCGGCAGTATCCAGCAACTTTATAAGTTCGGCACGCTGTTGGACTGGACTCAGGTTGTTTCTCGACGGCCAGTCAATATTATGGACGGTAGCGATCCAAGCTGCTCGGAATTCACGGCGGGGTTCGGGGACGCGACTCTTGGTCGGTAGGTAGTCGGCTGATGCGTTGGAGTTGAGCAGCAGCACAGTGGCCAGGAGAAGCGAACGGATAACGGGCGCGTTCATGAGAAATTCGACGAGCGATTAGTATAGCGTCGGCTTTTGAGGCGGCAAACAGTATCGGTTACATAATACTTATTCGTCGGGTCATTGGAACGGTTTTCCATAGGGAGGTAAAGAGTCAACCGGGTTGATAGCCAAGGACCAGCGATATTGATTTGGCTCGCGGCGCTGGCAATAATTCAGTCGTCGAAAGATTTGTAAAAGTGGGAAATTCCAGCAAAAGTTTGGGCAAGCGGGGTGACACTGTTTGAATCTTTTCGGTGTCTCAATTGCCATATAATCTGGGCGTGCGCTTGCGTTTTTGACTTCGGCAGCGAGAGTGCGCCCATGGCGGAATTGGATTCAAAGAATCAAAAGCCGGTCGACGTCGAGACTATTCTGAAGGCTCTTGAGAGTCAGTCTGCCGATCGAATTGCGTCTATTGCCGAAGAGGCTCACCCTGGAGACGTGGAGCAGGCGTTCGGGCGCCTAGACGAGGGGATACGAGAGGACGTGCTCGAAAACCTTCCGAGTGAAGTTCTTTCAGAGTGGGCTGATTATCTGCCTGTTGCTGATCTCGAGAGGGGACTCGAAAGCCTCCCCGAAGGCCAGAAGGCCGAGGTGCTTGATTCCCTTTCGGACGATGAACTCGTCGACCTTCTTCAGGAAGTGGAGGAGGAAGACCGTGATGAGTACATGGAGCTTTTGCCTGAGGATAAACGGGAAGAAGCGGAGGAGCTCATGCGCTACCCTGAGCAGACGGCGGGGGGACGCATGACGAAAGCGATGGCAACGCTTCCGGCCAATCTTACGGTGAAGGAAGCGCTTAAGATACTCGAGAAAGAGCACGATGAGGCCGAACTTCTGAGCCGAATTTTTGTGATCGATGATCGGGACCATCTGGTCGGTAAACTTCGCTTGAGAGATCTCGCTTTCTCAACCTGGGATACGCCGATCGTGGATTTAATGTCCAAGGCTGAAATAACTATCAACGCGATGGAAGACCAGGAAGAGGCGGGACAGATGATTGCCCGTTACGACCTGATGGCGTTGCCGGTGGTCGACAACTCAAAACGCCTCGTCGGCGTGATTACCTATGATGACGCCCTCGATATTATCGAAGAAGAGTCGACTGAAGATATGGAAAAGATCTCAGGTATCGGAGGTGAGCGTGGTGACCAGGCTTATCTTCAAATTTCGACCTTAAGCCATTTGAAGCGGCGCTTTGGTTGGGTTCTTATATTGGCCTTTCTTGCGCTGACTTCTGGCTTTGTATTGCACAGTTTCGAAGAAATTCTCACGGCCTACTATGTTTTGGCTATCTACTTTCCTATGGTGGTTGCTGCTGGTGGTAATACGGGGGCTCAGTCCGCGACGATGGTAATTCGCGCGATGTCACTTGGTGAATTAGACACGCGGGAGTTCGGTCGTGTGATTTGGAAGGAGGCTCGTGTCGGAATCCTATTAGGAGGATTGCTGGGAATTTGCGTGGCAATCCAGATTAATTTTTTGCTCCCGCAGTCTCTAGTCTCGGAAGGGGTTAGCATGTTCACTGTGGCCTTGGTCGTGGCTGGAGCGCTTACCATTCAGGTTTGTAGCTCGACTCTGTTCGGAGCATTACTGCCGATCCTGGCTCGGATAATGAAACTCGACCCTGCCGTGGTGGCGGCGCCTGCCATTACAACCATCGTCGATGTAAGCGGAGCGAT
>MDTC01150414.1_pt1 | contig 16927 bp, 12 predicted proteins | sample 811181 | NCBI WGS metagenome assembly MDTC01 (sample SAMN05326644, study PRJNA326480) | marine metagenome | isolation source: seawater | place: Pacific Ocean: North | collected 2011 | reverse complement strand
CCAAAGGAAGATGGAAACCCTGACTGGGAGCGATTTAACAATGAAGGCTGGACGTATGCAAACCATTTCCTTGAACCGTTTCTCAAGGCACTTGAAGAGATTGGAGTTCGCCCTCGACTGATTGACAACCTTGAATCCTATAGAAGCGGCCGCTTCAATGAACTTTCAAAGATTGCTTGTGACAAAGCGGATGAAATTCGAGAGACGATTGAACGCGTCTCTGGTCGAGAATTACCAGCAGATTGGTTTCCTTGGAGTCCATTGAACTCTCGTGGAGGCTTGGATAAAGTTCGAGTCACTGGTTACGAATATCCACTTGTCCATTGGGAAGATGAATACGGTGAATCGGGCTCTTCAGACCTTACCAAGGGTGAAGGAAAATTGCCCTGGCGCATTGATTGGCCTGCCAAATGGGGATGGGTTGGCGTCACCTGTGAAGCGTTTGGAAAAGACCACGGCGCTGCTGGCGGCTCATATTCAACCGGTCGAGAAATCGTCCAGATCCTTGGTCATGAACCTCCTCATCCACTTGTTTATGAATGGATTAGTCTCAAAGGAAAAGGTGCTATGTCCTCCTCTTCAGGTAATACAATTGGTCCAATTGAAGCTCTTGAACTTGTACCACCTCAAATCCTACGCCTTCTAATAGCCAAATCAAAACCGAATAAAGCGATTGATTTTGATACTGGAATGGGGCTTGTCACCTTAGCAGATGAATTTGAACGCCTCTCGTCACGTAATTTTGAGCAGGAATTGGCTCAAGACGATCTCTCTCGACGACAAAAAGTGCAAATTGAAGATGCTGCCGGAGCAATGCGAATGGCTGCAGTGGTTTCTGGTCAAGACATTCAAGCAACTGCTGTAACCTTCCGACACCTTGCTCTGTTGGCTCAAACCAAAAAGAACGATGCGGATGTGTGGGCCAGTTTACAAGCCTCTGAAGCGATTACAGAAACAACACCTCAACTGCAAGACCGACTTGACCGAATGCGCCATTGGATTCAATCCTCCCACTTCCCTGAAGAGATGCGAATCAATATCTTGGAGCAACCAAATGCAAAGATGCTGAATGAACTCAACGAAGTCGAACGTCGTATTCTCAAAGAATTAGTTGAATCACTGAGTGCATGCGAATGGAGTAGTGATGAAATCGGTGCAAGTATTCCACAATCTGCAAAGAATCTGGATGAGTCACCTCGAAGTGCTTTCAAAGTAGCCTATGCCGCTTTAATGGGCGTAGAAAGAGGCCCACGATTGGCACCAATCCTTGCCGAGATGGACAAAGAAGAGATTCTCTCACTGCTCAAAGCCTGTGTCCAACTCCTTGAGTGACGGTTTGTTCACATATTCGGTTGATTCGACCTTTTTTAGGTACTTATGACCGTCACACTTGAAAAGTAGTCGGTAACCATTGGCAAACATGGCGGGGGTTTACTGTCCAACTTGTGAAGCAGGTGTGGAAGCCGCTGCCAAGTTCTGTCTCTCTTGCGGCCATGATTTGACGATCAATGGCCCAATTACGGCTACTGGCCACGACTTAAATCAGTTAAAAGAGGTCATTCGAGTTCGTGACGACCTCTCAATGGCTGAGAAATTCGATATGATTGCTAAGATTGAGGACGGTGCAAATCCAATTGTTTTGGGAATCGCTGCACCTGCTGAAGGTGAAGATGTTGACCTGTCTGATGCATTTGCAATGGAAGTCAATGATACGTCTGCAAGTTCTATCTTTTCGAACCACGAATGGGGCAATTCACCTGCAGCCAACGCAGCCGTTCGCGCAGTTGTTCGAGGTACAAATGGTTGGGATTTGATACAAGCCGGAAAATTAGACCTCAAAGAAGGACTCTTCCGTGAAGCGATGGACAACGGTATGGAAGCATCAACACACATTCACGATGTTGCGAGTGGAGAGCATGAAGGAATTGACCCTGAATCAATGCGTGCAATCCCTGTCCTCAAACCACCCAAGCGAAGTTTCTGCCCGAAGTGTGGTTCAGATATTCACGCCAATACCATGCTCCAATGGAGAAAGTGGCGTGACTCCTCAAGTGAAGTTGTCTCAATGCAACTTGAAGCCTCGATGGAAACCTCGCTCATTCAGGTCGCTGCCCACTACATCAACGTCATGCAAGCCATGCAAGATGAACGTGATGACGCTCTTAACAAACTCGCAAATGGCGATCCCGCTGCAATCGAAGATAAACTCCGTTCCAAACTTGAAAAGAGCATTCGCAGTGAAATCGAAAAAGAAGTCCGTGCTGAACTTGAAGAGGAATTCAAAGGACGTTCTGCTGCAAGCACTCCCAAGAAAGCAAAAGCCGAATCTGGAAAATCCAAGGGCTCATCTTCATCGACGAAGGCCGCTGCTAACAAAGCAGCATCCGGCACTCAAAAGAAAAAATCAAGTGGGATGTTTGGCGCAAAGAAAGTCGTCAAGAAATACGATGGAGAGGCTGGAGGAAAAGCAGACTGGTTCCTCAAAGAAGCACTTGACACCGTTTACGACCCTCATGGCACCGGCAAACAAATCAAGCCTGCAACCATTTTGGCACGCTCTTCAGCAGGCAACGTTCGAGTTCGAGATGTTGTGCGAATCTTTGATGTTGAAGGCGAAGAAGGCATCAGTGAATTGGCATGGACTAGCCCATTGACCAAATATATCATTGAAGCATATTCTGCTTGTTGATCAGTAATGCACTGTTAGCCTTCGAGGTTCCAGTGAACCACTCAAACGAGCTTTACTTGCAGCGACTTCCATTTTCGCACCTCGTAACGTGGTCACGAAAGGAATGTTCATTTCAACTGCCAACCTTCTCATCATATTTCCATCTCGAACTGCCCCGCCTGAAACGGTTGGAACGTTGACGATGAACGAAACTTCACCTTGACGCATCAGGTCTAATGCATCTGGATGATTCTTCTCAGCAATACGATACGCAACCGTAACAGGAACTCCAGCCTCCCGCAGAACATCGCATGTTCCTGGTGTCGCATAAAGGGTGAAACCGAGTTCGGCGAGGTCTTGCGCGATGGGTATGAGGGCTTGCTTGTCTTCATTTCGCACAGTCAAATAAGCACCACCTGAAGTTGCCACAGGTACTTCAGTTGCAAGTCGGGCTTTGAGATATGCGCGGTCGGCAGAAACATCCGAGCCATAGACTTCGCCGGTTGATTTCATCTCCGGCCCTGGAGCAGGGTCAAGTCCGCGTAGTTTGATGAATGGGAATACCGGAGCCTTGACGCATACTTGACCGGACGTTCGGCGAGGTATCTCTTGCTCTGAAAGTGGGATTCCAATGGTGATGTTCGCAGCAATTCGTGCCATTGGAAGTCCTGTTGCCTTTGCGACAAAGGGTACTGTTCGTGACGATCGAGGATTGACTTCAAGCACATACAAATCGTCACCTTGAAGTGCAAATTGAATGTTATAACATCCCTTAATCTTGAGGCCCAGACCGATGATTTTAGTCTGCTCAGCAATCTTTTCAAGCATGGCCTCAGAAATGTTCTGTGCTGGAATGAAACAAGTCGAATCTCCTGAGTGAATCCCTGCCTCCTCCAGATGTTCCATAATCGCACCGACCAAAACCTCCTCTCCGTCGCATGCTGCATCAACATCAATTTCGGTAGCATGTCCGAGATAATCATCGATGAGAAGTGGCTTATCTGGCGCCAAGTATGCCTCTTTGAGGTATGCTTCCAGTTGTTGTTCATTCGAGAGAATCTCCATGCCTCTTCCACCCAAAACATACGAAGGTCGAATCAAAACGGGGAAGCCAATATCCATCGCCGCTTTGCGTACATCTTCTGCACTGGTGCCGGTGGTCCCATTTGGCATACGCAATCCAGCACGCTTTGCAAACGCTTCAAACCGTTCTCTGTCGCTTGCTTCATCAACCGCATCGCAAGAGGTCCCTCGTATCGAAAGGTCAAGGCCAAGGTGTTCCAATAGCGGAAGCCTTTCTTCTAAAGGCAAAGCCAAGTTGATTGCAGTTTGTCCTCCAAATTGCAGTAGAATCCCATGCGCTTGTTCACGAAGAAGAATCTCCGTGACATACTCAAGGGTCAACGGATCGAAATACAATCGGTCGGATGTATCAAAGTCGGTTGACACGGTTTCTGGATTGTTGTTAATGATAATCGCATCCTTACCAGCATCTCGAATAGCCTTGACAGCATGGACGCATCCGTAGTCGAATTCGATACCTTGGCCAATTCGAATCGGACCACTTCCAACAGTAACCAAACGTTCTTTGGTTCGTGATTCAAGGTCGGGTAGAATGTCGATTCCCTTGGCATCATCCATCTCGTATGTCGAGTAATAATATGGCGTTTTAGCAGCAAATTCTGCTGCACAAGAATCGACCATTCGGAAACGTGGATGAAGGCCAAGTGCGTGACGACGGCGCATGACAGCATCTTCATCACGACCTGATGCTAACGAGCGAGGTCCGGTAGGAGGGAAGGCCGATAGTGCATCAGCAATGTGAGCATCAGAGAAACCGTGACTCTTCCATGAACGAAGTTGCTCTCGGTTTAATTCAGTTGGAAGAGCTGATGTCGAAGTGATTTCTTTTTCCATTTGTGCAATGTTCTCAAAGCGATACAGGAACCACCGAGTGATACGGGTGATTTCGTGGACCTTTTCAACGCTCCAACCTCGCCTGAACGCTTCGATTAAGGCACCCATTCGACGGTCAGTGGCAACTCGACACCATTCGACCAGTGTAGAATCTGGTAAAGCGGTTAACGCACGTTCTGCCATTCCTTCACCTTCGGATTCATCGGCACGAGTGAGCGGGCGAGGGTGAGCACAACCCTGCTCAAGTGAAGCCCATGCTTTGAGGAATGCTTCCTCGAAGTTTCTTCCAATTGCCATCACTTCTCCAGTGGATTTCATTGAGGTGCCAAGTGTTCGGTCTGCAGTACGGAATTTGTCGAAGGGCCAGCGAGGGATTTTGACAACACAGTAATCCAGCGTAGGCTCAAAAGCGGCTGTTGTACCTTCTCCTGTGATTGGGTTTGGTAGTTCATCAAGGGTATAGCCAACTGCAATTTTAGCCGCCATTCGAGCGATAGGATAGCCAGTCGCCTTGCTTGCAAGCGCCGAGGAGCGAGATACACGTGGATTGACTTCAATCACCCGTATCTCGCCAGTTGATTGGTTGAAAGCGAATTGTACATTACATCCACCTTTGATGTTCAGTTCACGAATCAAAGCGAGCGCTTGGTCACGCAAGATTTGGTGGTCGGCATCAGAGAAGGACTGCAAAGGAGCAACAACGGTTGATTCACCGGTGTGAACGCCCATCGGGTCAATATTTTCCATCGTACACACGATGGTTGCATTATCTGCACCGTCCCGCATAACTTCGTACTCCAATTCTTGCCAACCAAGAATGGATTCTTCGATCAAGACTTGGTTGATACGAGAATTACGTAATCCAAGTGCTGCGATTTCCACCAATTGACCCATGTCCCAAGCGGTACCGCCACCAAGACCTCCGAGGGTGAATGCAGGGCGGATGAGAATCGGCCAAGAGCCAATCGTATTTGCCGCTGCAATCACTTCATCCATGGAGTTGCATGCAAGTGCGTTGGATATTGGAAGGTTGATTGAATTGCAAACTTGATTGAACAATTCTCTATCTTCTGCTTTGTCAATAGCATCTAAATCAGAGCCAATCAATTCCACTCCAATACGTTCTAAGGAACCGTCATGAGCTAATTCACTGGCAATATTGAGGGCGGTCTGACCACCCATACCAGCAAGCAGTGCACAGGGTTTCTCAATTTCCAAAATCCGACGAACAGTATCTGGAAGCAAGGGTTCGATGTAGACCTTGTCGGCCATCTCTGGGTCGTTTTGAATTGTCGCAGGGTTCGAGTTGACCAAGATGACTTCGTAACCATCTTCCCTCAATGCTCGTACCGCTTGGCTTCCTGAAAAGTCAAATTCTGCTGCCTGCCCGATTTTAATTGGACCACTGCCAAGAACCAGAATGGTCTTGAGATCGTCTCTACGAGGCATCAATTCCGCCCTCCTAATGCCTCATCAACAATTCCACGGAATTGCTTGAATAAAGGTGCTGCGTCGTGTGGGCCTGGGCACGCTTCAGGATGAAATTGAACAGTGAACGAGGGATGGCCAACAAGATCAAGACCCTCAACAGTTCGATCGTTTGCATTGACAAATCGAACGACTACTTCGGCACCGTGTTGATTGACGCCGGGCGGTGAACATGCTCCGCTTGGGTGAGCTGCGAGCATACCTGCATCAGGGTCTGCTACTGCAAAACCGTGATTTTGGCTGGTAATCGAGACAAGTCCGGTTTTCAAATCGACAACCGGTTGATTGGCGCCTCGGTGACCATAACGCATTTTGTAGGTCTGTAAACCGGATGCTAATCCCATCAATTGGTGGCCTAAACAGATGCCCATGACGGGTAATTTTACTTGAACTGCTTGCGCCAAGGTGTTCCGGGCAAGCGTCGCTTTACCTGGATGTGCGGGGTCACCAGGTCCATTAGAACAGAACAATGCATCGATTTGATACTCATGGACAAGCGTATCAAAGGATGTTTCAGGTGGGCACCACACCACTTCAAAGTGAAGACAGAGGTTTCGTAGGATGTTGTATTTGATGCCACAATCAAGCGCTCCAAGGCGTGGCAAAGGTTGGTCGAGTGCATCTAAAGCACCGGGGTTGAGAATGACAGGATTGGAAAGTGAAACTTGGTCTACCAAGTCCTCAAGGTCAGGAGAAGTCAAGACTTTGAGGCGTTGCTGCAGAAGTTCTTCATCATCCAAAGGTCCGAAGACACAAAGCACAGTTCCGAGTTCACGAACTCTTCGAGTGATTGCCCGAGTATCAATCCCCTCAATACCAGGAACATTGTGTAATCGAAGTAAATCTGCGACTGGAGCAATTGAATGCCGGTGGTCTGGTTGGTGCATAGCATGACGAACGACAACACCTCTGGGCCAGACGCCTGCTGATTCTGATGCGCCAGAATGGATGCCATAATTGCCAATCAATGGATAGGTGAACGTCAAGACTTGACCGGCGAAAGAAGGGTCGGTCAATGACTCTTGATAACCCATCATCCCAGTGGTAAAGACCAATTCACCTTCGCCGTGACCTTGGGCGCCAAATAAGGTGCCATGATATCGACCGCCGTCTGCGGTGAGCAGTATGCCTGGACCTTCAGCAGAAGGCGGCAACTCGACGCCATAAAGCAAGCCATCGGCGGCATCAGTAAAGGCTGGAGCGTCGGAAACTCCTCGTTGATTTTGACCCGGACTAAAGGTGCCGGTTTGTGAATCCAATCCCGACATCAATTTTGGTCGAAAACGAACCCCCATAATGATTGGCATGGAGCATGTGCGAAAATTGACTTTTCAAGAGGACTTGAATACGGTGTCATTTCGTGTGCAGAAAAGCAAGTGAAGAGATTTATTCTTCTTCTTCACGATCTAAATCTCGAACCTTCTTTCCATTGGCCGTTGGCTGAATAATGAGCCGAGCATCATCGAACGTTCGATGGCTACCCGCTTCACCATACCAAGCGTCCAAAAACAGGGCTAAAGCAGCAACTTCAGAATGCGGTTGGTTTCCTACTGCAATGTTGTATTGACAGTGTTTGAAAACATCTCCGGGAACTTTCGCACCACCGACAACAATGACCATTGGACGGTCCCTTCGCATTCGAGGAATAGCTTCACGGAACGGTTCGCCATACATTGTAAGATGGACAGCAACACCTGGGGCTCCATCGCCAGCATCTTCCTCAACAAATCGTCGAAGCCAACCCATTGGTGATTTGATGTGCTCGCAATCCATACCTCCACCAAAACGGCTCGCTACTGATTCTAAATTTTCAAACATCTTCGGGTCTTCATCTCCCGCCAAAAGAAAGCGGTCAGCGCCAAGAGCACGCCCTACTAAAGCCAAGTGAGTCGTTATACGAGGGTCTCGGCCAAGCCGATAGCCCAGTCGTAAAACATCGACTCGTTCCCCTGTCATGATTCGTCGAGATAACAATCCTACAAGAAAGGTGCAGTCTCAAGCAGTTGATTCTTCTTCTGCAGGTCTGTTCGAATCTTCACTCAAAGGTGAGATGTCAATATCGTGATTAGCACAGAATTGTTTCAACCACAACAGAAGTGAGGCATCGACGAGGAAATGAGCACAATAGGTTACACCACCCCACAAAAGACCAATTCGAACGCTGCGCCAAATTGCTGTTTGGGCTTCAAGGTCATTGGTCACAAAACCATAGACCAGAGGTTCAAGGAAGTAAAATCCACAGATGATTATCATTGCACCTGAGAGGAGAGATGGAAGCAGTTGGCCTAACTCACGACTGTAATCTCTAAAGAATGCCGAAGCGAGTCCAGAGAGCATAACTGCAATGGCTACATCAGGGAAACTTAAATCCAGTAAAATCGAGACGCCAATGTCCGCATTATCGTTTGCAGAATGAATGAAAATCCAATAAAAGAAAATAAGAATCATCAAGAGACTTCCACCGTAGTAAGCCTTTCCTGAAATCATTTCAAAAATTGCATTATGATCTTTCACTTTGAGACGGCGAATCAAGCGGTCTGCCAGTTCACTGTTGTGCTCACTTGGAGCATGGGCATCATACATGCCTTCGTTTAGTCCAGATTCCTCTAAAGAACTCTCCATAGTATCACCGGACATATTGCACCTTGACACTCACATCTTATCAAATCTGCCGAACACGAGGGGTTCATGGGCGGCGACTTGGCACCTTCGAGTCATCACCGAAACCGCATTTCCGCTGGCCTTTATCGCAACGAGACTGACGCATGTCACGTTATGGGAATTCTCAACATCACCCCCGATTCTTTTCACGAAGCGAGTCGAAAAACAACGGTAGAATCTGCTGTTCAATCAGGACTGAAGATGTGGGATATGGGTGCTACATGGATTGACATCGGAGGTGAATCAACACGCCCCAACGCAGAACCAGTATCCATTGAGGAAGAATTGAATCGAGTGATTCCCGTAATTGAAGCACTTCGCAGTGCTCATTCAGAGGGTCTCATTTCGATTGACACTCGACGACCTCAGGTCGCAAAAGCCGCACTTGAGGCTGGAGCAGATATCATCAATGATGTCTCTGGATTGAGAGACCCTGAAATGGTGAACGTTGTTCTTAAAAGTGGATGTGGTGTTTGCATCATGCATATGCAAGGCACACCTCAAACTATGCAGGAAAAACCCGAATACCAGGACTGTGCGCTTGAAGTAAGTACTCAGTTACTTGAGACAGCACGAGCTTTAGTTGCTGCAGGACATCCTCCTGAATGTATTGCTTTGGACCCAGGGATTGGCTTTGGAAAAACCCTCGAACATAACCTTGAACTTTTGCAAAGGCATGAGTTGTTGAGAGGTGATGAGGGGTTTGCCATTCTGTGGGGAGTGTCACGCAAATCAATTGTTGGACAGTTAACAGGTCATAGTGATCCCGCTGACCGACTCAGTGGTACACTCGCTCTCGCTGCATTTGCCTTTCACGAAGGAATTGACATCGTTCGAGTTCACGATGTTCAAGAACATATTGACTTGTTTAAGGTACTGAATGTCGTGGATTAAGCACCGAGACTCCCCAACAATCCCGCTGCAGCAAACCATGCTCCTGCCATGCTGCCAAGGTTTGAAAGCGAAGTGACCAATAGGACCCTGCCTGCTTTATTGCTCCAAAAAGAACCCAGACTTTCGAGTTTGAGAAATTGTTGCAGGTCTTCAGCAGTTGGTTCTCTCAATTTCAATTGAACATATCCTGCGAACCAACCTGCTGCAAGAGTTGGATTCAATGAGGTAATGGGCGAGGCTGCCGCTGCAGTAAGAATCGCCAAAGGATGGCCTCGTGCAAGCGCACAACCAAGTGCTGCAAAAACTGCGTTTGCTGCAGTCCAAACGGTGAACATCTCAATGAGGCTAACACCTTCACCTGTGGCGATGAAGTATCCCATGAGACTCATGACAAACAAGGGAATCAACCAAGGAATACTTTTCGCAAAACGACCTCGTATAGGGAGGTGGTCAAGTTCTTTCAAGCCTTCTTTGCTTGGCGAGGTTTGTTCATTCAAATGCTTCTCAATGCCCTTAAGGTGACCTGCACCTACTACAGCAAGAATCTTCTTTTCAGAACCTTGCAGTGCCGAAATCTTGCCTGCCAGAAAAGCATCTCGTTCATCGATCAAAACAACTCCAGCGCCAGGGGAAAAGGTTCGAAGTTCCTCCATCAAGGAACTCAACAAATCTTGGTTTTCCAATAATTCATTCACTCCAGGCCCATCTTCATCTTCGTCTTCATCATCACCGAGCAAAGACCAAAGAATCCGAAACTTCTCTCGAAAGCGCATCTTTTTCCATGCTCGACGCAATGTTGTCTGAATATCACGGTCGATGAGTGCCACTTCAAGGTCGGCGGCTTCTGCTTCTTGAACAGCTACGAGTAATTCTGCACCAGGTTGCTGGCCTTCATCCAAGCCCATCTTACGCTGTTCAGCGGCCAAAAGGGATTGAAGCAGAACAAGTGGTGCTTTCCCTTCTTTGACGACTTTGAGCAGCCCTTCTTTGTCAAGACGCCTATTGCTCGTGAGTGCCTGATGTCGAGATGAACACAATTCGACCGCTACAATATCTGGCTGGTAGGTGGAAATCTGTTCACGGACAGCCTCCACGCTGGCGGTTGAGACGTGAGCAGTACCCAAAATTCGGAGTTTTTCCGAGATATCGACAAACGGAGTTTCAGTCATTCTACAACCCCTGTTTGAAATAAAAGTTTTAATTCAGAGGCCATCGCTTTCACCGCAACTTTTTCGGCTTCTTCAGGATCTTGAGGAACGGTCGAAAGGAGGACATCAAACGGTATTTGGCCTCCCGCGAGTGCTTTATGACCGCCCGATAACCCCCCACTCCATTTTTCAGACAAGAGACGCCCAAGGTGAAGTGACTCGTCTGTCGAACGCGCTGAGAGAATGATTTTCCCTCGCCGTGGACCGAAGACGACGACGGTAGTGATGCCCTCAGTAGGAAGAAGAAAATCTGCTATTTGTGCCAGTGAGTCTCGATTCGGCATTGAAGAGAGAGGGGCGAGGAGCGTCGATTCGAATAATTGCCGAGAAGCAAGCGCCTCGGCGAAGGACTCCAAAGTTTCTTGAGACCGAGGAGGCTCTTCTATAGAACGAAGCATCTCCTTGTCAATAAAGGCATTCAGCCATGAGAGCGCACGAATATCAACGGGATTAAAGTCACGAGTGAAGCCTAGAGTGTCTGTTCGAATACCGAAGGCTAATGCAGTTGCAATTCGAGAATCAATCGGGTGATTGAGGCTCATTAAGAGACTCGCAACAAGAGAGGAAGTAGCAGAAAATTCAGGTCGTACAAGCGAAATATCAGCTGCTACGCCTTCATCCACAGAATGATGATCAAGAACAATGTGTGGAACACAGTCATCAGGAAGGATATTGTTCGCACCAGGCCGATGGAAATCAACAGTGATGATGACGGCTGCATCGCGCAAGACATCTTGTACTTCCCAATCAAGAATCAATCGGCGCACTGGAATTTCGAGTAATCCAACCATCGCTCTATTTTGTTGGTGTTCAATCAGTCCACCGTGCAATAATTCGGGGACTAAATTCATGCTCCTAACCAACTCATACATTGCTAGACCTGCTCCCAGCGCATCCGGGTCAGGGTTATCATGACAAAAGATAGCGACCTTTGACTGGGCAGGTATCGATTGAAGATAGTGCAAGACCACGCCAGCTCCATCTTTTCTCTCCCATGAACGAATCCTGTCTTGCATTGCTGCAAAGGATACATCGTCAACACTGACAAGGTCAACGCCATCTCCCTCAAGCGGTAGAGTTGTCAAGATTGGAATGTCAGACCAGCGATTTTGGATGGCTGAAACAGGGTCTTCATCTGCCAAAGCCTCTGGGTCGAGCAAAAGAACTGCTGTCGGCTTGTGCGCATCAAGAGGTAATGTATTGAGCAGCGTTGGGCTTGGGAGTGCCATGATTTCACAGCCTTCTAACGGGCCATCTAATGGCAAATTATCTGCCAGACCAATCAAAATACTTCGGCGGCGTTCAGCACACCACTGGCTCAAACGAACAGCGAGATGTCCTGAACCAATGATTAGAAACATATCTTCACCGGCCTGTCTTGCTCGTCTTGAGGTTTAAGTTACGCCCATGTGGGAGTTGGATTACTCAAAATTCGATGATGACATTCTCTCGCTCATGTTCAAAGATTTCAAACAAGTCACGTCGCTTGCAACCTTTCATGTTGGCAACAAAAACTGTAGGAATCATTTGGATGGTTTTGTTAAAGGAAGTTGTCGTCGAGTTATACATCTCTCGTCGGTCAGCAATCGTGTTTTCCATTATTACCAATTCGTTTTGAATATTAACGAAACCAGAATCTGATTTGAGTTCAGGGTATTGTTCTGCAATCATATTGATTCGTGGAATCATCGCAGAAAATGCGGACTCGGCTCGTGCCACTCCGGCGACATCACCATTTTGTAAAGCGCCTGCTGCAAGAGCACGTGCTTCAAACAACTTGTCAAAGAATTTGATTTCTTGATTCGCCATGCCTTTAGCGATATTGACCAAGTTTGGAATCATATCATAGCGCTGCTTGAGCATTACAGAAATTTGAGCCCAAGAGTTTTCGATGTTTTCTTCTAGATTAATCAAACGGTTCCATGTTGAGAAAAACCAAATACAGAAAATGAGAATTAGAAATCCACCGATGGCGCCTGCAATCAAAAGTGCTGTTGACATGGAAATACGTGAGACCATTCACACTTCAAACCATCGGTTCGCTCTTGAAGAGGAGAGGCAAGGTCATGAAGCAAGAACTGTTGCCATAACTATCCCTGCTCGGTGAATGCTGCGTAGAAAAGGAAAATTGAGCCGAGAACATGATTATTGAAACGCTGGTCATATCGCTCGGTGTTTTCATCGTCGCGTTTTTATTCGCACCACTCGGCATGGGCGGTGGGATGATTTTTGTTCCCTTGCTGCATTATGGTCTTGGTTGGGAAATTAACGGTGCTCTCTTTGCAGTCTCACTCTCACTCACTGCCGTGGTGAGTTGGGGCAGCGGACTTGCTCACAGAAAGGAACAGCATTACGATGATGAAGCGCTTAAACTCGGACTAAGAGGGGCAATTCCTGGAGCAATTCTTGGCGTAGTCATCGTCGTTCTCATCGGAGAGAAAATGGATTCAGTGTTCAAAGTGTTGAGCATTGTAATGATCTCTTGGGCAATTTACAAAACTGCTATGAAGATGAAAATTGATTCGGAAAGCAAGGAAGAAAAGAAAGAAAAGGAATCTCGAGAAATCCAACACATCCCTCTACAGATTGGCTCTGGTATTGGCGGGGTTTTGTCAAGCGTACTGGCAGTTGGTGCCGGTGTAATTTATGTCCCAGTAATCCGAACATTTGCTGATGTTGAACCACGGAAAGCAATTGGGACAAGTCTTCATTACATGATGGTGGTTGTTCCAGTAGCCATCTTTGCTCATCTACTGACACTGCCTTCACAAATGTATTCAAAACTCGGAGAGGAGTTCCTCCTGATTCTCATTTTTATGGCCTTAACTCTCCTCGGTTCGCGCCATGGTGCCAAATACGGTATGAAGTATCTTTCAGAAGAACAACTCATGAAGATATTTCTGGGAGTGATTATTGTTGTAGCAGTGCGATATGTTACCGATCTGATCGGATTTTAATCATCGCTTTCAGGAATAAAATCATCAGAAGGGGCTTTGAAAAGTAGTTGAGATGTGTCCTCAACAGCAACAAGTCCTCTGATACTGTGCCGCTCTTGCAGTTCAGATGTGGGAAGGGCAAGTTTAACTCGAGTATTGCCAAAAGAAAGCAGATGTCCGGAAGAGACGCTCCATTCCCCCTCCGGCAGCCACAAACCAATCGAGCCGAGTTCAAGGTGGTGAACGACCACGAGCGTGTCTTCATTTTCATCAACTTCAGCACGTACAACTCGAAGTGTTGCATCTTTAGGAATCAATTGACTTGAGGGTTGCCAATCTTTCCAAGTATCTTCAAACGGCTGGTTATGTTCATCAGCACGTTGCTCAATGACTTTGATTTTTTTAGCAAATTCTTCGGCCTCTTCTTCGGATAATTGATTCAAACCATCCAATAAAGAACGGAGACCTTCATGGTGGAGCATATCGGTTTGCGTCATGGCTGCATTCGCCATCAAAAGATGTTCAGAAAGCGTTTGTAACTGGTCTTGAGCATCATAAGGCAGTGCACATTCCATGGCTTCATCAAGAACTTCGAGAGCCAAACCCGGTTGGTCGATTGCCAACAATGCTTCACCAAGATTCATCAGTTGAGATGAAGCCTCTTTTTGGTCACTGGAAACAATCTCCTTCGCCGAATGTATGTGTTGTTCGGCAAGTTGCACATTACCCATCAAATGGCGTGAGATACCGGCACAGACCAAATACGGTAATCTTGAGGCTGAAATCAATTGTGCTTGCCGGTCTGCAGTTTCGAATAATCGGGCAGAACGGTCCCATTTGTCTGAGGCAATGGCCAATAAGCCAAGCTGGTAAACAGCGTGCATCTCGGCAAAAGAGTCATCAATGAGCGTGGCTGATTGGAGTGCTCGAGAAAGGTGCAATCGGGCAGTTTCTCTTCTTCCGGACATTTTGGCCATCAAACCAAGTGCCGTTTCCGTTCGATACAGATATCCACTCAATGCTCCATGTGCAAGTTCTGCAGAGGATTCATCAAGCGGAGCCAAATCAAGCCCTATCGCCTCGAGAACTTCACTGAGTAAGAGAAGCGTCTCTTCATACGCATCGCGAAGACGTTCAGAAGTCGTGTTTGAGGTGAGTTCCGATAAATGCGCATCCAACGAAAGTATGGGTTTGCAAATATCCGGAAGAGAACCCAATTTTTTCAAATGACTTCCCTTAATCTTCTCACCAGCCAATGCGCGCTGAAGTGCCCGTTTGAGATTGACTTCAGAAGGAGCAGATGGCTTCTGAGAACGAGGACGGTCTTCAATCAGAGAATCAACCATCCATGTCAATTTGGCTTGAATATCGTATTGGTGAACCCTGCTGATTGCATATCGCATCTCAGCAGCCCTGACTCGCCGGGAAAGACTCTTCATTTTCCCTTTGTATTTTGAAGAACTTTGAGCAGCCAAGCGTTGGATAAAGGTCGAAGGAGGACATGTCGTATACCCAAGATTGGCTTTCTCCCCAGAAGTGGTCATCTTGAAATCATCCGTTACGAGGATAACCTCTCGTCCTTCACGATGCAGTTGCGACGCCAAAACCATCAAAGAAAGGTCTACATCTTGAGGAGATGCCTTTTCCCCAATGAGTTGGCCAAGACCACGAATTTGCCCATCATCGATAGTGATTGTGTTCAAAAGTGATTCAAATTCATCCAACACTTTCGGTTTTTTAGACCAGCGCTGAAAACGAACATTACGGATCTCATCATGGACACCTGACGTCACGAAAAGCATCTGATTGTTGATTTTGAGAATCTTTGCTGCGTCTTTAACAAAACTATCAGGAGCCATCGAACCCAAGTGAATGAAGCAGTTGGAATCAACAACCCAAGTCTGCGTCATAACATCCCCAAGCGGTTCAAGATGATGAGGTTTCAGTCTATATTTAATCCAGGGAATATGCAGGTTGCGGGGCGTGTAAACACCTTGTGGCGATATCGTGCAACAATTCGATAGACGATATCACGCATCGGTAAAGGAACAATCCAAGCCAAAGGAAACCACATTGAATAATACCATTTCATGTAAAGAAGACAGCGAATCCCTGCTGCTGAACGCATGTAGGGTTTACCGTTACGAATAAGATATACCGAATCAGCAGCTTGGAACTTTTCTGGAAATGTGGTAATGAGTTTCCGACCTTCATCACTTTCAATGGCGACAAACCGAACTGAGTTTACTTGCTTCAAGCGCGGGTTCAGGAAGACTGCGGTATGGGTGCAAAGGCCGCAATCTCCGTCCATCAAGAGCGTGTCTTTCTGCGTCATCCAATCACCCCAATTGGCTCGATATTCCATGTTTGAACTTCAACTCCCGGGCTCATGTGAATGTATTCAGGTTGCAGTGAATCCTTAACGTTGAGGTTATACGAATCGAGCAATGTATTGCTTTGCATCTCAACTTCGGCTGTGCTATACTTCCAAGGTAGATGATGAGTATAGGCACGTTTTAGCAAACCATTATGCCAAGTGTACAAACTGTATCTTTCGAATAAGAAATATTCCAAGGAACCTTCAGCAGCACGTTCAACAGGTCCTAACCGCTTGGTAGTTCCAATCAAGGATTGACCGCCATCTTTGCGACGGGAGGTCCACGAATAGTGTTCTTCGCTTTCAACATGGACATTGCATTTCGCATATCTGTAAGGGAGTCCATACGAGCGAGGAGCGTGGAAACATGTCACTCTGCTTTGCGCATCGAGTGTAAGAAACAAAACCCCTGGGATACCGTCCTTGGTCACATACGCTCGAATGTTAAATTCCCCAAAGGTCGAGATGAAAGGCAGCCATGGAAGACCTCGTGGCCGAACCTTTTCCATAATGAAAGGAATAACTCCAATGTAAGCATCTCCGTTGAAAAGATCTATTTCCAAACCTTCTGGGATATGAGGTTCAAGTGATTTTATATCCACTTTCCAGTGCATAAAGGTAAGATGTTTCCAGTTTTGATAAAGAGTGCATTTCCTTTCAGGCATTGCAAAAGGGATATGGCTGCAATCTAAGTTGTGCTTTGCAGCCATGGTTGTCGCAAAGAGCGCAGAGACTTGAAACATCCTCTCAAGCATCAACTGTAGGTGTGGAATTATCT
>MDTC01004152.1_pt1 | contig 16929 bp, 9 predicted proteins | sample 811181 | NCBI WGS metagenome assembly MDTC01 (sample SAMN05326644, study PRJNA326480) | marine metagenome | isolation source: seawater | place: Pacific Ocean: North | collected 2011 | reverse complement strand
TCGGGACCATGGATCTGGTAGAGGTCGATGTAGTCTAGGTCCATACGCTTGAGAGAAGCCTCGCAGGCTTCGAAGATGTGTTTGCGAGAGAGGCCTCGGGCATTCGGGGTGTCGTTTAATGGGAACCAGCACTTGGATGCGATTACAAGATTGTCGCGGTTTTTTCCTTTTAGCGTTGTCCCTAGAATTTTTTCGGACGCGGTCTCTGCGTAAAGATCTGCAGTGTCGATGAAATTTCCTCCGGCATCAATGTAAGCATCAACCATCTCTTGGGAAGCTTGCCGGTCGCACCCCCAATCAGATTTTCCAAAAGTCATGGTGCCTAAGCACACGCGTGAAACGGCTAATCCGGAACTCCCTAAGTATCGGTTTTTCATAATTGATGTATTTGGAACTAAATTTTATTCTCAAGCACAGGTTCCGCGGAGTACATAGATAAATTTAATATTTTGCCGCTTTGATTAAAGGTTGCTGAATTGTTTAGGTTAATGATAAATACTACACACGGATAGAGGTGTTTTACACCGCGATCCTCGGCTGGTGTGATAGCAGTTTGAAGGCCCTCCTACATTGGGTTCTAAAAATACATTATCCGCTTGGTGAGTTTTGATAGTCCTTTTTATTTATTTAGCAATTCTCGCCATGGGTTTCTTTTTAACGCAGAGCCATGTTCCGAATTCGCATACAGGTGCTCGTTTGAGAGGTCAATCGGTGACCTAGCGGTTCGCCGACAAAACTTAGGATTTCAACCCGGAGGCGTAAGACTTGATGACTGTCTGTTGCTGAAGCTCTTTACCTTCGAGTAGCGACCAAGGAGAGAACGAGTCGAATCGAGTATTGGTTTCTCTGTTGCAGGCTTCCGCGAAGTCATTCCAGTCAACCCAGTCGATGGCGGCAATCTCGGTAGAATTGGGGACTGGTTGTTGATGGCAAAGACCAATGAATACGGGGCAGATCTCGTTTTCGACAATTCCCTGAAACTCCGCCCTATATCGAAAGTCGGGCAATGCGAGTACGAGTTCGATATTGTCGATGCCAAGTTCCTGACGAAGGCGTCGGCGAGCGGCGGCCTGGTGCGATTCGCCTGGGGCGGGGTGGCCACAACACGCATTCGACCAAATCCCAGGCCAAGTCTTTTTAGAATGGGCTCGTTGTTGGGCCAGCATTTTTCCATTCCCATCAAACAGGAATATGGAAAACGCGCTATGGAGAGGTGTATCCGCAGTATGAACGCGAGACTTCGGCATGGCGCCAATGGAGCACCCCTCGTCATCCAGTAGGACAACTTGTTCGATCGTATTAGATTCTAGAGACATCAACTAATTAATTTCGCCATTTGGAGCATATTGGGCATTTGAGTCGAATCAGCCATTCGAAACAATCCCATTCTGGTCTTTATTGCATGGAATCCGTTTAACGTGCTATTCCATTTCTAGTAGTCGTTCTATACCCTTTGGGTAAATACCTCTAAGCTCATGACGGGCGTAGCCTGAAAGGCGAAGACTGTTGTCGCTGAACTCGAGGTGTCGGTGGGTTCGTCGCTACTTTAAAATACCTCGGGACTTTCCCCGGAGATGCTTTATTTCTTCTTGGATTATGAGAGCTCAACTTGACTGAAATATACAATACCCCTCTATCGTATAAAGTTGGTACTTCTAGCTACTGAAAACACAAAGCTCATCGCTCGCGTGAAACGTTTAAAGGGGTAACTTGAAGGCGTTGAACGCACGTTAACTGAGGGTGAGGATTGCTTCGCTATCCTCCAAAATACAGCTGCCTGCCGAGGTGCCCTCAACGCCCTGACAAAAGGATTGATTTTGAGTCATATCGAACATCATTTGGTCGAAAGCGACAATGCTAACGAAGGGGTTCGCGATACTGGAAAAGAGATTCAGAGTATTGTAAGGAGCTATTTGAAATGAGGGCTCACGGCGATAATCACGAGATGCTAATAGGGCATAAACGGGGCGAGCGCTCAACCAAGATTGTGATCGCGATCACCGCCATAATGATGGTGGGGGAGATTGTATCGGGAATTCTATTCGGTTCGATGGCTTTGCTTGCAGATGGTTGGCACATGTCAACTCATGTGGCTGCTTTCAGTATCACGTTGTTTGCCTATTAGTATGCTCGAAGACACGCGGACAACCCTTTCTACAAGTTCGGTACCGGCAAGGTAAGCGTCCTAGGCGGGTTCGCCAGTGCCGTCGCTCTTGTTGTGGTCGCATTTGTGATGGGGCTTGAGTCGGTCGGTCGTTTTTTTTCGCCAGAGCAAATCCTTTTTGACGAAGCCATCATCGGTCTCATCGTAAATTTAGGCTGCGCCAAGATTCTGCATGACAGCGGCCACGGCCATTCTCATAGCCATATTCACAACGAAACGGATGACCACCCCCACAGTCATCAGGGACACGAGGATCATCATCACCACGACCATAATTTGAAGGCCGCCTACCTTCACGTATTGGCAGATGCCCTGACATCTGTTTTCGCCATCGTGGCACTCACGGCTGGAAAGTTCTACGGACTGCTTTGGCTTGATGCGTTGATGGGAATAGTCGGTGCCGTCGTTATCACGAAGTGGGCTTGGGGCCTGTTAAGGGAAACCTCGTCAATCCTGCTCGACGGTGGCGAATACGGAAAGAAGGAGGCGGAGATTCGGGAATTGGTAGCGTCGTCGGGTCAAGCGGTAACGCCAAGCATTCGCCTGTGGAAAATCGCCCCGCAACACTTTGCAGCCACGATTCAGGCATCAGGTTCTCTAGATCAGCTAAAAGGGATTCGATCCAGACTGCAGCAGGTCCCTTGGATCACCTACAGTTCGATTGAAATCGAAGTGGAGAGAGGTGGCAAGGATAGCGGACCTGCAATGGGACCTGATTTATTGAAAAAGTAGGAGAGGCTTCTAGCCGGTTGTCACAGGCAAGATGCCTGAGGGAATATTGAGCTTGTGCTGCCTCGAAGCATACACGACGGACCTTTACTTCAGGTTCAGCCCTTTAAGTCGTAGGGCGTTGGTGATGACGGAAACTGAGCTGAAGGACATGGCAGCGCCTGCGATCATGGGACTCAATAGAACTCCGATGAATGGATACAGTATACCCGCCGCTATCGGAATACCGATAGCGTTATAGACAAAGGCGAAAAACAGATTTTGCCGGATATTGCGCATCGTCGCCCGACTGAGATGCAAACCGCCCGCGATGCCACGCAGGTCACCTTTAACCAAGGTTAGCCCGGCACTCTCGATCGCCACGTCGGTGCCCGTGCCCATGGCGATTCCCACGTCAGCCGCAGCCAGGGCCGGGGCGTCGTTGATCCCATCGCCTGCCATGGCGACATGACGACCTTCGTCCTTTAGCTCGTTCACAATGCGTTGTTTATCCTCGGGAGAAACTTCTGCGTGAACTTTGTCAATACCGAGTGCTGTGGCCACTGCGTTAGCCGTTCTTGAATTGTCTCCGGTGCACATGACGATGGTGATGCCCATCGCGTGAAGGGATTCGATGGCTTTTTTCGAACTTTCCTTGATGGGGTCGGCAATCGCAATGTAGCCGAGCAACTGATCGTCTCGGGCGGCCCAGATCACCGTATTGGCTTCCGCTTGAAGGCGCTCGGACCCAGTAGTCAAACCCTGCGGAATTTCAATTCCTTCCGCTTCAATGAAAGATTGCTTGCCGACGCGAATGAGAGTCTCGCCTACCATCGCCTGGACGCCTCCTCCGGTCGTGCTCTTGAAATCCGTGGCCTGAGAAACTTCCAGCTTTTCCGATTTCGCCTTTTCGAATACGGAGCGAGCCAGAGGGTGCTCCGACTGTGATTCGACGGCAGCGGCTAAACATAGGAGATCCTCGGAGGAAACTCCATTGCTGGGGCTCAGAGCCACTACGGCCGGTTTTCCTGCAGTCAGGGTGCCGGTCTTGTCGGTTATCAGATAGGTGACCTTTTCCGCTCGCTCAATCGCTTCGGCGTTCTTCACTAAGATTCCGTTTTGGGCCCCTTTGCCGACTCCGACCATGATCGACATCGGCGTGGCGAGTCCCAGAGCGCAGGGGCAAGCGATGATCAAAACGGAGACAGCCACAACAATCGCGTATGCCATTGCCGGCTCGGGGCCGAACATTGCCCACATCAAGAAGGCCACTACGGCTGCAAGCACAACGGTTGGGACGAAGTAGCCTGCGACCGTATCCGCGAGTTTCTGGATGGGGGCCCGGCTGCGCTGGGCGTCCGCTACCATGCCGATGATGCGCGCCAGCATCGTTTCATCACCGACAGCCTCGGCTTCCATGATGAAACTGCCGGTATGGTTGACGGTGGCCCCGATAACCTTGTCACCTTCGCCTTTCTCGACCGGAACCGGTTCGCCGGTAATCATGGATTCATCGACGGCGCTCTTGCCCTCTCGGATCGATCCATCTAGCGGAATCTTCTCACCTGGCCGGACTCTCAGTCGGTCGCCTTTTTGTATCACGTCGATGTCTAAGTCTTCTTCGTCACCGTTATCATCGACACGGTGAGCGGTCTTGGCGGCCAGATCGAGAAGGCTTTGGATGGCTTGGCCGGTCTGTCGGCGGGCCCGAGCTTCTAGCCATTGTCCGAGAAGAACCAATACGGTAATGACGGCGGCGGCTTCGAAATAGACGCCAACTTCGCCGTGCATGCGAAAGGAATCCGGCAAAACCTCTGGGAAGACAACGGCGACCGTGCTGAATCCCCAAGCGGCACTCACACCCAACATGATGAGCGTGAACATATTGGGGCTGCGATTGACAATAGATTGCCAACCGCGGACAAAAAACAGGCCGCCTGCCCAGAAGACGACGGGAGTGGCGAGAATCAGTTCAACCCATTTCGTAACGAAACGCGGAAGGAATTCCTCGAGCGACAGCCCGGGAATCATGCCTCCCATGGCGATGAGAAAAACGGGAATGGTCAGTCCAAGTCCGATCCAAAACTTTATGGCGAGGGAACGGATCTCATCACTCTCCTCCTCGTCTGAATTTACGGGTGACATCGGTTCCAGGTCCATGCCGCATTGGGGGCATTGACCCGGATGACCATGTTGCACTTCCGGGTGCATGGGGCAGGTGTAAATCGTTTGGGTGGATTCCCGGTAGGATGGGTTGCGCTCTAGGAGCATGCCGCATTTGGGGCAATCGACAGGCTTGTCCGATTCTGCCCCGGGACACATCGGGCAATAGTATTTCCTGTTGGGAGTGGGGGCGTTCTCAGGATGCTCCCCGTCGCTATTTTGGTGGCAGCAATCCGGGTTAACTTTAGAAGAAGTCATTGCTCATTTCTGCCAAATTGCGATTCTCTTAATCGATGGGTGGGACTGAGTTTTTCGAATAGCCGTTTATTCTTAAGGTTGATGCGCTCCATGCGAATTTGCATGGTGGGAGCTCTACGATTCCGGTTTCGATTCATACTCTTTCTGAATCATGCCACAATTGAGCATCATGGCTCCGTAATAGGGATTTCTAAGATCGCTCGAGTTCTGAAGCCAGATGCCGCCAGTATTCCCAAAAGCCATCGGGCAGTGCATCTTGTAGACGGGACCTTCTGCCAGGCCGGAATCTTCTAACTTAGCGAAAAGCGCATCGGACCACCGTTTAAATGCTCTTCGGGCCGTTGCGATGTCGGTCGTTTTAGCGATTTTGCTAGCGGCCTCAAGTTCAGCGGCGCAACACTCTTTTCTCTCTAGTGGGCAACCCTTTTCCTTTGCTAGCTCAACTAATGAATTCGTTACGGTTTGAGCTGCGGAGAGATCGTCGTTGGCAAGCGCGGTCTGGGCTTCGAAATAGGTTTCGAACTGAGGAGTTGAACATGTGAGTTCCGCTTCTATGTCCGCAAAGCTAAATGTTGTCACGATGACTGCGATAGATGACGCAATGAGTGTTTTCATGTTTTAGTAGGTTTAAAATGATGTATGGATCGTTGGAAAACCGAGGTCCGTGGGACGGGTCAATGTTTGAATTTGATTCTCAGCTCTTCGATTGTACAATAGAGTACGGGCACGACGAAGATCGTGATGATAGCTAGGAGCATGCCTCCGAACGTGGGTATGGCCATGGGAACCATTATGTCGGAGCCGCGTCCTGTAGATGTCAATACAGGAAGTAGCGCTAGGATGGTAGTGGCACTCGTCATCATGGCGGGACGTACGCGGCGTGTGCCGGCAATGAGGGTCGCTTCCCGGATCTCCTCGATGGATTGCGGCGACTTATCTCTGAACACCTGTTGAAGGTATGTGCAGACGATGACTCCATTGTCGGTGGCGATTCCGAATAGGGCGAGGAATCCGACCCAGACGGCGACGCTGAGGTTGATAGTGCTCATTTGAAAGAGCGATCGCACATTTTCTCCGAAGAGCTCGAAGTTGAGAAACCAGGGTTGATTGTAGAACCAGATTAGGATGAAGCCTCCGGACCAAGCGAATAGTATCCCTGAGAACACAAGCAAAGTAGTGGTGATACGCTTGAATTGGAAATACAAAATTAGCCATATTGCGAAAAGAGCAATTGGCAGCACAACCATTAGCTTCTTTTCCGCTCGAACTTGGTTCTCGTAGCTGCCAGTGAATTTGTAGCTGACGCCTGACGGAATCGAAAGCTCACCGGTTTCGATCTTGTCCGCTAAGAAGCCTTGGGCCTGCTCAACAACGTCTACTTCCGAGAAGTCTGCTTGCTTGTCGAATATTACATAACCGACGAGAAAGGTGTCCTCTGCCTTGATCACCTGGGGGCCTCTCAGATAGTTTATCGTTGAAAGTTCCCTCAGTGGTATCTGAGTGCCATCCGGAGCGGTGACGAGAATGTTCTCAATTTCTTCGATACTGTCGCGCAGTTCCCGCTGGTAGCGTACGCGAACCCCGTAGCGTTCGCGCCCCTCGACCGTCTGGGTGATGGGTTTGCCTCCAATGGCTACCTCAATCACGTCCTGCACCATGGCGATTTTAATGCCGTAGCGGGCAGTGGCATCCCTGTCGATATCGATCTCGAGATAGGGCTTTCCGACCATGCGATCGGCCAGTACCGCTTCCGGCTTTATGGCGGGAACCTGTTTCAAGAGAGATTCGATGCGCAAGGCCACCTTCTCAATGTTTTCAAGATCGGGTCCGTAGATCTTCATGCCCATTGGAGCCCGCATTCCGCTTTGGAGCATGACGATGCGAGCGGCGATCGGCTGAAGCTCCGGAGCAGAGGTCGTCCCGGGTATGGTGGCTGCTCGAACAATCTCAGCCCATATGTCTTCGGGCGAGTTAATGTGGCTGCGCCACTGTCGGAACGATTTTCCGTTTTTGTCGGGGATGAGATCTCCCCCGGGGCTATACTCATAGGCTCCTTTTTCTCGATCAAAGGAATACGTGAGGATACGACCGTTGTTGTCTACCTTGTATTCGGTTTTATATGATATGATCGTTTCGATCATTGAAATGGGAGCGGGATCCAGCGGGCTGTCCACGCGGCCGAGTTTTCCGACCGCAATTTCAACTTCGGGTATGGCATTGATCGCCATGTCTTGCTTTCGCAGTACATCCATGACTTCGCCGATCGAAGCATGGGGCATCGTGGTTGGCATGTAAAGATAGGAACCTTCATCGAGAGTGGGCATGAACTCCTTACCTAGACCAGGAAGCTTGTGGGCGGCACTGCTCCACATCCTGTTCTCTTTAAGGGCGTTCGGAAGCCAACTGAAAACGGCTCCAAAGCCGATCCAGGCCACCAAGCCAAATAGAATGATCGCCGCATTGAAAGTGAGGAAAAGCCCTTTTGCTCTCAGTACCCACGCCAGAAGGAACGAGTAGTACTTGATGAAAAAATGAAAGGATCCTAGCAGTCCGCCTATAACAACAATAACGAAAGCTGCGTTTGCTATCGACTGATCTGGGCCGATCGGTTTCCAGTCAGACGCGAGAACTAGAGCCACTGTAAGGATAATCAGAAAATTGCAACTGTAGATCACCCATTGTTGGGTTTGCGTGGGGAGGTGGTCCTTGAGGAGGTTAAACGAAGCAACGCCGAAGAGAGCAAAGCCAAGCCATGCGGGAAACCAGATTAAAGCGAAGGGACAAAAAACTCCGGCGAGAGCAGTGACTACCCAAAGTCCCATTTTCGTCCGGCCCGCTTTGAACTTTCCCGCTATCAGCCAATGGGCGAGCGGAGGGATGATCGTTAGCGCGACTACGATTGAACCGACCAGAGCGAATGTTTTCGTGAATGCCAAGGGCCGAAATAGCTTTCCTTCGGCGGCTTCCATCGTGAATACCGGGAGGAAGCTGATAACAGTTGTAAGAACTGCAGTCACCACTGCGCTGCCCACTTCCGTGCAAGCTCTGTATACGACCTCAAGCCGATCTTCGTCTTCCGAGGATTCGTCCAAGTGTTTTAGAATGTTTTCGATCAGAACAACTCCCATGTCGACAATGGTGCCGATAGCGATGGCGATACCTGAAAGCGCAACCACATTGGCATCGACCTTGAAGAGTTTCATGCCGACGAATGCAAAAAGTACAGCCAGTGGGAGGACGCCTGAGATGAGGGCGGCACTTCTCAGATGCAGCACCATCAAGACGACGACGATGATTGTAACCAGAATTTGCTGACTTACCGCGTCTTCGAGAGTGCCAAGTGTTTCATAGATAAGATTCGCGCGATCATAGAAGGGAACGATTTTAACTTGGCTTTCGGTTCCGTCTTCGAGCGTTTTCTTGGGGAGTCCGGGCGAAATCTCGGCAATCTTATCTTTGACGAGCTGAATGACCGCGAGAGGGTTTTCGCCATAGCGGGTAACTACCACACCGCCGACCGCTTCGGCCCCTGCTTTATCGAGGGCTCCGCGGCGGAGAGCCGGGCCAAACTCTATTTCCGCAATCTGGTCGAGGGTTATGGGCACATTGTCCCGTTGAGTGATTACCGTTCTGCGAAGATCGTCTAGAGATTCGAGGAATCCGAGCCCGCGAACCACATATTCCGCCGCGTTGATTTCAATCGTCCGAGCGCCGACATCGATATTGCTGGCACGGACGGCGTTGTAGACATCGTGCAGGGCGATGCCATAGGTCCGCAGGGCATCGGGATCGACATCGACTTGATATTCTTTCACGAAACCTCCGATCGAGGCGACTTCCGCGACACCATCGACGCCTTGAAGAGCATAGCGAACGTACCAGTCTTGCGTGGAGCGGAGCTCATCGAGATCCCAGCCTCCAGAAGGGCTTCCGTCGGGCGTATGTCCCTCGAGCGTATACCAGAATACCTGTCCCAGCGCAGTCGCGTCGGGACCGAGTTGCGGTGAGACGCTTTGCGGGAGCGTGCCGGAAGGAAGGCTGTTCAGTTTCTCCAGTATGCGACTACGCGTCCAATAAAATTCTGCTTCCTCTTTGAAAATTATATAGATGGAGGAAAATCCGAACATGGAATAGCTGCGAATCGTCTTTACCTGGGGAAGTCCGAGAAGCGCCGTTGTGAGCGGATAGGTGATTTGGTCTTCAATGTCCTGCGGGGATCGCCCCATCCATTTGGTGAATACGATCTGCTGGTTCTCTCCGATATCCGGTATCGCATCCACGGGTACGGGATCACGTGGCAAGGCATCGATCTTCCAGTCGAACGGAGCCACCATTATGCCCCAGAGAATCAAGGCCGCTGTAAATAGGACCACGACAATCTTATTCTCGAGACAAAAACGTATGAGCTGATTGATCATGTAATGATAGGTTTAGCTTGTGTTCTAATCACAGAATACATGGGGGCCCCAAAAACTTAGGTTGCGAGCTGTCACTGTGCCAGTTTCTTGATTTGCAGTTTAGGATTTCCGAAGTTTAAAAGTATTCCTTGTTTTAGCTTTGCCGATCTAAAATAGGCGAGTACCTGAGCGGTGTGCTCGTCAGCAAGTGTCTTCACTGCTTTCGGTTCAATAATTATCAATTCTTCCACAACTAGATCGGCAAAGTATTCTCCCAAGAGTATTCTATCCTCATCGTAGACTCGAATTGGGCACTGTTGTTTTACTTTCAATCCTTTCTTTCGAAGCCGATGTGCGAGTCCATTTTTATAAACTTTTTCGAGCAGGCCGTTCTTCAAGTAGCAATGAAGCGAAAATGCAGTTTCGCGTACAGTATCTGTGAGTTGTTGGACCTCCGTATGCATTTCTTGTAGATTTTGTACTTTTTGTGGTTAATTAAAATTCTTTATGAATTTCTCCACAGGTTTGCATCATTGCTCCGAAGTAGGGGTTTTTCAGTTGGTTGTCTTTCTGCAGCCAGTCTGCACCGCGGTCAGGGTAGACCATTGGGCAGTGCATTTGGAAAAGGTTCCTTTCGAAGGCTTCATCGTAGCTAGAAACCGATTTGATTAGCACATTAGAGAGTACTTCGAAGTGGGGTCTCCGGAGGTCGTCGAGCAAGTCGGCTTTCAGCATTGTGTGAATCAGGTCACCAGCGGGACCGCTATGACCCGTTGCCGCCATCATTTCCCTGAGGGCCTTCTTTGCTTCGTCGATCGAGTCAGCGGCCAGTGCAGAATGAAGAGCGAAGTAGTGGGGAAGAACATCCTTCGTCGTCGCAGAATCAAACTCGAGAAGATTGCCGTCAATGCGCTCGCTCTGCCCAGTAGTTGGCACAGTGTCTCCATGATCGTGATCGGGTGTCGGTCCATCGCCTTCGGGATTCATCATGCTAGGCTTGGCTCTAATTTGAAGGGCGCTGTCTATCTTAAATGCACCATTGATTACAACGCGATCACCTAGACTCAAACCCGAGGAAACGATGAAGACGTCCCCAGCGCGGGCTCCTATTTCAATTTCCCGTCCTTCGTAGGTGGGCGTTTCCGTATCCGGAACCTTAACATAAACAACAGCTCGTTTTCCGGTCCGCAGTACAGCGGAGGCGGGTACGACAAGAGGGGGTTCCGCATTTGGGTCCTGTACATATCCCAGCTCTTCCGCAGGCAAAAGGTCCATTCCGCAAATATCGCATTTACCCGGAGCGTCCTTTACGATTTCCGGATGCATGGGACTGATCCACTTGCCGGCGAATGCTGGAGAGTAGACCTTACCGGCCAGTGCGATATTTGATCGGACGATCGATTTGGCAAACATGCCCGGCTTCAGTTTACGATCTCCGTTGGGAACGTTTACCCGTACGGATACGGTGCGTGACTTCGGGTCGAGCTCTGGGTTTATGAAAGTGATCCGTCCTTGAAAAGTTTGTCCGGGGTAAGCCTCGACACTGAATGACACCTGCTGACCAAAGCGAAGCCAGGCTAGATCGGATTCGTAGGCGTCCAGGCGCAGCCAGAGAGCACTGAGGTCGACAATTCGGAACAAAGGCTGACCCGTCTTTATATAGTCCCCTTCATTGACATTCTTGTGGACGACAACCCCACTAATAGGGGCTTTAAGTTCAAAATGGTCGCTCGATTTACCGCTTTGAATGATGGAATCAATCTGTTGGGGAAGCAAATCCCAGAGACGTAGTTTCTCTCTCGCTGCCAATGTCGTGGAGCCATTTGGATCGTATTGGAAGGCGGATAGTAACTCACTTTGAGCCGTTAGAAGCTCCGGACTGTAAACCAGAGCAAGGTGATCTCCTTGCTTAACGGGAATACCAGTGAAGTTAACAAAAAGCTCGTCGATTCTGGCGGGGAAGCGGGCAGTCAGGGACTTTTCTTTGGTTTCATCGTAGCCGAGTTTTCCCACCAGTCGAATTTCCGCTTGGGGAAATCGCTTTTCGACGGGACTTGTCTGAATATCAGCCAACGCTTTCGCGGTTTCGCTCATACTAAACGATCTCGGCCCGTCTTCGGATCCGGACCCTTGACCGATGGGAATGAGCTTCATGCCGCATATGGGACAATTCCCCGGCTCGGTCGCTTGAATCTGTGGGTGCATGGAGCAGGTCCAAATCTGTTGGGCAGAAGGCGCCGTTGCCGACTGATTATGGTCCCCGTGGGGGTTGGTGGAATTTGGTGCAGTCCAGCGCCCAAGGAAGAAAATGGCTAGTAGGAGGGCGATGCCTCCAGATATCAGATACGTTTTAGTTTTCATGATAAAATTTTAGGTTAACTACAAGGAGCACAGAAGTCACAAAAGGATGATAGGATCTGAATGGGTATGTGTAAGTTTTTAAGCATTCTGCTGAATTTTACGCTTTCTGTGGCTGGTATCAGTTCCTGGGCTAATTAGTTTAGTTCAACCAGAGCCCTCCTGAGAGGGTGGCGAGTTTCCAGCGGGCGATCCAGGCGTCCGCCGCGGCTCGCCAATATTCAGTTTCCTGTTGGAGAAGGGCTCGGTCGCTATCGATAATGTCGAGCGCGCTGGCGTTCCCCGACTGGTAGCTGGATTCGGTGATTTCCTGGACTTGTCGGACAAGTGGAATGAGCTTCGTTTGGAATCTCTGGATGCGTTTTTGTGAGTCTTCCAGTTTGGCAATCCATGACATTCCATTTCCAATAAGCACTCTCTCGTGATTGAGGATTTGGGCAGACACGGCGTCTTTTTCAAGAGCGGCCGCTATACTGATGGCATTATTGGCCTTACCCCAGATCGGGAGTGATACGCCGACCATAATCGCCCAAGGGTCGTCGCCGCTTCCGGAAGTTGCTGAATTCAAAGCATCGCCGGTGCGTAGGTAGTTTAATCCTACAGACCATTCGGGGCGGTTCGCGAGCTTGGCCAATCGTTCGCGTGCTTCCTGGCTGGATTCAATTGAACGTAACATGGCGACCTCGGGGGAATGCTCGCGTAGGAAGGAGATCCACTGTTTCGTTTCAATCTCAATGGGTTGCGGCGCTTCCCAGTCTAGGGTGAACGGCCTGCCGGTGGGGTCCTTTCCCAAAAGACTTTCCAGCGTATAGCCAGTAGAGTCCCGCTGCGTTTCTTGTTTGGATACCCTATCGAAGTGGCGTTCGATTTCGACTTGGATCCGCAAGAGATCGGTTAAGCTGGCACCCGATTTGACGCGATCCTCGGCAATGGACTCGAGACGCTGCAGAAGGTCCATGTTTTTAAGGGTGATCTCGATTGACTTCTCGATGTACGCCAGGTCGAACACGGCTTCGACGACTTCATCCATTAGCTTGAACTGTTGAATCGCGTAAGCGTGCCAAAGTGCTTCAGCGTGGAGGCGAGCGATATCGGTTCTTCGGCCTAGGGTTCCCATAGCGGGAAAGGGCTGTTGCAGTTGAATTCCCTGCCTTTGCGGTCCGGTCCTCGTCTGGATGGACTCAACGAAATGCGTAATCTGAACGCGCGGATTGGGCAAAGCCCGAGCGGTGGTGATTGAGGCACGAGCCGCTTGGTAACGCTTTTCCTGCGAGAGTATCCCAGGATTATTTTGGAGGGCCTCTAGGATGTAGCGACCCGCGATGTCTTTTTGCAGCAAGGCTTCAGGCACGCTCGATTCGGGAACTTGCGAATAGATCGGCGGAATAGTAGAAAGGGTCGCCAAGCTGAGGCAAAACCGATAAACTTTTTTCTGAAAATAGACTGTGAGTTTCATATTGTGTACGTGCAATGGGAGTCTGTGAAGACTCTGTTGGGATTGGATGGCTTGCGCGGCCTGAAAAGGCCTGGTCCGCCCACGGTGGACCGGCTGATCCAATCGGAATGAGCTAACTCGAGCGACGTTGCTCAAGCAGCGATTGCACGTATCAAAGTATGAAGACGCAGTACTTCTGTGAATGCGAAATCTCAGTTCCCCTACAGTAGGGGCAGTGCCTGTTAGCCGAGTCAGAGATAGCGATTAAATGCGGTACGGTGTAAAGGCTTGTAGCAACTACATAGTCCACAACCTGTTGGGAGGGCGCAGTTGAGAATGTGGTAGAGAAGCCTGTATTGTCGCTGTATTGTGAACCTTCAATCTCTTCGTGAAAACAATCGTGATCCCCGGGAGGAGACGATTGCTCTGATTGAGTTGATATGTCCGCTTGCTGACAACAGGCGTGAGAGTCCGCACTTGCCTCCGACGAAGTCTCAAGATCCATCTCCGCAAAGCTTAGGCAGCAGCACATCGGGTTGGCGATGGCAGCTACGAGGAGAAGCGTTATGGGTTTCGGTAGGCTCACAAAGTTATATAACGTACGGTTAGACAGGTCGATTTAAAGAAAATTCGTTTAAGTTGCCTTGGATTGGATGAAATGGCACCAAGGTGTGAGCAATACTTGCCTAGAGGGGAGTCATGCCCCAACTTATTCAAGCTGAAAACATTAGGATAAACAAAATTGATTTTCTCTGCGTATTCATAGTTTTTACCCCCGATTTTTTGCGGGCCTAACAAGGTATTAACTGATATCCCATCAGAATCGGATAGTTTAGGATGTATTTTAGGTTTGATGAAGGTAAAAGGAATTAATAAAGTGGTTATTTTAATAAGTGAGCACTTGAGGTCAGGGATTCTCAGTGAAAATTAGACAGCAATCCATATTTGAAATTCCTAATTCGTTTGCCTAATGACAAAGGTCGTTTGTGTGCCTACTCGATAAGGTTGAGAGGGGCAGCTTCATGTCTTTTTTGCCAGCAACAGGAGCCCCGCATATCGTTTTGACCTAATGCAGAAACTCTAAATTAGATATGGAAAGCGATTCAGGTTTTCGGCTGTTTGGGCTTGATAGGGGCTTGCCAAGCTTGAGCCCCGATAGATTTCACTTTGCGTTTGAAGACCTTGTCGCCACAGGTGGCGTAGATCGTATCTAAGTTGGGTCCTCCAAAGCAGAAGTTGGCCACCCGCCCATTAGGTGTGCGTAGGATGATGCGAGGGCGGCCTGCTGAATCGCAAATCTGGATACCCAACGCGGTTGCGACCCAAATGTTTCCGAATCGGTCCACACGCACGCCGTCCGCTCGGGAGGAGTCCTCAGAGTCCTTTTTGTACAACCAGATGAGGCGTTGCTTGTAGGCAAGAGTGCCGTCGGGCTGGACCAAATAGCTATAGATCCAATGGGAATCATAGTCGGATACATAGAGTTGGGTCTGGTCAGGTGAGAGGGCGATTCCGTTAGCGAATTTCAAACCGTAGTCGAGTTCCTGCTTTTCACCATTAGGACGAACCAGCCAAACGCGGCTTCGATCGGAGCGCTTGCTGGCGTTGCTAACGGGTTCGGTTATGTACATGTTTCCATTGAAAGCTATGGCAATGTCGTTGCCCCGTATCCCTTCAGCCACGACATCTTTATGACCTTTCTCATTAAACGCCCAAAGTTCCTCTACGTTGGCGGCCAGAGTATAGCGCCGGCCATCCGGCCCGTAGGCCATGCCGTTTGCTCGTTGGGTATCGCTCATCCATTCGGATACTCGATCGTCGAGGTCGATATGGTAGGTCTTGCTGTGCCTCAGGTCGTTAAAGTAGACTTCGCCGTTGGGGGTGACCACGGGACCCTCGGTGAATCCGTAGCCTTCGCCTATGAGCTCCCAAGGCTGATCGGGGATAATAGACCGGTTGTACCATTCTCCTGAGTGCCCATGGTTTTGAGGCAAGGCAGGCCAGTCTTTCCAGAGCCAGCGCATGGCGTCGGGGAAAAGGGATGTGGCGTGCTTGGCATTGTGGCCTCCTTCGCCCCAGGCGTGCTTCACCTCGTATCCCGCGAACTCTAGCGAGCGCTGCATGGATTGATTACCCATCCACCAGTCGCCGACGTCTTTATTGTTATCATTGCTCCCGCCCTGCAAGAACACGCGAAGGGGGAGGGGCTCTACTTTTCGAATCAAACCGGCCAGTTGCTCACCCCCGCGCATCGCGACATAGGTCCCTACGCCGGTGAATACTCGGGAAAACCATTCTGGATGGAGAAACGCTGCCGTAAAAGCGGCGATGCCTCCGCTGCTGTTTCCGGCGATCATTCGGTCGGTCGCTCGCGGGGACAGGTGGATTCGGCGTCCATCGCTCGTCTTCATGCCTTCGATGGTGGGAAGGAGGTCCTTTTGCAGGAACTGAGCGTAGCTGTCGATAACGCTGTCGTATTCGTAACTCCGATTCAATCGGTCCACCTGAGTTTCGGGATCTTCGACTAAGAGGCGCCCGTGGGCGACAAAAACACCAATCGTTATCGGCATATCGCCTTGATGAATCAAATTGTCGAATACAGTAGTTGCTTCGTATTTGATGCCGTCTTGGCAGACGTAAAGACAGGCGGGTTGGGTCCCTTCGTACTGAGCCGGTACGTAGACCCAGATTTTCCGGGACGTTCCGGGAAACACTTTTGAGTCGTCAAACGTGAAAGTGAGGATCTCGCCCTTAGGTACATCTGGGTTTTCGACAGAATCTTGATGTATCGGCCATTCGTCATTGGCCGCTAGCAGGGCGCTAGAGAGAAGGATTAGGGATGTAAGGAAGAACGCGATGTGTTGGTGCCGCTTCATGGGTGACTAGTTCAAGTTTTTCCCTTTGAATGCGGGATAGTCTGAGGCGTATCGAGTAACTCTAAAAACGCTGTGAGGACCTTCTGGCCCTGCGGGAGGCAGGGTGACGGGATTGTGGTATTCCCAAACAATCCTCTTGTCTGGAGTGACTTCGAAAAACAGGCCTTCGGCTCCCGAGCAGATGAGGGTGTTGCCATTAGGGAGTCGTTCCGCTCCTGAAATGAAGGAAGAGTAAAAGTCGGTCGGTTTTGATGCGCGGTATGACCAAACAGGGTGCACGGGTTCGAAGGACTTGCCTGATTCGATTCGATAGGAGCCATCTGAGTTAATAGGCAGGACGATTTCCTCGATCGTTGAGTATTTCCCCTCGGGACGATCCGAGCCATTGTTGTAAATGGTGAGATTGCCTGCTCCGGGTTGCCCCGCTTGCACCCATCGCGGGTCGTGCTGCTGGAACAGCGTGCGGTCTGCGGGCGTTCCGGCTTGGTAGTTGGCCGGGTTTCCCCAGCGGTAGAGTATGTCCCCGCCTTTACCAGCCCGTCCGCCCATCGAGCTGGCGGCTTCTTCGGT
>MDTC01250367.1_pt1 | contig 16935 bp, 15 predicted proteins | sample 811181 | NCBI WGS metagenome assembly MDTC01 (sample SAMN05326644, study PRJNA326480) | marine metagenome | isolation source: seawater | place: Pacific Ocean: North | collected 2011 | reverse complement strand
TATGGCCATGATGGGAACAGGCGTGAGTAGCGGGGAGAATCGTGCAAGGGAAGCAGCTGAAGCTGCAATCGCTAGCCCCTTATTAGAAGATGTTGATTTTTCAGGTGCCAAAGGTATTTTGGTAAATATTACAGCAGGTATGGATATGTCCATAGGTGAGTTTGAAGCAGTTGGTGACGCTGTTAAGGCTTTTGCGGCGGAAAACGCAACTGTAGTTGTTGGTACTGTGATTGATGCAGACATGAGTGAAGAGCTACGTGTTACTGTGGTAGTCACTGGTGTTGGAAGTGATCAAGAAGTATTAGCTCAGCATCAAGCTGTGGCTAAGTCGACTCGTAATGATGGAACAGTTGATTATAATCAACTCGACCGACCAACTTATTTGCGTCAACAGGATACTGTTGAGAAACAGCATGATGTTGAAGAAAAAACCATGGAAAGAGATGTGGAGTATTTAGATATTCCTGCTTTTTTGAGGCGAACTGAGGATGGTTAGATTAAACTTTTTTTTTATCAACGGTTTAATCCATATTTAGTTAGTAAGGAACGGTGATTTGTCAATTCCTTGGGCTGTGTTACAATGCGCTACCTTAAAAGTGATAGAAAAATGGACTAAGTTATGAGTCAACAGAGAACATTGAAAAATGTTATTCGAGCAACTGGTGTGGGTGTTCATACGGGCAAAAAGATCTACCTTACTTTAAGGCCCGCCCCAATAAACTCTGGTGTAATTTTTCGAAGAATTGATTTAGATCCTGTTGTTGAAATACCTGCAGCTGCTAAGTACATTGGTGATACCAGTTTGTCTACTTGTTTGATCCGAGAAGGTGTCAAGGTCGCCACAGTTGAGCATTTATTGTCTGCCCTAGCTGGTGTAGGTATCGATAATGCTTATGTGGATCTAACCGCGCCAGAAGTCCCCATTATGGATGGGAGTTCAGCGCCATTTGTGTTTTTACTTCAGTCAGCGGGTATTCAAGAACAATCGGCTTTAAAGCAATTTATCAAAATTAAACGCCAGGTTATCATTTCAGATGGTGATAAAAAGGTCTCAATTGCGCCCTACAATGGCTTTAAGGTTTCATTTTCTATTCAATTTGATCACCCAGCCTTTAATGAAAGTAACCAAGATGCGTGCCTTGATTTTTCCACTACATCCTATGTGAAAGAAGTTTCTCGTGCTCGAACCTTTGGTTTTTTATCGGATTATGAGTATATCCGTAAAAATAATTTAGCATTAGGCGCAAGTTTAGATAATGCTATTGTCTTGGATGGCTTCAAAGTAGTAAATCAAGATGGTTTGCGTTATACCGATGAGTGTGTGAAGCACAAAATACTCGATGTCATTGGTGATTTGTATTTGCTTGGGTATTCTGTGATCGGTTCCTTCTCTGGTCATAAATCCGGGCATGAAATGAATCGTCAGTTGCTTCTGAAACTTCTAGAGCAACAAGACGCATGGGAGTTGGTTTCTTACCCTGAAAAACAAGCCATGCCAATCAGCTTCTTACCCGCTATAGGTTCATTAGTCACTGCTTAGTTAGAATTTCTCGTAACTTTATAGCTTTATACAGGTTTTAATTTCTGTAATTGACTTTTTTGCGTATTTTTTTTGAATAGTCTGTAAAAGTTGCGGAATGTGATAGCGCAGTAAGGTTGCGTGGGTTGCAGTTCCTGTATGGATAATCAGCACCCCGTCACGTAAATTTGCGACTTGATAAAAGGTTTTTAGTGCGTCCGGCAAGTATGTGATCAGTATTTGGTTCAGTAGATGGATGTCATTTGCTTTTTCTAGAAGTGTTCTCAATGACCCTTGATTTATCAACTGGTTTATTGGCGTAGGATCGAGCTTTGTAGCGCGTGTTTTTTTATTGTAAGTAGTTTGCATGAGATCCATTCTATGAGAAAATCAGCAACTTAACTAGTATCAATATGGCGAATAAGAGTGAAAATATTAAATAAAATTTTTGGAACAAGGAATCAGCGAGCTATTCGTGGTTATTTAAAAACCGTGAATAAAATTAATGCACAAGAGGCCTCACTTCATGGTCTTAGTGATGACGAGCTGAAAGCTAAAACGCCATATTTTAAACAGCAGTTAGCCTCAGGTTTAAGTTTGGATGATCTTGTTGTCGAGGCGTTCGCTGTTGTGCGGGAAGCTGCTCGTCGAACACTAGGGTTGCGACATTTTGACGTTCAGTGTATCGGTGGCATGGTCTTGCATTATAGTAAAATTGCCGAAATGCGAACTGGTGAAGGAAAGACTCTAGTTGCAACATTGCCGGCTTACTTAAATGCCTTAGCTGAGAAAGGTGTGCATGTTATTACTGTTAATGACTATTTGGCTCAGCGCGATGCTGATTGGATGCGCTCTGTTTTTGAATTTTTAGGTATGACAGTCGGAGTTAATATTTCAGGTTTGTCACATGAGGAAAAACAACAAGCATATGCCTGTGATATCACGTATGGTACCAATAATGAGTTTGGCTTCGATTACTTGCGCGACAATATGGTTTTCGAACTAAGTCAGAGGGTACAAAGACCGCTTTTTTATTGCATCATTGACGAAGTAGATTCTATTTTAATTGATGAAGCGAGGACTCCGTTAATTATATCAGGGCAAGCTGATCGGTCTTCCGATCTATATGGAAAAATTAATAAGATTATTCCTGGGTTAAAAGAGCAAAAAACTGAAGAAGGTGTCGAGGAAGAAGATATCTCTGAGGAAGATAGAGGAGACTACGTCTTAGATGAAAAGAATAGGGTCGTTATTCTTACAGAGCAAGGCCATCAGGAGATAGAGGAACGCTTGGTGAAAAGTGAGATTCTAGGTGAGGGCGAGAGCTTATATGACTTGAAAAATATCACAACGATGCATTATGTTAATGCTGCCCTTAAAGCCCATACATTATTTCAACGCGACGTTCATTATGTGGTCAAAAATGGTCAAGTTATAATTGTTGATGAGCATACTGGACGATTAATGGATGGGAGGCGTTGGTCAGATGGATTGCATCAAGCTGTTGAGTCTAAAGAGGGTGTGGATGTTCAGATTGAAAATCAGACGTTAGCCACAATTACGTTTCAAAATTATTTCAGACTTTACGAAAAGCTATCGGGAATGACAGGTACAGCTGATACAGAGGCTTTTGAATTAAGAAAAATTTATGGTTTGGAAGTGTTAGTTATTCCGACTAACAAACCCATGATAAGAAATGATAAAGCCGACCAGGTGTTTTTAACTCAGCAAGAAAAGTTTGAGGCAATGCTTGCTTCTATAAAAGATGCCTCTGCGCGAAAGCAACCCGTATTAGTCGGTACCGCATCAATTGAGAGCTCAGAGGTGTTGTCACAGTTTTTGAATAAAGTCGGGATTAAGCATGAGGTATTAAATGCGAAGCAGCATGAGCGTGAAGCAAGTATTATTGCGAATGCTGGTCGTCCAGGTGCAGTTACTATCGCAACTAATATGGCAGGTCGTGGAACGGATATTGTCTTGGGTGGGAGTTTAGAGGCCGAGCTAGAAATTTTGGAAAATGCTACGGATGACGAAATACAATCGGTTAAGAGTTCCTGGCAGGCTAGACATGACGAAGTACTCCAGTCAGGTGGGCTTCATGTTCTCGGTGCAGAGCGTCATGAGTCTCGTCGAATTGATAATCAATTACGAGGTCGTTCTGGGCGACAAGGAGATTCTGGGTCCTCACAGTTTTATTTATCTATGGAAGATAACCTACTGAGGATTTTTGCAGCTGCACGTATGTCAAATATGATGCGGAAATTAGGTGTAAAGCAAGGCGATGTTATAGAGCACCCGTGGATTAATAGTGCGATTGAAAAAGCACAGCGTCGAGTTGAAAGTATGAACTTTGACGTTAGAAAGCAACTATTGGAGTTTGATGATGTTGCAAACGATCAAAGGAAAGTGATTTATAATCAGCGTCATCGTTTATTAGTTAGCGATGATATTTCAAAATCGCTAGCAGAAATACGCCAAGAAGTTATTGAGCGCGTTGTTACTATGTACTTGCCACCTGATATGTTAGAAGAAGAATGGGATATTTCTGGTCTTGAGCAACAGTTACACCAGGATTTCGGGCTCGTAGCTCCCGTAAGAAGTTGGCTCGAAAGCGATGAATCATTAAATGCTGAAAATATGCATGTTAAGATCCTTGAGCAAATAGGGTTAATGTATCATGAAAAAGAAGAGCGCTTTGGAGCAGAGACCTTAAGGCAAGTTGAGAAAAGTGTAATGTTGCAGTTATTAGATAACGCTTGGAAGGATCACTTAGCCGCAATGGAGCAATTACGTCAAGGTATTCATCTGCGTGGTTACGCACAAAAAAATCCAACACAGGAATTCAAGCGTGAATCTTTTGAAATGTTTAAAGAGATGATGGATTCTCTCAAGTATGATGTGATATCTACCATTTTAAAAGTTGAAATTCAGCCTGAAGAAGATGTTCAGATAAATCAGCCGGACCCTATTCTCAGTTATCACCATCAAGAGACTAATAGTCTGATGGCAAACGAAAAAAAAAAAGAACCAATAGCTAGTGCTCAGGATGGTGTTGCTCAGGAATCTTTTGTGCGCAATCAGCCGAAGGTTGGGAGAAATCAGCCTTGCCCATGTGGCTCCGGTAAAAAATACAAACAGTGTTGTGGTAGAATAAATGGCTAGCACAAGTCAGGTCTCCGTCGCGATTGGTGTGATTCGGCAAGATGCCTCTATATTGGTGACTCGGCGTTTACCCAGTGTTGATTGCCCTAATCTTTGGGAGTTCCCTGGCGGTAAGATGCAGCAGCATGAGACCGTCGAGGCGGGCTTAGCACGAGAGTTGTATGAAGAAATAAATATTCAAGTTGTTTCATGTCGACCTGTGGTTCAATTTCGTCATGTGTATTCCCATGCTATCGTTACCGCATATGTTTATTTAATACAGCATTATTTAGGTGAGCCTAAGTCAATCGAAGGTCAGCAAATGCAGTGGGTAACATTAGAGGAAATATTGGATTTGAATATGTTGGACGCCAATAAAGTGATAATAAGTCAACTATAACATCATTAAGATATCTATAAACCATAGAATGTTAGATGCATAATAGGAAGGCTAGACTTTACAAAAAGCAATTAACGCTGAAAAATCTCTTTGACAAGCAGATGGGCGCATATAGAACTCAGTTACATTCATGAGTCGAATGGCAATGCGATGTTTTCCTATACTAAATTCAGGGAAATACTTGATATGGGTAGGTATTTTTAGGCGTACTAAGTCACAAGTGTTACTTTCGGAAAACTTGTGTTGATAAAAACCACCTTTAAAGTTTGAAGAAATGAATGGTGAAGAGTTTCGTGTTATAGAAAGAATCTGAAAGATTATTTCACTAACGATACGAAGCTCGTGATTCCACTCTTTTAATTGAGAGTTAATGGTCTCAATGGGTTGGCTAAGCCATAAGTCGAATAATGGGACTTTATCTCTGCAAATTCCACTTGGGTGAGTCGAATGGTTTTTTATTTGGCAGATAATTTCGTTATGTTTTAAAGAGTCTCCAATTTTTCCTTGTTGCGAAAGAAGGAAATGAATATTTTTATCGAGTTTTTCAAGCAAGTTAGAGAGTTTAAGCGTATCTACTTGTGGGAAAGATTGAAGCTGAGCAAGTGTTGTTGCTAATTGTGACAGCGTATGTGTTAATTTTGTTTTTAAGTCTGGTCGATCAATGGTGTAAAGGATGCGTGTTAAATAATGTATTGCCTCATGAACGTTGTCATGAGATGACGTATCTAGATAGCGATTAAATCCAGTGAATAGATGCTCAAGGTGTAGAAATAATCGTAATGACTCATTTAATGGTTGCTCGTAGGTAATGGTATCTACGCCTTGATTCAGAGACTTGTAAGATAATGTTTGAGCTTCGTGAGTCATAATATTAAGTGGGTAGTTTATTGGATAGTATTAATACTATCATAATATTGGATTAGGAGAAGCGTACCATACGATTAATACAGTCACGTGACTATGTAAAAGCTAAGATATTGTATAAGTCAGATAGAGTATATGTGACTGCACCTTTAAAAAGTTATTGCTGAGCTTAGGTAAGAAATTCGAGGCATTGATATGGCGAACATTATTTATAGAATATATAGATTACTACATTGAGCTAATGAGATAGATTGAGGTAGGTTTTATGGAGCGAATGAAGTTTGTGATAGAGCTCCTCGAGAGTTCCGTTATTGATAATAATATCATTAGCGGTTGCTATCCTTCTGTTCCGAGATGCTTGATGTTTAATAATATTAGCTGCTTCTTTGAATGAGAGGTCATCTCTTTGCATTGTTCGCTTGATTTGGAGCGATTCATCGGTATCAATTAATAATATGCGATCAATAAAGTGGATGCCCTCTGATTCAGTGAGGAGTGGAATAGCGATAATGGTATATGGACTTTGTGATAATGCTAATTGATCAGTAATAATCTCACGTATAATCGGATGAAGATACGATTCAAGCCACTTTTTTTCATTAGGATCATTAAATATAATTTTTCGTAGTGAGGAGCGATTAATGTTCCCGTCACTCTGTAAGATAGATGGCCCAAAGTGGGTGAGAATATGTTGAAATTCGGGTGTTCCTTTTGAGGTGATCTGGTGTGCAATCCGGTCAGCATCAATGATGGTTATTCCAAGAGAAGCAAAGTAATTTGTAGCGGAAGTTTTTCCTGATCCTATACCGCCAGTCAAGCCTATGGTTAACATAATTATCTCTATGAATATGGTATGTCTTGGTTCTATGCATACTATTATAATTCAATACACATAGATCGCAACAAGGTTTGATGGCTATACCATGTTCCCCATGGAAAATAATGGCAAGTAAATGGATAAGATAATAATTGCTATCAATAGTGCTAGTAAAATGATAATAGTCGGTTCAACGATAGCTTGGTAGCGGGAAATAATCGAAGATAATTGTTTTTTATTTTCTAAACTACATTTGATTAGAACGTCAGAGAGGTAGGGGGAATTATTTAACGAGGTTAATAGCAGGGTTGTGGTTTTATCAAAGAGGTTTACTGAAGATATAGCCTTTGAGAGTTCTTCTCCGTTAGATATTTTAGTGATAATTGAAGTTAGCTTTTTGTTGTAGTAGGTATCTTTAACGGTACTATTGCAGATATGAAGGGAAGATAAAATATCTACCCTGCAGTTCATAAGGTGACCAAGAATGAATAAAATAAGTGATTCATTTTTTAAAAGATGTATTTTTCTGATTAAAGGAAATCTGATAAGTATCGATTTAATATTAGTCTTTAAATCTTTAATTTTCAGAAAGGGTAATTTTAAAAATATAAATAGAGAAAAAATAATGAGTCCTACCATAGGAGATAATTGTTTTATTCGAGAGGAGGATTCTATAGTAAACTTTGTTAATATAGGTAGATCATTGTTAAATGATGAAAATAGTGCGGTGAATTGGGGTAATATAAAAGTAGAGATAATACTAACCACAACAAAAAATATGATAATTAAGAAGCAGGGATATCTTAAGGTGCTTGCTATTTGTTTTTTGAGGTTCATTGTAAATTCTTGTTGCGAAAGAAGTAAGGTTAGTGACTGGTCTAAGGAATTTGAAACCTCACCAATTTTAATAAGATTACGATATTCCTGTGAAAATACGCTTGGAAAATTGGATAACGATTGATGTAGTTCCTTTCCATTAATAAGATCATTGATAATCACATTTAATATTCTTTTACTTGAGTTTTTTTTATCGTTATTTTTAATAATTATCAGAAATTCAAGAATTGGGATGTGCGATTTAATTGAAAATAACAACATTTCGGTGAAGTATAAAAGAAAAATAGATTGGCTTTTTTTGGTGAAAGTGGTTTTCTTTTCAAGTAAAAGTTTTCTATAAATAAGATGCTCGTTAGAGCATTTTTTATTGGCTCTTGTTAGTTTATTTCTTACGTTATAAATCTTATTATTTTTGATATGAATGTTATTGATAAAAAAATTGTACACGTTAAGTACCCTCATCTGGTGAAGGAACGCTTTTAATTAATTCATCGTATGTGCTAAGTCCCTTTTTAACGAGGCTGATACCGGATTCCCAGAGTGTTGGTATTTCATTTTCTTTGAAGTAGAGAGTTAACTTATTTTGTGGCATGCTATCGTTAAGGATATGTTTAACAGTGTCAATAGCCTCAAGAATCTCATAAACTAATAATCGTCCTGTAAATCCATCAATGCAATATGGACAGTTGTGAGTATTTTTATGACAGCTATATTTTTTCGAAAAGAGGTTTTCTGTCTTACTAGTTACCATGAGTTTACATAATCCACATCTTTTCTTGATAAGCCTTTGAGCCATTATCAATAATAAAGAGTTAGTTAAATTGTATGGTTTAATGCCCATGTTTAATAATCTTGTAATGGTCTCAATAGTATTGTTTGAGTGAAGTGTCGATAACACAAGATGTCCTGTTTGGGAGGCATGTATTGCCGTCTCTGCTGTTTCCCGATCACGTATTTCTCCAATCATTATGACATCAGGATCTTGTCTGAGCGTTGCTTTTAATGTTTCATTAAAAGTTAGACCTATGTTGTTCATGATGTTAATTTGATGGGTGTTTGGTAGGATAATTTCAATTGGATTTTCAATGGTGATTATGTTTTTTTTTTGGGAGTCAATCTGATTAAGTAATGTGTAAAGTGTTTGTGTTTTACCGCTCCCGGTCGGGCCTGTAATAAGTATAAGCCCCTGTGGTTTTTTTATTGATCTTAGAATAACTTTCATGTCATTCTTGCATTGTAATAGTTTATTAAAAGATAGAGTGGAAGTGCTAGAGTCTAATATTCTTATCACACATTTTTCACCATAATGCCCCGGGCAAATATTGATTCGGCATTCACGTTCATGGTTGAAGTGAGAAATAAAATTAAATCTCCCGTCTTGAGGTTTTCTTCGCTCACTGATGTCTATATTGGTAATGACTTTTAGTCGACTAATTATCAGTTGATGATGCTGTATAGATAGGATAGCGATAGTGCGTAATTCACCGTCGACCCTAAAACGTAACATAACATTCTCATAAGTTGGTTGTATATGGATGTCAGATGACTTTTTTATTATGGCATCGGTGATAATGTGATCAATGAGATCTTTTATACTATAATCGATTGGCATTTTATTCGATGGTATAAATTGATCATATATCCATTTAGAAATTAATTTGTTGGTTATTATTGCTACTGATGTTTGTGTGCTGATGGTGATATTCAAAGATATTTGATGTATCTGTTGATGCATATTAAGGTATTTTATTTGGTCTATGGTGTAGCATGCAAAAGAAAGATTTTTTTTGTTATCAATTGGAGCTATAAGCTGATTTTCAACGATAGCTCTGTATTTTTGTAGTGTATTATGTTCAATAGTTTTATATGAAGGATTTTCTTCGAATTTAAGTCCGTAATGCGACGCTAATGATTTTGCGATCTTTTCTTCATGGAGGTTGAATCGCTCAATTAATTTATTCGTGATATTAACTGGCTTTGAAAGATACGTTTCCTCAATCATTTTTTTTTATGTTGATCTATTGCTTTGCACTTATCGAGAATAGTAAGTAGTTCTTTGTTGTTCTTAATGATAGCTTGTGACTTATGTGTATCCATTATTAACTCCTCCTCCTGATTCTTTCCATGTTATAGTATGACCATTCATTTTTGGGGTAATAATATATGTATCATCAGATGTTATTCCGTATTTTTTTTTGGGAGTAACAGTAATTCTCCCTTCCTCGGATATTTTTATTTCATCAATGAGTTTGCTATTAATTTTTTCAATTGGCTGAATATTGCAGTCGCTTATACTGTCATGGATCTGTAGGCACTGATTAACTTCTATTTTATAGGGGATTGTTGATTGAATAATCTCTGAATAGTGAGCTTTCTTTATATACTGCTTATAGGACGGTATCCCTGTCCCAATTAATATTCCAATAATTGCAACTACGATCATTAGTTCTATTAAAGTAAATCCCTTCTGTCTGTCTTTTTCCATATTTGATCTTTCTCAGTCACTAGAACATGTTTTTTACATATCTTGCTAGCGTTAGTGAGGGTTGGCAATACAGGAATTTATTAATATAATTTTTCGTTATAAATATTATTTCTAAAGTGGATAATGCCATATTCATCCACCCACGCAGTTATATACGTAATATGAATGGGAATTTTTCTCGATAAGTTAACATATTTAGTTTTTTTATTCTCACTCGTCTCCTCGAACGCATTCAACTCACCCTTCCTGTTATTGACTAGTAAATATTGCGCCAGTAGAAGTGGGTCTTGAACTCTGACACATCCATGGCTGTATGTCCTTGTAGTTGTGTTAAATAGGCTCTTATTTTGCGTGTCATGAAGATACACATCGTGCGAGTTTTTGAATAAAAATTTTACTTTCCCAAGGACATTGTGTCTCCCCGACGATTGTGTAAACCTAAAATCTGTCCCATTATTTTCAATATTCGTCCAATCAATATCAATGGGATCAATTCTTTTAGAATTATGTTCCCAGTCAGAATAGACGCTTATTTTATTCTTTGTTAAATATTGAGAATCTTTTTGCATAAACCCTGCAATTTCTTTCGTGATAATACTCTCTGGAACATTCCATGTTGGGTTAAAAACGATTGTGGTTATGTTTGAGTCGAGTTCAGGTGTTGGATTTTTTTTGGTTCCAGTAATGACCTTCATAGATATTTGTTCTTTTCCGCCTTGCATAAGATGAAGTTTGTACTCTGGTATATTTACCAAGATATATTCATTGTTATTTTTATCACTATACTGCGACCATTTTTTCATGCTACTAATAAGAATATTGAGTTTTTCATAGGGTGGAATGTTCAATGCGCTTATTGTTTCTTTATCTATTATTCCTGATTGCTGAAGGCCATGTCTCCATTGAAATTGATAAATTGCTCTTTGTGTTGTCACATCGTATTTGTTACTTTTGTTTTTGAATGATGATTTGAGATCACCCATGATAATAAGTCGCTGGCGTATTTCAGGTATTTGTTCATGTTTTTCATTAACTGATATTGTTCTTTCAAAATCAAGTATCCCCCATGATGAATTAGCCATCCTTTGGTATCTCGGTATTTTGTTAGCTATTCTTTTTGCATTTTTGTTATCTGTGCTAAAGCTATAGCTTCCATATTTGTTAATGCTGTGACTGCATCCAGAAATTATTACGCATATGCTTATGATTATCATTATGAGTAGGTGATTGATCTTCTTCATAACAAGTCCTTATTTTGATACTTATAGTAGCTCAATTATTGGTCAATGCAATTTTGTAAAAAAAAACTTGACACTCCTTTTTACTAGGGGGTTGTTTGACAATCTGCTGCTAATTTTTATACTTTTATTGGACATATTATTGTTTTTTTGAAAAAGGAGTGGTAATGATTAAGCACTGGTATGATGTTTTAGAAAAAGTTCAATCTAGAGTGTCAGATGATGGGAAAAGCGATATTGGATCAGGCTCACTTAAGCCAGTTATCGATACGGGTGTATTTGTACACACACTTGAAGGAACTGTTTTTGATAAAAAGCGTTACTACTACGATAGTTCAGATCCTGATGTCTATTTAACTTGTCGTGAGGCTCAATGTGTGTATTATCTTCTACATGGTTATACCATGGTAAAGACAGCAGATATTCTTGACCTATCTCCAAGAACGATTGAATTTTATGTTAAGAATATCAAGATGAAATTGAATCTGGTAACAAAGTCAGAATTGATTGCTTACATGATGAAAGTTAATTTTTTAGACTGCATCAATGAATCTTAGAGAGTAATAGTTTTTAGGTAATGCGGTATGCTTGCTTTTTCAAATGATGTGTATGACGTGCAGAAATCAGCAAAGACCTCTATTGAGGTCTGGTATCGTGGCCTGTCGAATACTCCGCTTAATAAGGTTGAATACTTTTCATCTGTTTTGTTTGGCTCAGTGTATGAGCTTACTGCATTGGGTGAAGGCCTGAATGGTAATTATGATCAGTATCCTTTGTATCGAACTGATGCGTTTGATTGTCAAACATATGTAGAGACAGTATTGGCGCTGTCATGCTCAGAATCTTTCCCCACCTTTTTTTATAATAAATGTTATATTTCGTATCAAGGAAAAGACGTCAGTTTTTTAAACCGTGCTCATTTTATTTGTATGGATTGGCAGCACCTACTGAGTGATAATCCTCGCCTGCGTGATATTACACAAGATCTCGCTGCGAATCACTGCCAACTTAGGTTGTATTCATCATCCGTTCTTATAGATCGATTTTCCTGGATTCAGTCACGAAGAGATAAATTTATGAGGGTTTTCACTCAGTTATCTCAAGTTGATGTGGAAGAGGGGCTTCGAGTACTTTATGGCAAAATGAGCTCGATTGAGCCCATGCTGAGTAAGCTTGTGTGTATATCCTGCAAGGATTTATTTAAGTTGTCTCATCATGAGCGTCGTGATGTCTTAATGTCTATTCCTTCGGGTTGTGTTATGTTAATTATTCGCACGAGTAGTAACTTATCCGAACAAAGTCAGGCAGTGACACATGCTCTGCATTTAGGTTTTTTAATTCATAAAAATAATGAAGTACTCTTTCGGCATGCTTCTCGAGAAAAAGGCTGTGTAACCGACGAATTGTGTGAGGATTACTTGTTTGATTTTATGAAGCACACACCGTCCATTGGAATAATTGTTTATCAGGTGTTGTAGGTGAGACGTTTAATGGCTTTTAAGCAGTATAGATTGCGCCCAGTACACTGGGTCTTGTTGCGCCAGTAATCTCCATTAAATTGATAGTTCTTTTCTCAAGAGTTTGTTGTGCAAACCAAGCAAATGCACATGCTTCTACCCACTCTGGGTTGATGCCGAAAGTGCTCGTGGTTCTAATAGTATAATTTTTACAGTGTGAGGCGAGTCTTCGTAAAAGGTATTCATTGTAGGCGCCGCCGCCACAGACAGTAATTGTTGTGGGGTTAATTTGATATTGTTGTATGCTATCAGCAATGGTTTGCGCTGTTAATTCAACAAGAGTTGCTTGAGTGTCTTCTGGAGATATCGGTGAGGGTATCTGTCTTATGATGGTGTTCAACCACTCCAAGTTAAAGCTCTCTCTGCCAGTACTTTTAGGTGGGGAGGATTTAAAGTATGGGTGTCTTAATAGGTGCTCTAGGAGTTGATGATGGGTCTTTCCAGATTGTGCCCACTGACCCATATCATCGTAAGGTTTTTTCGTGTGCTTTTCACACCATGCATCCAGTAAAATATTGCCGGGTCCTGTATCAAAACCGTTTGATGCAATGTTATTACTGATTAGAGTGACATTGGCAATACCGCCTATGTTTAGGACCCATTGCTCTTCATGTGTGTTTTGTAATAAAAATTGATGGAAGGCTGGGGTTAAAGGTGCCCCTTGTCCACTGTGTGCTATGTCTCGCCTCCTAAAGTCGGCCACTGTTGTTATGCCTGTATGGGCTGAGATGATGTTTGGATCTGCAATTTGAATGGAAAAAGGAAATTCATGGTTAGGTTCGTGGCGAACTGTCTGTCCATGCGTGCCAATAGCGGTAACTTTATGATAAGGGATGTCGCTTTTTTTCAGAAGATTGAGTACGGTATTAGCAAATAATCTTCCAAGTTGAGTATCCATCGATCCTAATTTATGAATAGAATTAAATCCAGGGACGCAGAGCTCTTTTATAGCTTGTTTTATTTGAAAAGGAATTAATTCGCTGTGAGTTTCGATCAGTTCGAGTGTGTGGTTTTTTATTGAAACTAGTGTGGCATCAATGGCATTAATGCTAGTGCCAGACATTAATCCGATAAAGTATGCTTCCTGTGTCATCTCAAGATCCTTTTTATTGGGGGCGGTTTAGTTCGGTCATTAAGTGATTTTTTTCCCTCATGAACGTGGGGATTTCGCTCGTTGTTATTGGGTTTGCTTTTGGTGTAGTGAATTTCATAGGGTCGACGGCTTTACCGTCAATATAAATTCCTAGATGTAGGTGGGGTCCTGTTGCCCACCCTGTTTGTCCAACATACCCTATAAGCTCTCCTTTATGAACATATTGTGGAAGAGGTGCAACAAATCGGTCCATGTGAGCATAAAGTCCTCTTAAATGATGGTTGTATTGTATGACTACAGTCTTTCCAAAGCCATGAGACCAGCCTTTGAAGATAACCTTGCCGTTACCGATAGAGTGAATGGGCGTACCTGTAGGTGCTGCTAGGTCTGTACCTAAATGCGGTGCTATTTTATGTTGAATAGGATCCATTCGGTGGAGTGAGAAGGGTGAGCTAATGCGAGTGAATTGAATTGGATACTTAAGATATTTGGGCTGTATGGCATCACCTTTTGGAGTGTAGTAGCCGCCTTCATGGCCGTGCTTAAATTGAATGGCCGTATATGTGTGATTTTTATTGGTAAGTTCGGCAATCAAAATATCACCTGAGTGATGTTTTTTGTTATTAAGGTAGTACTCATCGTACAGTATTCTAAATTGATCACCTGGTTGTATTGAGGTATTAAAATCGACTGTTCCAGCAAAAATATCTATCAATTGTTTATAAAGTCCGGGTGATAGGTGTGCAGTATTCGCCGCCTCTGAAAGTGTTGAGGTGATGGTCCCGGTACTCATTAGGTGTCGCTGAGTCATGGGCGTGTTAATAATTTTGCAGCTGTATTTTCTATTTTTATTGTTAACGAGTAGAGTCTGAGTTGAGTTGATCGGATATTTTAAGTTAATTATAGCGTTGTCGTTGATTTTTACGCTGAGTGTGTGGCCTATGGAAAGGTGGTTTAGGTGCTGATTTGCTAGAGACTGCTTCAGCAATAAAGCTACTTGTCGATCATCTATTTTCCATTGGCTAAGTATCTTGCTGAGGGTATCCCCTTCTTGGATGGAGTGTGTGCGCCATAGAGTTGGTGGTGCACCTACTTTTTTTGGCATAGAAATGTGTTTGTTGTTATGCGTTGTTTTGACCTTAAAAAGAATAATAGTAGATACAGTCACGGCAAAAAAAAGAATAATTGCAAGGACAGCGGTGCGTTTGATGTGCTGAAAGTAAGTCATAGCTGGGTTTTTATTTGATTCATTTTGGCGATAACATTACCATGGTTGAATTTCTCGTCAACCGCCAATGTCTTACAGGTCTGGGGACGTTTTTTTTAATTGGAGATTACAGAATGTTGCAGAGTATAGAAGAGTTACAGCGTGGTATCATCGATGTGCTTCCAGAGGGTGGTTTACAGGAGAAGTTAAATAAAAATCAACCACTCCGTATAAAGTTGGGGTTTGATCCCACCGCGCCGGATGTGCATCTAGGTCATACTGTTATCATTAATAAGCTGAAGCAATTTCAGGATCAGGGGCATGAAATAATTTTCTTAGTGGGGGACTTTACAGCAAGTATTGGCGACCCAACGGGTAAAAGCGCTACGCGAAAGCCTCTGACAGATGAGGAGATTCGAGTCAACGCAAAGACGTATCAAGACCAAGTCTTCAGAATTCTAGACCCTCTTAAAACCCGAGTTGTTTATAACTCAGAATGGATGTCGCAATTATCTGCAGCGGATCTAGTGCAGCTAGCTTCCTCTCAAACGGTCGCAAGAATGTTGGAGAGAGATGATTTTGAAAAACGTTATCGTGGTGGACAGCCTATCGCAATTCATGAATTTTTATACCCATTGTTGCAGGGATATGATTCGGTGCATCTCAGTGCTGATGTGGAGCTAGGTGGTACCGATCAGAAATTTAATCTATTGATGGGGAGAGAATTACAAAAACATCATCAGCAAGAGGCTCAGGTGATAATGACGATGCCATTGTTGGAGGGGTTAGATGGTGTTCAAAAAATGTCAAAATCATTGGGTAATTATATAGGTATATCTGAAGCCCCCAATGAGATGCTTGGAAAGATAATGTCTATCTCAGACGAATTAATGTGGCGTTACTATGAGCTATTAAGCTTTAAGACTTCCAGTCAGATAGATGGGTTGAAAAAACAGGTTGATGCTGGAGCAAACCCCAGAGACCTAAAAATTAGCTTGGCAAAAGAATTGGTTGAGCGCTTTCACTCAAGAGATGATGCGGATCTTGCAGAGCAGGATTTCATTGCACGATTTAAGCGCCAAGAGATCCCAGAAAAAATGGATGAGTATAAATTGAGCACAAAGGATGATCTAAAAACCGTTGCTCAGGTATTGAAGGCCGCTAAGATGGTAAAGAGTACCTCCGAAGGTATAAGAATGATAAAGCAAGGTGCAGTAAAAATTAATGGTGTAAAGGTCAGTGATGACCGGCAAGCATTAATCACGGGTGAGAGTGCCGTTTATCAAGTTGGTAAACGAAAGTTTGCAAAAATATGCATCAGTAAATAGAGGTTCATTAAAATGAGAGGTTCAATAAGAACAAAGATGAAGGAAATATTAAAGTAAAAAAAATACATAAACTGGTTGAAGGCAGTAACACTTTGCTTTAGTCTTCACGGCATCCAATAAGGACTTTTGTTGCCAGTTAAACCATCCAATTTTAATTTATAAAAAAAATGAAATTCGATGTTGACAACAGAAGAGAGATGCGTAGAATACGTTTTCTCGCTTAGCGGGATTGATCTTTAAAAATTAGCAGTTAAATGAAGGCAGTAAGTGTAGGTACTGGTACAGATGGTTTGATTACGAAAAACTATCGATCACAGGCCTGCGATTTATTGCAAGTTTGTGCGTCGAGCCCTTGATATGCAACTTAGGTTGCAAACTAGATTAAACTGAAGAGTTTGATCCTGGCTCAGATTGAACGCTAGCGGCATGCTTAACACATGCAAGTCGAACGGCAGCACGAGGAGCTTGCTCCTTGGTGGCGAGTGGCGG
>MDTC01048417.1_pt1 | contig 16935 bp, 12 predicted proteins | sample 811181 | NCBI WGS metagenome assembly MDTC01 (sample SAMN05326644, study PRJNA326480) | marine metagenome | isolation source: seawater | place: Pacific Ocean: North | collected 2011 | reverse complement strand
AGCGCGCCGTCGATCAGGGCGTTGACCGCAGGAAAATCCTTGAGGGCAACAATGGCCGCTTTGACAAAAAAGCTCATGAAACCAAGGCGCACACCATGAGCTTTTTCGAACTTGTCCCGATAGGTCAAGCGGGTTTCCATCACCGCTGCCATGTCCACTTCGTTGAAAGTGGTCAGCATGGCAGCCTTGTTCTGGGCTTCCTTGAGACGCCCGGCGATCACTTTGCGGAGTTTGGTCATCTTGACCCGTTCTTCGCGCGGGCCGGCGGGCCGGGACGGAATTTGAGTCACGGCTGCCCCAGTTTCGACGGCCGCCGGAGCAACAACCGGGGTCGGCGCTGAGTCAGGTCCACCAGCCTTCTGATAGGCCAAAACATCACCCTTGGTGAGGCGGCCATCCTTCCCCGTCGCCGGAATCTGCACTGGATCGTAACCTGCATCCTCCACCAGCTTGCGGACGGCCGGCGACATGGTGATATCGCCGCTGCCCACTGCCGCCGGGGCGGCTGCCTGGGCAGCAGCGCCACCGCCGCCGAGGACGCCCAAGAGGACGCCGATTTTCACGTCCGCGCCTTCATCGGCCATGATTTGACTAAGCGTGCCGGCAATTGGCGCGTTGACTTCGATCGTGACTTTGTCGGTCTCCAGTTCCACCAACGGCTCGTCGGCGACAACGGCGTCACCAACCGCTTTCAACCAGGTGGCCACCGTCGCTTCGGAAATGGATTCGCCCAGCGGCGGCACTTTGATTTCAGCGAAATCACCACCGCCCGCCGCACCGGTTTCGACCAGCGGCTCCTCTTCGATAGTTTTCGGTGCGGGCGCTTCTGCGGCACCGCCATCGCCGATGGTGCCGAGTAATGCACCCACTTCCACATCGGTGCCTCCCGGGGCAACTATCTCGGTAATCGTCCCGGCGACCGGCGCGTTAACTTCCATGGTAACCTTGTCGGTTTCAAGTTCGAGGATGGGTTCATCGGCGACGACGGTATCGCCGACCTGCTTGAGCCAGGTCGCGACCGTTGCTTCGGTAAGTGATTCTCCGAGAGTGGGAACTTTTATTTCCGTTGTCATATCGTCCTCTGCTCTAAATGTGAGTCTCGTTGTATCTGCCCCGTTTAGATGGCTGCTTCAAATCGGTCTCTTTCCAGGTCAATGCCTGTTCGATCAGCTGGTCCTGTTCGGCGTTATGAATTTTCATCGAACCAACCGCCGGCGAGGCCGAGGATGGACGGCCTACATAGATGGGCCGGCGCAAATTTTTATTACCCTTGCTTACGTCCTCGATAATGTATTCGATACGCCGTATGACAAAAATCCACGCCCCCATATTGGCTGGTTCTTCTTGGCACCAGACAATGTCGGTGTTGGGGTAGCGGGCGAGAACCTTGGAAAGTCCATCCCGCGGCCAGGGGTATAATTGCTCTATGCGGACTATCGCCACATCGTCAATTTCACGTTCCCGGCGCGATTCCAAAAGATCGTAATAGACTTTACCCGAACACAGAACGACGCGTTTGACCTTATCATCGGCCACCAGTTCATCCACTTCAGGGATTACCCGGTGGAACTTCGACTCTGGGCCCATATCCTCAATATTCGATATCACCAGTTTATGGCGCAGCATTGATTTAGGCGACATAACAATCAAGGGTTTGCGGAAATTCCGTTTCATCTGCCGCCTGAGAAGATGGAAGAAATTCGCCGGTGTGGTGGCGTTGACCACCTGGATATTGTCCTGCGCACAAAGTTGCAGAAAACGTTCCAGGCGGGCGGAGGAATGCTCCGGTCCCTGCCCTTCCATTCCGTGCGGCAGCAATACGACTAGGCTGGACATACGTAGCCACTTGGATTCACCCGACGAAATGAACTGGTCAAAAATTACCTGTGCTGTGTTGGCGAAGTCGCCGAACTGCGCTTCCCAAATGACTAGCGTATTGGGATCGGTCAGCGAATAGCCGTATTCGAAACCCAAAACGGCGAACTCCGACAAGGGGCTGTCCAGTACACTGAATGAAGCCTGATCCGGACTGATTTCGCTTAAGGGGTAATAGCGGTTTTCATTTTCCTGATCAACGATAACCGCATGACGATGGGAAAAGGTGCCACGCCCAGAATCCTGACCGGCCAACCGCACTTCCGTACCCTCGACCATCAACGAGCCGTAGGCCAAGGCTTCACCCATTGCCCAATCAAGACCTTCGCCCGATTCCATCATTTTTCTTTTGGCCTTGAGTTGGCGCAGCAGTTTGCTGTTGACGTTAATGCCATCGGGTTCCCGACCGAGCGACTGGCCAATTTCCCGCAGCTTTTCAATTTCGACCGAAGTGTCACCGTCGTGTTTTTCTTCGTCGCCTTCGAACTGAATAAGGTCTTCCCAAACGCCTTCCAGCCAATCAGCTTTGTTGGCTTTAAAGCTAGAGGCCACTTCAAATTCCGCTTCCAGATAATTGTGGAACTCAGCTTCCATGCCGTCGGCTTCAACCTCAGTCAGCACGCCCGCTTCAATAAGCTGCTTGCGGTAAATTTCTTTGGTGGACGGGTGTTTGGCAATGGTTTTGTACATGATCGGCTGGGTAAACATGGGCTCGTCGCCCTCGTTATGCCCATGGCGACGGTAACAGAACATATCAATCACCACGTCGCGCTTGAATTTCTGACGGAACTGGGCAGCCAGATCGGCAACGCGTACAACGGCTTCGGGATCGTCGCCATTAACATGGAAAATGGGTACCTGCATACCCTTGGCAATATCCGTGGGATAAGGTGTTGACCGGGAATGGGCCGGATTGGTGGTAAACCCGATCTGGTTGTTGACCACTAGGTGAATGGTGCCACCGGTTTTGTAGCCTTTGATTTTCGACAAATCCAAACTTTCCGGCACAATCCCCTGACCGGCGAAAGCAGCATCACCATGGAGCAACAGGCCCATGACCTCACTGCGTTCGTTGTCGCCCCGTTGGTGCTGTTTGGCGCGTACTTTACCCAGAACAACAGGGTTAACTGCCTCGAGATGGGACGGATTGGCGGTCAATGAAAGATGCACGATACCCTCAGTAAACTTTCGGTCGGCAGAGGCCCCCAGGTGATATTTCACATCGCCTGACCCCTGAACATCTTCCGGTGTTGAAACCCCGCCCTGGAACTCGGAGAAAATAGCCCGGTGCGGCTTGCTCATGGTCCGAGCTAGTACATTAAGCCGTCCCCGGTGGGGCATGCCGATGACCACTTCCTTAATGCCCACATAGGCGGCCGTGCGCAGCATGCGCTCGATGCACGGGATCATGCTTTCACCGCCATCCAGACCAAACCGCTTGGTGCCGGTATGTTTGACCTGGAGAAAGTTTTCAAATCCTTCGGCTTCGATTAGATCCTTAAAGATCATTTTTTTCAGCCGGGGCGAAAACTCGGTACGGTAGTTATAACCTTCGACTGCATTTTGAATCCAAGCGCGTTCCTCGGTTTCCTGGATGTGCATGTATTCGACACCGATAGAACTACAGTAGGATTCGCGCATAACCTCAAGGATTTCGCCCAGCGTCGCTTCAGCCTTTCCGGCCATGCTGGTGAAAGTGTCCAGAAAAAATTTTCGGTTGAGATCCTCCTCGGTAAAACCGTAGGTCTTGTAATCCAGCTCCCGGTGATAGCCGGCACCGATGATGCCCAGGGGATCGAACTGCGCGTGCAAATGACCGCGCACCCGGTAAGACCTGATCAGGATACGGGCGCGGATCGATTCCTGTGCAACTTTGGTAACCTCATCGCTCGATATCTGGGATTTTGCCTCGGTCGGAATCGAGGTCGGTTCATCGATGCCGTTTCCGCCGCCATCCTGCCCGATAACAGAAGTTTTCGACCGCGCCCAGCTGGCACCGTTGATTTCACCCTCAATGCCCGGTTTATTGTCTTCGAGTTCCTTGAATACAGGAACCCAACTGGTATCCACCGAATTCGGGTCCGCCAGGTAACGGTCATAGAGCTCAGCTATATAGGCTGCGTTGGCGCTAGTAAAAATTGAATCATTGGATTTCGCCATTCTGGGATCCTGTAATTAGATCGACATTAAAACAAAGCCTAGCTGTTCATGGCCTCCAGCATCGTCGTTCCCAGCGCCGCTGGAGAATCAGCGACTAAGATACCGGCACCACGCAGCGCCTCCATCTTGTCGGCAGCCCCACCTTTGCCACCGGCGATGATAGCGCCGGCATGACCCATGCGTCGGCCCGGGGGCGCCGTTACACCGGCGATAAAGCTCACCATCGGTTTTTTGACCTTGGATGATTTAAAGAATTCAGCGGCCTCTTCTTCAGCCGATCCGCCGATTTCTCCAATCATGATGATGCCTTTAGTTTCGTCGTCACCTAAGAACATTTCCAGGCAATCAATGAAATTAGTGCCGTTGATCGGGTCACCGCCGATGCCGATGCACGAAGTCTGGCCCAGACCAACCTTGGTGGTCTGGCCGACAGCTTCGTAAGTCAGCGTTCCCGAGCGGGACACCACGCCGATTCTACCACGCTGATGGATGTGGCCGGGCATAATGCCGATTTTACATTCGCCGGGGGTAATGACGCCCGGGCAATTGGGTCCAACCAGCCTAGTGCCGGAGCCCTGCAAGGCGCGTTTGACCTTGACCATATCCATCACCGGAATGCCCTCAGTAATGCAGACCACCAACGGGATTTCGCAGTCGATGGCTTCCAGGATAGCTTCGGCCGCGAAAGGCGGCGGAACATAAATTACCGATGCGTCGGCACCGGTTTTTTCGACGGCATCGGCAACGGTATCAAATACGGGCAGGTCGAGATGAGTCGAACCGCCTTTGCCAGGCGTTACTCCACCTACCATTTTGGTGCCGTAGGCAATGGCCTGTTCCGAGTGAAAAGTGCCCTGAGAACCGGTAAAACCCTGACAGAGGACCTTGGTATTTTTATCAACGAGCACAGCCATTTTAAGCGGCCTCCTTCACTTCTTTGACCACTTTTTCTGCAGCATCTGCCAAATCGTCGGCCGAAACAATGGGCAGTCCGGACTGAGCGAGTATCTTTTTGCCGAGATCGACATTGGTGCCTTCGAGCCGCACCACCAGGGGTACGCTCAAAGACACGTCCTTGGCCGCGGCGACAACGCCTTCGGCGATCACATCACAACGCATGATGCCGCCGAAGATATTGACCAGAATGCCTTCCACGTTGGAATCCGACAGGATCAGCTTGAAAGCCGTGGTCACGCGCTCTTTGGTTGCGCCGCCGCCAACGTCCAGGAAGTTGGCCGGTTCACCACCATAAAGCTTGATAATATCCATGGTCGCCATGGCCAGCCCAGCGCCGTTGACCATACAGCCGATATTGCCGTCGAGTTTGATGTAACTGAGGTCGTGCCGCTCGGCTTCAAGTTCCGCCGCGTCCTGTTCGTCCTCGTCGCGCATTTCCTCGATATCCTTATGCCGGTAGAGCGCGTTGTCGTCGAAATTCATTTTGGCGTCAAGAGCGATAACATCGCCGCCCTTGGTCACCACCAGCGGATTGATTTCTACTTGGCTGGCGTCAAGTTCAACAAAGGCTCGGTACATGGACATGAGGAATTTCACAGCCGATTTAACTTGATCGCCTTTTAATCCGAGACCGAAGGCCACCTGGCTGGCGTGAAACCGTTGCATGCCGGACACCGGGTCAATCGCTACGGTTAATATTTTTTCCGGTGTCGAGGCGGCGACTTCTTCAATATCCACGCCGCCCTCTTCACAGGCGATAATGGTTACCTTGGAGGTCGCCCGGTCGATGAGAAGACTGAGATATAGTTCTTTTTCAATGTCACAGCCGTCTTCGATATAGACGCGCTTGACTTCCTTACCGGTAGGACCGGTTTGATGCGTCACCAGGGTCGCGCCCAGCATCTGCTTGGCGGATTCCCGAACGTCTTCCACGTCTTTGACAACGCGGACACCGCCACCGTCGCCGGAGCTGTCCTCGGTAAATTTACCTTTCCCCCGGCCGCCAGCATGGATCTGCGATTTGACCACCCAAACCGGACCGCCCAAATCCTTGGCGATGGTTTCGGCTTCGGCGGTCGTATAGGCAACGCCACCCCGCAACACGGCGACACCGTACTGCGACAAAAGCTGTTTCGCTTGATATTCGTGTATATTCATTTGCCTCTTACCCCTTTGAGACGGCAGCGTTCCTTAGGTGAACTGCAGGACCAATCTTATGGACCGCCACCGCATTATCTTGAGAGCGTTACTTCTTTATCGCTGTGCGTTTGGCTACGGCTTTCACGGCCACCTTTTTAACCGGTTTTCTGGCCATATTCTTTTTGGCCGCCTTCTTTTTAGACGGTGCTTTCTTTTTCCCTGCTGCTTTGGACTTTTTCAACAGCGCGTCGCTTGCCACCACCAGTTTCTTGACGGCGCGGACTGATCTGTTGAAAGCCGTTTTCTCATCGCGGTCGAGCTTAATCTCAACAATTTTTTCCACACCACGAGCACCGATAATCACCGGCACACCGACATAGAGCCCTTTGACGCCGTATTCGCCGCGCAGATAAGCGGCGCAGGGCAGTACCCGCTTTTTATCTTTGAGATAAGCGTCGGCCATTTGAATGGCTGCGCTGGCCGGCGCATAGAAAGCCGACCCGGTTTTCAAAAGCCCAACGATTTCAGCGCCGCCATCACGGGTGCGCTGAACGATCTCGTCCAGCCGTTTCTGGGTCAACCATTTCATTTTGACCAAATCAGTCAACGGAATACCAGCCACCGTCGAATAACGGGCCAGCGGCACCATGGTATCGCCATGACCACCCAGAACGAAAGCCGTGACGTCTTCGACGGAGACATTCATTTCGTCGGCCAGGAAATAGCGGAAACGGGCTGAATCCAGAACGCCCGCCATGCCGACCACTTTATTGTGGGACAAGCCGGACGCATCCCGGAGAACGCCGACCATGACATCCAGGGGATTGGTGATGCAGATAACGAAGGCGCCCGGGCAATTATTCTTGATGCCCTCGCCGACCGATTTCATGACACTGGTGTTAATGCCGATCAGATCGTCGCGGCTCATGCCCGGCTTACGGGCCACGCCGGCGGTGACAATCACCACATCGGAACCCTTGATCGCGCTGTAGCTTTTGCTGCCCTTCATTTTTGAATCAAAGCCCTCAATCGGAGAGCTTTCAGCCAGATCCAAAGATTTTCCTTGGGGAATTCCGTCAACAATGTCGAACATTACGACATCGCCCAATTCCTTTAAGCCCGCCAAATGTGCCAATGTGCCGCCGATATTACCGGCGCCAACAAGGGCAATTTTATTTCTCGCCATGAAATTTCCTCTCAACTGGATAAACGAATTCTTTTCTAAAAACGCCACCGTGCTGCAGCTGAATACTGATGGCGGTGGTACCTTAAATTATAATCTAGAGCAAGGCTAGAACCCTTGAAAACCGCCGTAAAGTATTTTAGTTATTGAGAAATTTTTCCCATCACCCGTACCCCTATCAACTTTTCGGCAAATTAATTTGCCGGTCGGTAAAATGCCGCCTCTGATAGATGAAATGATAAAAATTGGCTGCAGAATCAATAGCTACGGTCTACTAATCGCATGGTCGCCGAATATTGGGTTAGCCCCCCATGAGGGAGGGCCAGGTAGTCTTCGGACTGCATTTCGATCAGGCGTGATACCAAGCGTTCGAATTCGAAGGCGTCCTCGCCTTTGATATAGAGTTCATGCGGCAGCGCATCGGCAGTGCAGATCAAATTCACTTTATTTTCATAGAGTGCATCGATCAACGTAATGAACCGCACGGCTTCGCTCTTCAATTCTTCTCCCATGCGGGGAATACCGTCAATCAACAATGTATGATAACGCTCGGCGATCTCCAGATAATCCGCCGGACCCAAGGGCTCGGCGCACAAATCGTCGAAGCTGGTCCGCCCGACGCCAGCGGCAGCGGCCGGGATTTTGATGGTTCGCCCCTTAACCTCTATCAGGTCCGCCGCCACGTCACGGCCATCGGTAAGTTCAGCGAAATAGCGGTCGAGCGCGGCTTTCGATCCCTGGTCGATGGGGTGATGGTAGACTTCCATGCCACGCATACGTTCCAGACGGTAATCGGCAGCCGACCCCAATTGAAGCACATCCAGTTTTTCGCTGATCAGATCAATAAACCGCAGAAAACGGTCCCGCTGCAAGCCATCTTGATAAAGATCCTGGGGCGGCCAGTTGGACGTGGCCACAATGACCACATCGCGGGCCAGCAATTCTTCGAACAGGCGGCCTAGAATCATGGCGTCTTTGATGTTGGTGACCTGCAGTTCATCAAAGCACAGTAGCCAGGCTTCGTCGGCCAACGATTCGGCGACACGCGGTATGGGGTCACCATCGCCACCGCCTTTGGCGTTTCTAATCTCATTGAAACGGTTTTGCACATCCTGGAGAAACTCGTGAAAATGGACGCGGCGCTTGCGTTCAACATTGACGTGTTCGAAAAACAGATCCATGAGCATGGATTTTCCGCCACCGACACCACCGAAAATATAGACCCCCTGGGGCGGTTCTTCCCGCCGCTGGGTAACCCCGAAACGCATCTTCCAACCGTCATGGCCGGAAGACGGCTGATATCCGTTCAGCACCCGGTGCAGGCCTTGCAACTTCTCCGCCAGCAGTTCCTGGGCCGGGTCCGGCCGCAATTCTCGGTTCGCCACGCGGTCTCTATAGGTGAATAAAGGTCCATCCGTCATCGGCCCGCTACTTAAGGGGAGATCGGGCAGATGTAAAGATCAGGTTGATCCTTCACGCCCAAAAAACCGTCAATCACATGTTATTTATAATTCAGTCACGCAAACATGAAGGGATTCCAGTACCGAATCAGAGTATATTAGTAAAATCGCGCCAAAGTGCTGAGATCAGTCAAGGCGCAAATATTATCAAAATCAAAATGAAGAAGGATCGTATCATACGTATCTGCATGACCAGTCTCATCTTCACTGGTTTCGTGTGGGTATACTCAATGCTGACCGGTTTGAGGTCGAAAACATGACTGCATGGATCGCCGGGTTCGGTATGCTGGCACCGGCGTTGTTTGTTTTCACGCGGGCTGTCGGCACGGTTTTTTTCTCGGTAGTAGCATGGCGATTACCGTCGCGTGCTCCTCGGTCTTTTTTGGAGCGCAATTTACAATTTTTTCGCCTCGACCATTGGCGCGGTTCTGGCCTTTTCAGTGGCTAGGTATCTGGTGTCGGATTGGGTAAACATGCATCTCATAGTCGAAGGACGGTCGGGCGGCAGGTTGGGAAAAAAATATCAGGGAGGTTAAACAGGAAGGCTGGCGGTCTGTCGTCTTTATCCGCCTGGTTCCCTTATAACTTTCTTGATTACACGCTCGACCTCACCCGGATAGAGGGTTCCCATTTTACCATCGCCTCCTTCATCTGCATGATCCCGGGAAACATCGCCTATGTTTATATCGGTTACGCCAGCCGGGAAGCGATGGCAAGCAACGAATAATCCATAGAAATCGGCTTGATAGCCCTTGCCTTCTGGCGGCCATCGTATTTTTACCGCGTCTGGTGAAGTATTTCAAAGTTAAGCCTGACGATGGCCAGGGCGGCGGCGCGGTAGCCGTCTAATAAAACCTTCAAACTGGCTTATTGATCCGGCGCCGGGCAGCTTCCGGTGATTCCATATTTGCCGCCGCCTCGAGCCCTTCCGAACGATCATAGGGCCAGACACCTTTAGCATCGGCGGTCGGCAGCATATCCGTGGTATAGAGGGCAACGCGGTGCTTGGCAGGCTGCTTCTTTTGAGGATCGATGTCGCGTTCGTTGGTCGCATCCGGGGTTACGACTTTGCCATCTTTGATCGCCAAATCGAACCACCATTTCTTAACCGGATTGCGGTTGCCGAATCCAAGCAGATCGTCCAGCCAAATCAAAACGCGCCGTGTCCACGGCAGATTGATCGCCGCCCATCGGGCCAACCGGTGACCGGGTTGGTCCGCCTTGTTCCAGGGACAGACAACCAGACACCGGCCGCAACCATGTCCCTTGGTATTGGAAACGCGATAGCTGGTACAATTAGCAACATCCTGCTTCCAGGTCTCATAGCCGTTGTACATGATCTTGGGGCCGTAGGGGATGGCGCCGACCGGGCATTCCCGCGCGCATTTGCGGCATTTCCCGCAAAAATCCTGAAGACCGAAATCGATCGGCTTATCGGTGGCCAGCTCCATATCGGTCGTGATCACAGCGCTTTTAAAACGGGGACCGAGAAACGGGTTGAGAACCAACTCACCTATCCGGCTCAACTCTCCCAGCCCAGCCTCGAGGATCAACGGCACATGCATGACATCGCTATCTACCGAGGAGTGGGTGCGCGTTGAGAATCCGAGACTGCGGATGTAGGCGGCGACGATATTGCAAATTTCAGCGCCCCGCATATAGGAAAACATGGGACCCGGCGCCCAGTCATCACCACCGGCCCCATCGGCATTGCCGTAGCCATGATCAATGAGCAAAACAATGGCGTATTTGTGATAGGGCTCCACCGGTGTCCCGTCCTTCTGATGGGAGTACCAAGTATATTGCTTGGCCTCGCAGATACCCACCTGATCAGCTTTGAGAAAATAACAGAGCGATTTTATATTTTGGGCGCGGATTTCCGGGTCGTTGGGAATGGGCGCTATTTCCGGTGCCGTTTCACCGTCCTGCTCCTTGGCAAGTTGCAAAAGGGTGTCACGAATGGCACCATTTAAAGGAGCCGGGCGCATATTACCCATACCGCGGGCACCGCCCGATCTTTCCCGGTCAGCCTTCTGACGTTTACCGAAGTCACCCAAACGGGCGCGTTCGAATCCATCGGCACGTTTGGCCACACGCTGCACTTCGTCTTCGATGATCAATGTCGTCGGATGATCAACCCGTTTTATTTTTTCCAACGGATAGGGCCCCAGATGCATGGGCCGGTCGGATCTGTTTAAAAGATTCAAATTTATTTCCCGATACTATTTGCTATGGCACAAAAAGGATTAATTTCCCAATCCTCGGTTTTTTTCACAATGTCGTTCGAGGAAATTTGGATAGAATATTTAGCGTCGTTCGCACAATTAATCAATCAGTGTGCTTTTGTACAGAGTGACGATTTCAATTTGATCAACCAAACTGGTTTTGCCATTGGCTTCGGCCACCACCAGGCAGATACGAATAAGCAACTCCGCCGTTTCCGGATTGTCGGCAATGGCGTCAAGTTCCTCCAGGACTTTGGGGTGGCCAACGGCGGGTGCCGCGAATATTTCTTCACAATAGTCCTTGAAGAGATAGACTGCTTCGTGCGGATCAAAGACACTTAACTCTTGCAAGGTTTCGATAATCTTCTCCACCCTCACCCGTTCGGTGAAACTGACATCGCCACCAGCGCACAAGCCGCCATGGTTGCTTTCAGAAATGGTAAATTATGATGGCGCTCCATCTGGTGATGGTAGCCTTCCTCCAAGATACTTAAGAACCCGCTCACGTCGCCTCCCGAGGTTTTCCTTTGTCGTTAATTTTTTGCTGGGAAAAATCATAGTCCGAAACAGCCGGATAATGCGAGCCCAAAGAAAAATGGCCACCGGGGAACCCTCGGCGGCCATATAAAAACAGAAAGTAGTAACTTGCTACAATCGGTCCAGCATCAGCTTTTTAGTTTCCGCGATGGCCCTGGCGGGATTGAGTGATTTGGGGCAGGTGCTGGTGCAATTCATAATCGTGTGGCACCGGTAAAGCCGGAACGGATCTTCCAGATTGTCCAGCCGTTCGCCGGTCCGTTCGTCCCTGGAATCGGCAATCCATCGATAGGCCTGCAGCAGAATGGCCGGCCCCAGATAGCGGTCACCGTTCCACCAATAACTGGGGCAGCTGGTTTGGCAGCAGAAACACAAGACGCATTCCCAAAGACCGTCCAGTAACTCTCTCTCTTCCGGGCTTTGAAGCCGTTCCGTACCGGGATCGGAAGTGTCCGCCCGCAGCCATGGCTTGATCGAGGTGTACTGGGCGTAAGGTGTCGATAAATCCGGCACTAGATCCTTGATCACCGGCATATGGGGCAGCGGATAGATATTCACATCACCTTTCACCTCGTCGATATCCTTGGTGCAGGAAAGTGTATTGGTGCCGTCAATATTCATGGCGCAGGAACCGCAGACACCTTCTCGGCAGGATCGCCGGAAGGTCAAAGTCGAGTCCATCTCGTTCTTGATCTTGATCAGGGCATCCAGCACCATCGGACCGCAGCTGTCCATGTCGACTTCGTAAGTATCGAGCTGCGGGTTCTTGTCGCTGTCCGGATCATAGCGATAGATATTGAATTTTTTAATATTCTTAGCGCCGTCGGGAGCCTTGTGAGTCTCACCTTTTACAACTTTTGAACTTTTTGGAAGTTTGAATTCAGCCATTTTTTCTCTTCCCGAACCTAGTAAACCCGCGCCCGCGGTTCGATATACTCGACCTCATCGGTCAGGGTAAATTCGTGAACCGGGCGGTAGTTGATCTTGATATTCATACTTTCATCCATCACGGATACCGTATGTTTCATCCAAACTTCATCGTCGCGGTCAGGATGATCTTCATGGGCATGGGCGCCTCTGGATTCGTGACGCGCTTCCGCCGAGACCATGGTCTGCACAGCGCAAGCCATAAGATTTTCCAGTTCCAGCGTTTCGACCAGGTCAGAGTTCCAGATCATCGACTGGTCGGCAATATTCAAGTCCTTGAGATTTTCCTTGGCCTTGCCGATTAGGTTACAGCCTTCCTTGAGAACTTCCGAGGTCCGGAAGACGGCGGCATTGTTCTGCATGATCCGCTGCATATCGAGGCGGACGCCGGCGGTGGATTGTCCGCCCTTGGCATGACGCAATTTGTCGATCCGGGCAATGGCTCCTTCGCCGGTCGAGCCCTCAGCCTCTTTCACCATGGCGCCGGCCGTTACCGTTTCGGCGGCGCGGATCGCGGCGGCGCGCCCGAAGACAACTATGTCCAGGAGCGAATTGGTTCCCAATCGGTTCGCGCCATGCACTGAAACGCAGGCTGCTTCGCCGATGGCCATCAGACCCGGGCAGATGGCGTCGGGGTCGTCGGCGGTCGGGTTAATCACTTCGCCATGATAGTTGGTCGGGATACCGCCCATATTGTAGTGAACCGTCGGCAGGACCGGAATCGGTTCCTTGGTGGCATCGACGCCGGCGAAAATCTTTGCCGTCTCGGTAATACCCGGCAGGCGTTTATGCAAAACATCCGTGCCCAGATGTTCCAGATGCAGGAAGATGTGATCATTTTCGGCGCCAACGCCGCGGCTTTCACGAATTTCCACGGTCATCGACCGGCTAACGACGTCGCGGGACGCCAAGTCTTTGGCAGTCGGTGCGTAACGTTCCATAAAGGCTTCGCCTTTTGAATTGGTCAGATATCCGCCTTCGCCCCGGGCACCCTCGGTAATCAAACAGCCTGATCCATAAATACCGGTGGGATGAAACTGGACGAATTCCATATCCTGAAGCGGTAGTCCTGCCCGCGCCACCATGCCATTGCCGTCGCCGGTGCAGGTATGGGCCGATGTGCAGGAGAAATAGGCTCTTCCGTAACCGCCGGTGGCCAGCACCGTCTGATGGGCGAGAAAACGGTGGATGGTACCGTCGGACAAATTCCAGGCCATGACGCCGCGGCAGGAACCGTCGTCGTCCATGATTAAATCCACGGCGAAATATTCAATAAAGAATTCAGCGTTGTGCTTAAGACATTGCTGATAAAGCGTGTGCAAAATGGCATGGCCAGTGCGGTCGGCCGCAGCACAGGCTCGCTCGACCGGCGCTTCACCATAGTCGCGCATATGACCGCCGAACGGACGCTGGTAAATTTTGCCTTCTTCGGTCCGCGAGAAGGGTACACCGAAATGTTCCAATTCATGGACCGCCGGGACAGCTTCGCGGCACATATACTCAATGGCATCCTGGTCGCCAAGCCAGTCTGCACCCTTTACCGTATCGTACATGTGCCATTGCCAGCTATCGGCCTGCATATTTCCGAGCGCTGCACCGACACCGCCCTGAGCGGCCACAGTGTGGCTTCGGGTGGGAAAAACTTTGGTAATGCAGGCGGTATTAAGACCCGCCGCCACCATACCGAAGGTAGCACGCAATCCGGCACCGCCGGCGCCAACCACGATCACATCATGAACGTGATCGATGATTTCGTATGAATTAGGCATAACGACTATCAGCCTCCAAAGGCTACTTTAAGAACGGCAATGATGCAGGATACAGTGAAGAAAACCGCCACTATTTTGTTCAAAATCAACCAGATTATTTTAGCTTTTTCTCCGTGGACGTAGTCTTCGGTGACGACCTGAATACCCAGTTGCATATGATAAAAAAGGACACCGACGAATAACACGATCAGCAGCAAATTACCGGCATCATTCAACCAAGTCTTGAAGCCCACCACATCGACACCAACCAGTGCAATGGCGGAAAAAACAAACCATAGGCTGAGCGGCACCAGAGCGACAGCGGTGACCCGTTGGGCCCACCAATGCGTCGTGCCGTCTTTTGCGGCACCGAGTCCCCGGACCCGGCCCAAATCACTTCGCATACTCATCTAAGCGCCACCCAACAAACCGTAGCCCGCGCCCCAGCTAACAAAAGTCAGAATAAGGGTGGCTGATATTACGATCCACGTTGAGGTCCTCACTTGCTCCATTTCAAGACCCAGGGTGGCGTCCCAGAACAGGTGCCGGATGCCATTGCACATATGGTAGAAAAGGGCCACTGTCCAGCCAAACAGCAACAGTCGGCCGAACCATGATGAGAGAAAGGCCTGGGCGCGCTCAAAAGCATCGGGGCCATAGGCAGCGGCATTCAGCCAATAGGCTAAAACCAACGCACCGGCCGCCAGCCCAATGCCAGTGAAACGGTGCAAAATCGACATAACCGACGTAATCTGAGGTTTGTAGATTTGTAAATGCGGAGAAAGCGGGCGGTTTCTCGTACTCATTAAAATAGCCTCGCTTCAATTAAGATGGGCCAATTTTGGCGCATTTGAAATGGGGTCTTCCCCGGTAGGCAGCGGCGCCAAATACAAAAAAACAACGCCAAGCGCTGGCGAATGTCAAATAGGGACTTGGTTTAGCCCGTCACCAAATACAAGTCAACGCGACGCATGGACGCAGCTGAAATTAATTGTTGCATCTGATAATTAAGCTTAATCCATCATCGCAGAGGCACCGAATTAAATAGCTTCAACTCATTGATTTATTGTTATATTTTTACTTCGTGTGAGTAGAATTGTGGATAATCTGTGAATTAAATGTGCAAATATAGTTAAATTATACACAATAATTTTTGTATTTTTACTATTTTTTTATTGATTAGATTTCGAGTTTTACTCAATATACTTCCTGTACGTGAAAGCGTCATTAACGCAAATTCTTACTAAGCTGGCATCGGGTTTCATCAATCCGAAACAGGTGGTGAGAATAAGCAGCTTCAAGAAGATGCCGGGTTTTTCGGAACCAGGAATCGTTTTGAATGCTAGGTCGGAGGTTTTTTGAATACCGCCCGTCAATGTTTGATGTCTCCTCGGGGATACCGAACAGGGTGGGACGGACAATGGTTCATCAGGAGACGTCCTTTTAGGAATTTTCCTGTCGGATTGTCGGAAGTCTGGTTTTCACTTTTCGGGTCTTCGGGTCCAACAAGGGGAAGCTAAATTTGGAATCTTCGATCACCGGCGGTTGCCTCGTCTCCCTGATGTGGTGAATTGGCGGAATTCCGGTGGACCGGTTAAACCGACCGTGGTCCTGTCAGGGTTCGCTCTGACGAGACGGGCCAGGTGGGCTGGATCACAGGAAAGGCAAAACGGCGAAGCTTTGGTGGCCTGACCAATGGATTGTCGGTGTGCTGTTCCGAAGATGCGTTACATTTTGAACGGTGGTGATTTAGCCGAATGGCACCATTGAGTCATTCCACCGGCAACGGAGAAATGTCTTGGTGGTTCGCTGATGGAAAAGTTGTGTTTCCTCTCCCAAGGGTACACAGCCGTTCCTAAAGCACAGATGATACGGTTTTACGTACTCGGAGCCTGGCCGGCTCTATGGGCGTCAGGAGCATCGCCGTTGCGGTGCGCCACGTAAGGATCCCAGGTCTTGCGTGCCTGGCGCCTTTTTCTGTATTCAAATTCCTTCTATTTGGCCTGTTTTTGAGGCCTCGATAACACTACCTTATCCGTAGAATCACCTATAAAAAATTTGTTTTATCGCCATCCTTTCGGTTGATTTTATCGGCAAAAACTAATTAATATCAATGCACTGGTTTAAATTCGTTGTAAAAATAAAGTGACAATTGTAGATCGGTTCCTGTGTGGCTGCATTAGATATAAGCATTGTCAAAATTCTGATTGTTGAGGACAATCCGTTCATGCAGATTCTTCTCAAAAAGTTGTTGCTCGCTCCTGGTATCGTCGAAATGGCCGAGGCGGCTGATGGTACCCAGGCATTTTTCGTCATGAATACTTTTGAGCCGGACATCACCCCGGTTGACTGGGAAATGCAACCTTTGGATGACTTGGATTCTGTCAAGCTGATACACACGGGTGACGACAGCCCTAATAAATACGTGCCCATGATCATGGTGACGGGACATTCCGAACAAAACAAGGTGACGCAATCCAGGGACGCCGGCATCAACGAATTACTCATCAAACCGTTGTCGGCAAAAACGCTCTATCCAAGGATTAAAGCCGTAATCGAAAGCCCGCCCCTTTGTCGAACCCAAATCCTATTTCGGGTCCGACCGACGGCGCCGGGCAGTCGCTCCGCTCACTTAGCTCACGCGCCATAAAGCGCGGCACACGGCCGCGCTTACCAAAGTTCAGAAATGAACTTTGGATTGGTACTTAGTGAATTGATATTTT